>Ga0255058_10001324_pt1 | contig 13911 bp, 11 predicted proteins | sample Cases_109_9_MG_FD_188637 | JGI IMG/M metagenome (GOLD analysis project Ga0255058, IMG submission 188637) | Seawater microbial communities from Amundsen Gulf, Northwest Territories, Canada - Cases_109_9 | ecosystem: Environmental > Aquatic > Marine > Gulf | place: Canada: Northwest Territories... | reverse complement strand
TCGACGAGGTCGTATAGAGCCCCCGATTTCATTGGACACGGAATTGGCATTAGAGTTCTGGGGTCCAAGAGATCGGAGGAGCGATGGCAAAAGCACGAGGGAACAGCCCGGCAGAGGCCCCGCGGCCTGAGCGGTGGAGCGCGAAACAGAAGAGCGACATCATCCTGCGCTTGTTGCGCGGCGAGGACTTGGGCGAGGTCAGCCGTGAGACGCAGGTACCGGCCCACGAGCTCGAGGAGTGGCGCCGCGTGTTCCTCGAGGGTGGAGCGCAGGGGTTGAAGCGTCGAGGTGGTGACCCCACCGAGAAGGAGCTCAACCGCACCCGGGCCAAACTCGGAGAGACGATGATGAAGTTGGAGTTGATCGAAGATCTGCTCGAAAAAAGGGGGTACGGGGACGAAGTGAGGAAGCTGTTGAAGCCAGGTCTCGGATGAGCCCTACGACGGGGAAGCGATACCCGCTCGTGCTGATCTGCGGGGTTTACCGCGTGCCGCGATCGACGGTGTACGCCTGGTGCAAGAGTCGGCAGATGGAAGCCTATCCAAAGCGCAAGCGCGGCCCTCGCACGCGTTGGAGCGACGAGGAGCTGCTGGTAGCGATCCGTGACGTGCTTCGCACAAGCCCCTTTTTGAGCGAGGGTCATCGGAAGGTTCGAGTCCGGCTTCGACCGCGTGGGATCCGTGTTGGCAAGAACCGCGTGCTGCGTCTGATGCGAGAGCACGGTCTTCTGGCCCCGCATCGCCGCCGGCACGTTCATGGCGATCGTGCCCATGGGGGAACGATCGTGACCGAGAAGCCGAACGAGCTGTGGGGCGCTGACGCGACGCGCTTCTACACGCGTCAGAACGGTTGGTGCTGGTTCTTCGGCGCGATCGATCACTTCAGCCAGGACGTCGTCGGTTGGCATGTGGCGAAGAAGGGGGATCGCTGGGCCGCCCTTGAGCCCATTCGGCAGGGAGTGCGCCGACACCTCGGCGGCTACGCCCGCACGATCGCCCTTGGCCTTGGACTGCGTCACGACTGGGGACCGCAGTATACGGCGCATCAATTTCTCGGCGAGCTGAGCTGGCTGGGAATCCGATCGACGCCCGCCTACGTCGGCGAGCCGGAGTGCAACGGCGTGATGGAACGCTGGATCCGCACCCTGAAGGAGGAGTGCCTGTACCTTCACGACTTCGAATCCATGGAACAGGCCCGAGACATCATCGGGAGTTTCGTCCAGCGTTACAACGAGCAATGGCTTCTCGAGCGCCACGGCCATCAGACCCCGGCCGAGGTGCGGAGGGCAGCGCCCGGAAGGGCGGCTTGATTAGGTCGCCGCTGTGTCCAAGAAACCGGGTGCTGTACAGACTCGAACCTGTACTCCCTTGCGGGAAGAGGATTTTAAGTCCCCTGCATCTACCGGATCCGTCACTCCGAGTCGGGCGGGCGGCCTCTCGGGTTAGTCACCATGGAACGACCGGCTCCGTTTCGCAGCGTCGTAGATTACGCTAGCGAATCCTCGTCGATTCTATGCGACAGGCCCATGGCCGGACCCGCGACTCTAGTCCGAGGTAGCTCCCGACGGATCATGACCATGACGGCGAGCTCAACACGAGCTCGATCCGCGAATATCAGATTGATCAACCGTCGACGAAGCTGCTTCGACCAGCGTCTGCTCCGCTCCAGGAGCCCCGACCCATAGTCGAACGCTGGATCTTCAAGAACGTGGATAGATTTGATTACCCGCACGGCGGCCATCAGCTGATCGTAGCGACTCCCCGGGACAATCGACACCCTATCGGCGTGGCTATGTTAGCTCGCTGAGCTCAGTATCAGACCCTGGTGGGTTATGGGCCCGAGAAAGTGCAATTGTAGCGCAGCAGTGAGATCCTCCGGGCCGTTCGATCAGCGCCCGAAGAGCACGTCCTCGATCTCGTCCATGTGGCTGCGGATGTGCGGCTTCTTCCCCTTGAACGTGTTGCTGAGCAGAACCAGCGTGGTGTCGTGCTCGGGGTAGCTACGCACCATGGCGATAAACCCCTTGTCCGACGCCCCACCGTGAAACACTTGAAGCCCCGTGTTCTCGCGGAGCGCAAGGAACCACCCCTGGGAGAAGCGGCGTTTCTTGCCGAGATCCGCGGGCGGGTCGGGCTCGGGGAAAAGGCGTTCGCGCTCGAGCGCCCATTGCAACATGTCCTGGGCGGTGCTGACGATACCGGCGTTGCCGATCACGGCCCAAATGTTGTCCTTGCGCCAGTGCCAGGGTGAGTTCTTGCCCTCTTTTGAATCGCCGTACGCGGTGGCCACACGATCTTCCGCCCACAACGAGCGATCACCGTAGAAGCCGGTACGTTTCATGCCCAGCGGCTCGAAGAAATGCTCGCGACAGTAATCGCGAAACGGCCGACCCGTGATGTTCTCGACGAGAATCGCGAGCAGCGTGTAGCCGGCGTTGCTGTAGGCGTAGGCCGTACCGGGCTCGTGTTGAAGTGGAGCGCCGAAGGTGCGCTCGAGGGCCAAATCGCGCGACATGACCTCGAAGTCGCCCCTGCGGTCGTGGTATTGCACCAGTCCCGCGGTGTGGTGCAGAACCTGATCGATCGTGATCTTCCTCTTGTCGTCGGGAGCATCCGGGAAGTGCTTCCCCAGCGTGTCCTCGAGGCTCAATTTCTCCGCACTGACAAGCCGATAGATCGCCGCAGCGGTGAACGTCTTGCTGATCGAACCGATGTCGAACGCGGTGTCCTTCCGGTTCGGTAGCTCCCGTTGGCGATTGGCCGGCCCGTAGGCCTCGTGGAACACGACCCGGTCGCCCTGGGCCACGAGAGCGACGACGCCCAATTTCTCGGTTTCGGCGTAGCCGGCGAGAAGAGCGTCGAGCCGCTCGGCCGGGAAGGCCTCCCCCGCCGCGGCCGGACACCACCCCGTCAGGGCGAATGCCAGAATAAACGCCGGTCCGATCGATCCGTTCATGATTCCTCCCCCACGGCCAGCCCCTAGTGTCCAATAACGCCGACGATACAACAGTGTGGACAGGGGGCGTCGCGTTGCGGGCTACGCCGCGACCCGACGGTAGAAACGAAGCATCCCGCCGAGTCGTTGCACACACTCGATTGCGCCGGAGTTCAGCCCATTGCGGTCAACCGGAGCAATCAATCGGTTGTTGAGCCCCTGGTGATTCCTCTCGCAGTGATATGTCCACAATCCGCATGATGTATGTTCGCTGCCATGTTTCGCAACAGATCGCCACGACACCGAATAAACGCCCCGGCCGTGCTGGCCATCACACTTGGCATCGCCATCGCTGGGTGCTCTCCGCAATCCGAGCCCATACAGGTTCGAGAGCCAGTCGCAGAACCAACACTCGAACCTGAGGCCACGTCGATCCCGCCCACCAAGCAGATCACATGGGCCCAGCCAGGCCGGGCCGTCGGCAAACAGGAAAAGGCCGTCATTGGTACTTGGATGGCAAGCGTTGATGCGCGGGCGACCCAGACCGCATTCATGGCGGGCATGGTCGGCATGGGGCTACCGGGTGGCAAGGCCGGTAGCGTGTTCGATGTAGTGCTCCAAGGTGAGAAGCTCGATCTGTCCAGTTGTATTTGGCTGGAGTTCCGCGACAACTTCCGTGGCTTTCGCTCCGAATGCATGCTTGGCGCCGACGGCCCCAGTGCACTCGAGGGCACAAATCCCGTGACCGGCGAGAAGACGGATTTGGGCACCGGTTTCGACTGGTACGCCACGGGCACGGAGATCCACATCCGAACCGACAACGACCTCATCGCGCACAGGTCCGAATCCGGCCATGTACAGAAGTTGACGTTTCGAAACTGGACCCTGCGGCTAGGCCAGCGCAAGGGGGACGGTTATGTGGTGACCGAGTTCATCCCAGCCTACGACTACACGCTGCCGACGCCCTACCAATACGATGCCTACATCGGGTCATTCATTGGCGAGTCGGGCACCAAGTAGGCCTGGTGGCCCCCAGGGATTTCGAGCCGTGCTCCGGCTCGCGCAGCGATTCCGGGGTGAACTTGTCCACCGGCGACTTTTTGAAGCAACTTTTGCCCGGTTGCGCACGTTACATGAGTGTACTCGCATGAAGTCCGGCTCTGGAGGAGGGCAAATGAAGCGCCTGATCAAGCTCTTGTTCGGGATCCTCATCGTCGGCAGCCTGGCTGTCGGCGCATACACCTGGATGCAGGGACGCGAGCCGGCCAACGGGGGCCTGGAGCTGATTCCGGTGACCCGCGGCTCGATCGTCGAAAAAGCGGTGGCGGTGGGACAGATCGAGCCCCGGCAGAAGTTCGCCGTCAAGTCCAAGATCTCGGGCATCGTCAGCCGCACGGTGGTCGAGGTCGGCGACGCCGTCGAGGCCGGCGACCCCCTGTTCGAGATCGTGCCCGATCCGACACCCAGCGAGCTGGTCGAGGCCGAACGGCGCCTGGGGACGGCGCAGTCGGCGTTCAATCGCGCCCAGTCCGACTGGAACCGTTCGCGCCAGCTGGCCGAGCAGGGCATCCTGGCCAGCGAACAGCTGGACGCCAGGCGTGAGACCTTCGAGCTGTGCCGCATCGAGCTGGCCAGCGCCGACGACAACCTGAAGTTGACCCGCGAGGGCAAGATCGACGGACGGGGCCGGCTGATGGAATCGATCATCCGTGCCCCCGCCGCCGGCATCGTGCTCCAGCGCGACGTGGACCCCGGCGACCCGGTGGTTCCGTTGACCTCGTTCCAGGCGGGTACCCAGCTGGCGTCGATCGCCGACATGTCCGACCTCATCTTCAAGGGGACCGTCGACGAGATCGACGTGGGCAAGCTGGCGGTCGGGGTGGTGGCCCGGCTCAAGATCGGCGCCCTGCCCGATGCCGAGGTCACCGGCACGCTGAGCCGTATCGCTCCCCAGGCCACCGAAGAGGACGGGGCCCGGCTGTTCGAGGTCGAGATCGAGCTGGATCCGGTCTCCGAGGTCGTGCTGCGCGCCGGCTACTCGGCCAACGCCGACCTGGTGATCCGCGAGAAGAACGACATCCTGCTGATCCCCGAGCGGCTGCTGATGTTCGAGGACGACGGCGCCAAGACGTTCGTCGAGATCCCGGGCGAGACTCCCGAGGACGAACCGAAGAAGGTCGAGGTTCAGATCGGGCTGTCCGACGGTCTCAACATCGAGGTCACCGAGGGTCTCGAGGAAGGCAGTGAGATCGTGCAGCGGCCCCCGCGCGACATCCTGGGCTAGGACACGTCGACGATGCGCTCCCTGAACACCCTGCGCCAGCTTCTGCGCGACCTGCGCTCGCAGAGGCTGCGGACCTTCCTGACGACGTTCGGGATCGTATGGGGCACCGTCGCCGTCAGCCTGCTGCTGGCCTTCGGCGAAGGGTTGCACCACCAGATGATCAAGAACGCCGCGGGACTCGGCAAGGGAATCGTCATCACCTGGCCGTCGATGACCTCGATCCCGTACGAGGGGCTGGGGCGTGGCCGCAGGATTCGTCTCAACGAGGACGACATCAAGCTGATCAAGCAGCGGGCGCGGACGATGGGCGAGATCTCCAGCGAGTACCAGGACAGCCTGATGCTGCAGTTGGGATCCAAACGGCTGGCCGTTGACGTCTCGGGCGTGCACCCCGAGTACGAGGATATGCGCAACGTGATCCCGGCCGCCGGCGGACGCTTCATCAATCCGATCGATCAGCAGCTCAAGCGGCGGGTCGCCTTTCTGGGCAACGAGCTGGCCGAGACGCTGTTCGGGTCCACCGATCCCGTCGGTCAGACGCTCCGCATCCACTCGTCGCCCTTCACGATCATCGGGGTGATGGAGGCCAAGATCCAGCAGTCGTCCTACAGTGGCCGCGACAAGGACAAGGTGATCATCCCGGCCACCACCATGCAGGCGCTGACCGGGCAGAAATACCTCGACAACTTCATCTTCACCGCCGCCAACGTCGGCCAGACGAAGCAGACCAGCGACGAGATCCTGGCGATTATCGCCGGCAAGCACCGCTTCGATCCTGACGACAAGGAAGCGCTGGGCATGTGGGACACCAGCGAACAGGCCCAGTTCCTCGAGACCTTCATGCTGGCGTTCAAGCTGTTCCTGGGCATCGTCGGCTCGCTGACGCTCGTTGTCGGCGGCATCGGCGTGTCGAACATCATGAACGTCGTCGTCGAGGAGCGAACGCGCGAGATCGGCGTGAAGATGGCGCTGGGCGCGCGGCCCAGGGCAATCCTGCGGCAATTCATGCTCGAGACGTTGATCATCACGTCGGCGGGCGGGGTGATCGGTCTGGGCCTGGCGTACGGCATCTGTCAGGTCTTCCCGGCCCTGGGCGCCACCGACTTCATCGGCGACCCGACGGTCTCGCCCGTCGTCGCCGGCGCCACCGCCGGCCTGCTGGGCATCATCGGCCTGATCGCCGGCTTCTTCCCCGCTCGTTCCGCCGCCGCCATGGACCCGGTGGTGGCGATGAAGACCTGAGGAGGCCGGCCGTGTTCCGTCGACCCCTGCTTGTCTTCCAGCTCTTCCTGAGGTCCTCGCGAGTTCAGAAGAAGCGGGCCGTGCTCACGATCGCCGCCATCGCCTGGGGCTCGCTGTCGCTGTTGCTGCTGCTCTCCTTCGGGGAGGGACTGAAACGGCAGCTGCTGGTCGCCGATTCGGGCCTCGGCCGCAACATCGCCATCATGTGGCCGGGCGAGACGACACGTCCCTGGAACGGCATGCCGTCCGGGCGCCCCATTCGTCCGCGCGTCGAGGACATCGCGCTGATCGCCGCGCGCGTACCGGATCTGCACGCGGTCAGCGGCGAGATACGCTCCTGGCGAACGGCGTACACCTACGGCACGAAGACCGTCAACAGCCGGCTGACCGGTGCCAGCCTGACCTACGGCGACATCCGCAATCACATTCCTCGGGCGGGCGGACGATTCCTCAATCATCTGGACGAGCAGATGCGGCGCCGGGTGATCTTCCTGGGACAGGAGTTGGCAGGGGACCTTTTCGGCGACCAGGATCCGGTCGGCCGCGAGCTGCTGGTGGACAACACGCCCTACACCGTGGTCGGCGTGATGATCGACAAGTTGCAAAACAGCACCTACGGCGGCCCCGACGCCGGCCATGGCGTGATTCCCATCTCGACCTTCAAGGCCCAGTACGGGCGCGACCTTCTGAGCACCATCGTCGTCAAGGCGACGAGGCCCGAGTTGATGCCCGCGGTGCTCCAGAGCGTGCGTGAGACGATGAGCGTCAAGTACGGCTTCGACCCCGAGGACGAGCGGGTGCTCGGCACCTGGAACACCGTGGAAGGCGCTGACGTGATGGCCAAGATCATGATGGGCATCCAGTTGTTTCTCGGGATTATCGGTGGGCTGACGTTGGTCGTCGGCGGTATCGGCGTGGCGAACATCATGTATGCCGTCGTCAAGGAACGGACCACCGAGATCGGCGTGAAGATGGCCCTCGGTGCGCGGCCGAGCTGGGTGACCGGTCCGTTGATCCTCGAGGGCTTGACCTACACCCTGTTGGGGGGAGCGTTGGGCCTGATCATGGCGATCGGCCTGATGATGGTGCTCGAGATGATCCCCACCGAGGGCAACGAGGCCCTGCAGATGCTGGGCAAGCCGACGTTGTCGCTGCCGATCGCCGTGGCCAACGCTCTGGTGTTGGGCACGATCGGACTGCTTGCCGGCTACTTCCCCGCGCGACGCGCGGCCATGGTCGATCCCGCGGAGACCCTACGCTATGAGTGAAGCTGCTCTCAGGCCCCTGGCCGATTGCCGAACCGCCGAGACCGTGATCCGGATGGAAGGCATCGGCAAGGTCTACGACACCGGCAAGATCAAGGTCGAGGCGTTGAAGGGCGTCGATCTATCCATCGGTTCGGGCGAGTTGGTGGCAATCATCGGCCCCTCGGGATCCGGAAAATCGACGTTGATGAACCTCATCGGATGTCTGGACACGCCGAGCTCGGGCCTCTACGAGCTGTGCGGCCAGTCGGTCGCCGGGATGAAGAAGGATCAGCTTGCGGCGATCCGCAACCGGCGCGTCGGCTTCGTCTTCCAGAGCTTCAACCTGCTGTCCCAGATTTCGGCATTCGAGAACGTCGAGATGCCGATGTTGTTCGGCGGCTGGTCGCGGCGCAGGCGCAAGGCCCGGGTGGAAGATCTACTGGAGCGGGTCGGTCTCGCCGACCGGATGGAGCACAAGCCGACCGAGCTCTCCGGTGGTCAGATGCAGCGCGTCGCCATCGCCCGGGCGATGGCGATGGATCCTGACATCCTGCTGGCCGACGAACCGACGGGAAACCTGGACTCGTCGTCGGGCCAGGACATCATGAGCCTGTTCGAGGAACTGTGGCAGCAAGGACGGACGATCGTGGTGATCACCCACGATCCGGCGCTGGCGAAGCGCGCCGACCGACAGGTCGAGATCCGCGACGGCCTGGTCGTCTGAAAGGGCTGCAATCGGCGGCGCATCATAGAGAAAATAGCCGGTAGTCGTTTCGAGGATGCTAGCCGTTCGAGGTCTCGAGACCCTAGTCGGCGAGCTGCGCCCGCTGTCTGGCGTTCTCTTCCAGGATGCGCTCCATCGGCCGATCGCGCAGAGCCTCGTAGTCGGCAAACGTCGTCGGCGCCGGCCAGTCGGGTTTCAGTGCGCCTACCGCGATGTTCCAGCGAGGGTCGAAGATCTCGCGGCTGAGGTGGCATACATCGGTATCGTGGCAGCCCTTGCCCGGGTCGTGCATCTTCAGAGCGTAGCCGATGCCGTACCCACTGTCGGGCAGCTTGAACGGTGGGCCGGTCTCGGACCAGAAGCGTTGCCAGTCGGCGACGCGCTCGCCGACGACGATCGTGCGCTCGGCGTCGGCGGCCTTGGGATAGAACGACGTGTAGATCCCCGCCGAGAAGGTCGAGTTTCCGATGATCACGTAAACCTTACCCGCCGGCCCTACCAGCGAAGGGAGGGCCAGCGCGAAGTCCGCCGTCCGACCCAGGTCGCCACCGGGGTTCTGGCGATTGTCGAAGATGATCGAGTGGGGACGATCGTTCTCGAGCCGCTTGCGAGCGCGCGACACGAAATCACGAACGGAATTTCCGGATCTCCCGAGATTGGACCGCAGCTGGAGGTAGGCAATGTCGCCGTTCTCGATCAAAACGTAGCGAAACAGCTCATCCTCCTGTTGGAGGTACAGCGGCAATTGTGCGCTGTCGTCATGGATCGACGACCAGTCCTTCTCGCCGGCCAGTGTTCCGTGTTGCAGGTAGCGCCAGGGCTGGGCCCGAACGACACCGGACGCTCGATCGACCTCGAGATCGACCTTCAGGGCCTCCCCGGTGCGACTCGTCATGTGCAACGTCAGGCGATCAGGGCTCTTCGACAATCCGATCGCGTGAAGCAGCGGCGGCGACAACATCAGGGCCGACCCCGAATACCGACGGAACAACGCCGGAACGCCGCTGTGATAGTCCAGCAAGCGACCCTCGATGGCCGAGATCTTCTTGCCGTTGATGGCGTCGATGCGAGCACCGAGTAGACGTTCGTGGGGTTTTTTGGCTCGCACGACATACAGTCCGTCCGAGAACCAGTACGTTCGAATCGGCACCACTCCGAACGTGTCGTAGATCGGGCTACCGGTCACATTCGAGTGACCGTTGTCCGCCAGCCCGACGATTCTGCGGACCTCCATGTAGAACTGCGCGTCGCTGAATGCGGTCGTATTCCTTCGATGCTCGGCGATCACGCGTTCTGCTTCCGATCGCTTGGCATCCGTAAAGCTCTGCTCGCGGGAGACCCACTCCAGAAGAGACTTCAGGTCCGCGTCACGGTCGTACGTGACGTCCGCGTTCGAGGCTCGGATCTGACCAGACATCAGGACGCCGAACGTTACGATCGTTGCGTAAACCACGATACGTCGAATCATCCGCCTACCTCCGCGGGCTCGGTTCGACCATAGCGACGGACGCCTGCCTTCGAGAGAGTTTCATCGTGCGCGCGTGTTCCCGATCTGGATCCCTAGGTCTTTCCCCAACCGCAAGGCGTCCGTATGGTTGGGAAACACGGAGAGTACATCGAGCACGGCACTTCGTGCATCATCGTGACGGCCAAGGGCCAGGAGGCAAAGCGCCCGGTTCAAGTCCACGACCGGGTTCACAATACGGGAATTTGCCTTGGCAAGATCGTATATTTCCAGGGCACGAGCGGGATCTCCGAAAGCAAGTTCGTCATCGCCGATCAGTCGGAGCGCCTCGACGTTCCGTGGGTAGGTAGAAATCACCTGGTCGAGCAGTTCCCGGGCTTTCTTTCGCCTTCCCACATTCAAGAGGTTCTGTGCAAGGACCATATCGTCGATGAGTTTGTGCAGTGCGCTTGGCGAGAAATCGGCCCCTTCTTGTCCTCCGCCAAGATAGCCGAGAGCCTTGAGCTTCTCGATCTCCTCCACGGCCGGGATCGTTGCTTGGGGCAGCGGAGGGAAAGCGGCGAGAACGGAATCCAGGCGATCTTTCAAACGGCGGCCCGTGTCGAGTCTTGATGTCATTTTGTTTGAAGTCTCACTTGGATCCGCCGAAAGATCATAGAGTTCATCCTCCCATCCACGGATCAACTTGTAACCGGCTAGTCGCAGACCAAAAATCGGCGGCGCATCATAGAGAAAATAGCCCGTAGTCGTTTCGAGGATGGCGGGCGCCTCCTCCATCGGCTTGCCCTCAATCGCTGGCCGCAGCGACCGTCCGTCAAACGCTGCAGCAGATTTGACATCAAGCCAATCCAGTACGGTTGGGGCGATATCGGTCAGGCGCGCCTGTAGGTTGGAGCGACCGCGCGCCGGTATTCCCGGACCGTGGAAAAACAGCGGCACTCGCATCGTCGTGTCGTAGAGGGCAAGACCATGGGTCAACTCGCCGTGATCCCCTAGCCCCTCGCCGTGATCTGCGGTGACAATCGACAAAGTATTGTCTAGAACGCCTTCCCTCGATAAGACGCTGTAGATCTCACCGATAATCTGGTCTGTGTAGGCGATCTCTCCATCGTACGGCGAATCGTTATATTGCGTCTTGAACGGCTCCGGTGGATCGTAGGGCTTGTGGGGGTCGAACAAATGAATCCAGCAGAAAAACGGTTGGTCCTTGTCCTCGTTGAAGATCCAGAAGATTGCTTTCTGGGCTGTTTCCTGGCCGCGCCGCTCGGCAAACACGACCGAGCTTTGTGGATCCGTCGTCTTGTCATCATAGACGTCGAACCCCTGTCCAAGTCCGTATCGTTTGTCAAGGACGAAGCTGCTGACGAATGCGCCGGTGCGGTAATCGTAGGCCTTGAGGATCTCTGCCAGAGTGCGCGCCGATGCGTTCAGTGAGAATAGCCCGTTGTCTCTCGCACCATGGCTGGACGGCAGCTTGCCTGTGAGAATCGAAGCGTGGGCCGGGAGAGTCAGCGGTGCTGGTGTGACTGCTTGCTCGAATAGAAAGCCGTTGTCAGTCAGGAATTGGAAAGCCGGGACCGACATGTTCGACGTTGCACCGTACATGGGAAGATGATCGGCACGAAGTGTGTCAACGGTTATTAGAAGGACATTTGTACGTGGTCGCGTCGACAAAGACTCCGATGAGCCGACTGCGGAATCTCCTTCATCTTCCGAGCAGTCGAGAAAGAGGATCGCGAGTATGATCGCGCCGGCAACGGGTATCAGCGACTTCATTGAAGTGGCGCTCCTGACATTTCCCATTTGATCCTCGCCGGCTCAATCGCGGGCCATTTGAGTGCAATTGTACTTCCGTTTCGGTGAAGAAATGGTACCCTCCGGAAGGAGGTGCATTGTGCCTCGATGGTTCCGGATCGGCTCGTGGCTCGCTGTCTGGATCGTGTCCCTGGCTCCATCACCCCTAAGGGCCGCTCCACCCTCCCCGACGACCTTCTCGATCGTCGCCGCCGACGTCGACAACGGCGAGCTGGGCGTCGCCGTGGCCAGCCGTTTCTTCGCCGTCGGCACGGTGGTGCCCCACGCGCGGGCCGGTGTGGGCGCCGTGGCCACCCAGTCCTTCGCCAACACCACGTTCGGCCCGAGAGGCCTGGAACTGCTGGCCCGGGGGCTTCAACCCGACGAGACGTTGAAGGTGATGCTCCGAGACGATGCCGGCAGCACGCAGCGGCAGGTCGGCGTCGTCAACGCCTCGGGAGAGTCCGCGACGTTCACCGGCGAGGACTGCCTGGACTGGGCCGGTGGGCAGCACGGACCGGGCTACGCGATCCAGGGGAACATCCTCACCGGCCAAGAGGTCGTCCTGGCCATGGAGCGCGCGTTTCTCGGCTCGGCGGGGAATCCGCTGGCCGAGCGGCTCTACGCCGCGCTCGCCGCCGGGGACCGCGCGGGAGGCGACAGCCGCGGCAAGCAGTCGGCGGCGATCCTCGTCGTCCGGGAGAAGGGAGGCTACGGTGGCTTCACCGACCGGGCCGTGGACATCCGCGTCGACGACCACGCCGAGCCGATGCAGGAGATGGGCCGGCTGCTGGCCCTGGCGCTGGTCAACGACTACTGGAACCGTGGCTGGACCGCATTCACCGAGAAGCGTTTCGCCGACGCCCTGATCTGGCAGGAGCGAACCGCCGGAAAGGCCGAGCAGGTACCGGGCATGTTGCCCGAGGTGCTCTACGACCTGGCTGTCATCCGCCTCGCCAACGACGATGCGGCGGGCGCTGGCGAGGCTCTGGACCGGGCCATCGCCCTCAACCCCAAGCTCGCCGCCCAGGCGAGCAGCGACAAGGACCTGGCCGCCCTCGACAGGGAATGACGCTGCTACTCGAGCTCCGACTCGTTACCACAGGTGTCGACAGCCGAAACGCGATAGTTGAAGGGACCGTCTGCCAGCAGGCCGTTCGTGTGTACGAACGTGCGCTGGTCGGTGGTGCCCAGTGGAATGACGTCGGCGAAGGTCGGACCCGATACGCTGTAGATCACGTAGCGGGCCGCATTCACGGGATCGCTCTGCCAGCTCAACACGACATCGTCGCCGCTGCTGTCGACCAGGATCGTCCCGACCTTCTGTGCGGGCAGCGAGCAACCGATGCAACCTTGGTCGGGATCGATCAGCTCGAACTCGTCGATGGCGGCGTCAACCAGCGAGCCCGCGCCGAGATCGGCCGCGGTGAAACGGAAGCGCATCCGCTCGCTGGCCTGGATCACCGAGCCGACGTTGAACTCGACCGCAACCCACTCCAACGGCGTGCCGGCCCCAACCTCTTCCAGTGGCGTCCAGGCCAGGCCGTCGTTGTTGCTGATGTCGATCTTGAACGAGTCGGTGGCTTCGCCCGGGCTGGCACCACGGTCGTTGCTGAAGAATCTCGAGTAGCGCACGACCGGATCGATGGCCGTGCCGAGATCGTAGCGCTGCGACAGGAGTGTCGTCGTCCCGTCGTCCACGTCATTGTTGTTGCCGTCCGGCAGCGTCGCCACGGCACCGGTGACCCAGCAGTTGACGCCGGGGATCGACGCGTCGTCCTCCGGCTGCGAGGCGGAGACTTCGGGGTCGCCCCAGTCCCAGTTGCCGCGCACGGCGTCGTTGGGCTGGATGACCGTCCAACCGGCGGCGTCGGGCTCGAAGTCGAGCTTGACCATCACCCGGTCGAGGATGGTAGCCGTGACCGAGCGCCGCAGGTCGTTGCCATCCGCGTTGCCCACGGCGTCACGGGCACGAACGATATAGGTCAGCACCGCGCCCGGATCGAGGGCGGCGTCGATGAACTGGTTGGAGTACGAAGTGGCGATCCGGTTCGACGGTCCCGGAACGAACGCCGGATCGGTCGAACGGTAGACGTCGTAGAACACCGGGCCGCTGCACGTCTCGAGACCGGGGGACCAGGTGAGAATCGTCTCGCCGCAGCCGTCCCCGCTCCTCACCGAGGTCGTGCCGTTGAAGACCGGTGGCTGCAGGTCAGGTGTA
>Ga0255058_10001323_pt1 | contig 13913 bp, 11 predicted proteins | sample Cases_109_9_MG_FD_188637 | JGI IMG/M metagenome (GOLD analysis project Ga0255058, IMG submission 188637) | Seawater microbial communities from Amundsen Gulf, Northwest Territories, Canada - Cases_109_9 | ecosystem: Environmental > Aquatic > Marine > Gulf | place: Canada: Northwest Territories... | reverse complement strand
GAGTTGTATTAGCCTATGGGGGACTCTGGTCGAAGCTATGTGATGGCAAAGGCGCAAACACCCTGATTCCGGATGTTGTTCAGGACTTTGGCGGAAACGCTACTTATAACTCCACCTACGTTGAAATTGAAAAATGTCAGGAGGGGCTGGTGTGAGGCTCATCTGACAGGCCTGAAGCTCCTCCTCTTTTTCCCTTAGCCATCTGTTCCAACTCACTAAAGTGTTCGGGTTCTCCTATCACCGCCAGCTTGTCTCCCACCCCTATCAAATTATTGTCAGGAGGGTTGAACAGTATCTTTCCATTCTTCTTTTTAAGGGCTACTATTAGAACCCCATTCTTCTCTATGATATCAGCGTCTTTGATGGTTTTATTCGCCAACGCTGAGCCTGCTTCCACTACAACTTCCTCAATCTGGATCTCCATGTTTCCGGTTTTTGCCGTTAGCTCCAGGAAGTCTACAACGGTGGGCTTAAGTATGGTATGGGCTATCCTGAGACCTCCAATATGATATGGAGAAACAACCTTGTTAGCGCCTGCCCTTGTCAGCTTATAATCTGCACCTTCTTCGTTTGCTCTTGCTATTATAAAGAGGTTCTGATTTAACCCCTTTGCACTGAGTACAACGTAGAGATTCTGGGCATCTGAATCAAGGACCGATATCAGGCCTTTCGCTCTCTCTATGCCCACCCTCTTAAGGAGTTCATCTCTTGTAGCATCTCCGTATACAATTATGACATCGTCATCCACCTCGAGTTCCTGAGATTCTCTTTCTATGACAACAAAAGGCATTCCCTTTGCCATTAATTCATTGCAGATGACCTTACCCATGCGGCCATAGCCGCAGACAATATAATGATTTTCTAACGAATCTAATGCTTTTTTCAATTTTCTCCTCCCGAATACTTCCTGAATTTCACCTTCGAATATAGCCCTGACACCATTATTTAATGCATACGCAACTACGCCCAGGCCAAAAAATATAAGACCAATCGTAAATGCTTTTCCCTTTTCTGAAAGCGGTACTATTTCTTGAAACCCTACCGTAGAAAGGGTGATAACCGTCATGTACAGGGAATCAAATGGGTTCCACCCCTCAATAAAAGTGTAGCCCGCAGTGCCTGATGCTAAGACAACAGCGACAAGGATTAAAGGGAAAATAAACTTTTTTGATAAAAGTGTTTGCACTGTTTTGCATTAAGGACGGAAAATTACTGAGTTATATCCTATAACCAATAACCAAAATGGTGGTAACGGCAGTTGAAGTTTGCAGACTTTACTTTACACAAAATTACTATAATCCAAATCATAAGTCAAGAGCTTCTGTTTCCTTTTACTTACCCGGGTATTATCCATTCAAGTCTCTGGAGATCCACCCTGGCTCCCACGCTCTGCGTGGGAGCCTTTGCGAACTCGTACTTGCACACGAAGCCAAGTCTGTTTTTAACTGTGTCCGGAATTCAAATCTCTGGCGATTTTATTTAAGGCGGAACCTGCACGGAACCACTCTATCTGCTGTTCGGACATTGTATGTTTTGTTTCTATCTCCTCCTCTGTACCGTCACTGTGCTTGATCGTTACACTAATATTTCTATCCGGGGCCAGTTTATCTAATCCCGTAATCGAAATTTTATCATCCTCACGAAACTTTTCATAATCAGACGGATTGATGAATGTCAGAGGGATGATTCCCTGCTTCTTTAAATTAGTTTCATGTATTCGGGCGAATGAACGGACGATAACTGCTACAGCCCCAAGAAATCTAGGAGACATGGCGGCATGCTCACGGGAAGATCCCTCTCCGTAGTTTTCATCACCCACAACTACCCATGAAACTCCGCGTTTCTTATAATCACGGGCAATATCAGAATAGCTTACACCGCTTTCACCGGTAAACAGGTTTTTGCCTGTACCTGCCGAACTATTAAATGCATTCACAGCGCCAGAAAAAGTATTATCAGATATTCTGTCCAGATGCCCCCTGTACTTCAACCAGTGACCAGCCGGGGAAATATGATCGGTTGTACATTTTCCTGAAGCCTTCAGCAACAAAGGAATGTCGACATAATCATTACCATCCCATGGGGCAAACGGAGTCAACGCCTGAAGGCGTTCTGATTCAGGATCGATAACAACCTCTACTCCCAATTTATCTTCCGGGGGTGGTACATAGCCCTTGCTATGGCCGACAAATCCGGCAGATGGCAGTTCTTCCGCTGATGGTTCTGCCAGTGTTACATCCTCACCGGATGGTGTTTTTAATTTGTCTTTTAACGGGTTGAAGGAGAGGTGACCGGAAAAGGCAAGTGCCGTAACAATTTCAGGAGAGCCAATAAATGAAAGCGTCTCTACGTTGCCATCATTACGCGCACGAAAATTTCTATTATATGAGGTAAGGATGGTATTTCTCTCACCCTTTTTGATATCGGTTCGTTTCCACTGGCCAATGCATGGCCCGCAGGCATTGGCCAATACAGTTGCCCCGGCATCGGTCAGGGCCTTCATCTGACCATCACGCTTAATGGTATCTTCTATCAGGTTTGATCCCGGTGTTACCAGTAATGGGATTGCCAGCTTCAAGCCTTTGGCAACTGCATCCTTTGCCACGGCGGCCGCACGTCCCATGTCTTCATAAGAAGAGTTTGTACAGGAACCGATAAGGGCAAATTTAATGTTATCAGGATAATCTTCCCTGTCGACTTCATCATGGAAATCCGATATAGAGCGTACCTTGTCTGGAGTATGAGGGCCACAGACCAGTGGTTCAAGTTCTGATAAATTGATTTCTATAATCGTATCATAATATTTTTCAGGTTCTGCATATACCTCGTCATCTGCCCTGAGATATCCTGAGTATTCCTCTGCAAGTTCTGCTATGTCAGTCCTGTCGGTTGTTCTCAGATAATCCGACATCCGCGAATCAAAAGGAAATGTTGAAGTTGTGGCTCCGTGTTCCGCACCCATATTACAAATGGTTGCTTTACCCGTGCATGAAATAGAATCAGCTCCATCTCCAAAATATTCAACGACAGAGCCTGTTCCCCCTTTAACCGTAAGTTCTTTCATTACCCTTAAGATGACATCCTTGGGAGATGCCCAGCCGGATAATTTTCCGGTTAATTTTATACCGATAATACCCGGCCACTTCAGACCGAAGGGCAGTCCTGCCATAACATCTACTGCATCCGCTCCACCCACGCCGATTGCCAGCATACCCAGACCTCCTCCATTGGGAGTGTGTGAGTCTGTGCCAATAAGCAGGCCACCGGGGAAAGCATAATTCTCTAAAACGACCTGATGTATAATACCTGCTCCGGGGTTCCAGAAGCCCATACCGTACTTTTTTGCAGAAGATGACAAAAAATCAAAAACTTCCTTATTGGTTATCTTTGATATCGGTAAATCATCTTCCACACCCTTGTGTGCCAGAATAAGGTGGTCGCAATGTACGGTTGTAGGTATCTGTACACTCTGAACACCTGAAGACATAAATTGCAGGATCGCCATTTGAGCGGTTGCATCCTGCATTGCAACCCTGTCCGGATAAAGGTCTACGTTAGATTCCTTGCGGGTATATGGTTTTATGTCATCCGGTTTCATATGAGAATACAGAGTCTTCTCCGTAAGGGTCAAACTCCTTCCTGATACCTCTCTTGCTTTCCGGTGTTTTTCTTCTAAATTCTTATATAGTTTTTCGCATATCTCAATCATAATATTTTCCCACTTGTAATGCTCAATTCTACTCTATATATTATGATATCATAGACAGATAAACAATAACACCATATAGTTATTGCCTGGAAAGGTTTTTGTGGAGTGACTGGAAGGAACTGATTTATGCAGATCGGACAATATGAGCTACATTCGATTGAGACCGGGAGGTTTGCCCTTGATGGCGGTGCGATGTTCGGTATTGTACCAAAACCGTTATGGAACAAGCTTAATCCTGCGGATGATGAAAACAGGATAGAGATGGCCCTCAGGTCATTACTGATCATGGATGATAAACACAAAATCCTTGTTGATACCGGTATCGGTACTAAATTTTCCGAAAAATATAAGGAAATCTATAAGATCGATCAAAGCAAATATAACATTGCTTCATCTCTGGAAAAATACAATCTGGAAACAAAGGACATAACTGACGTGATCCTGACACACCTGCATCTGGATCATGCCGGAGGTGCCACTTATAAAGAAGGCAACAAGCATAAGCTTACGTTTCCAAATGCAGCATATTATGTCCAGAAAAAACATCACGAGTGGGCGCTGAAGCCGAGTAAAAAAGACAAAGGCAGTTTTATCAGGGAAGACTTTAAGTCTATAGAAGATGAAGGAAGGCTTCGACTTGTGGATGGATACGCCATGATATTACCAAACATTGACGTCATCATCTCAGACGGCCATACTATAGGCCTGCAGCTCGTAAAAATATCAGATGGAAGAAACACACTTGTTTACTGTAGTGATTTAATACCTTTTACGTCTCACATCAGGGTACCATATATACCGAGCTATGATATTGATCCATTAAAAACAATAGAAGAAAAAGAGAAACTACTGACAAGGGCCTGTAATGGCGATTGGATCTTGTTCTTTGAGCACGACTCGATAACAGAAGCCGCTAAGGTAGAAAAGACAGAGAAGGGGTATGCAGTGAAAGAAAAAATATCTTTGTAGATTTCGCGTTCTGCGGATGGACTTCGCTTGCCAACTGTACCACGCTTAGCGGGGTGTAGCGGAATGGCTTTAGCCTTCCACGTACACGCATGCCCACAAAAAGTTTAAAATGGGAATTACTATATTATAAAAAAAATGAGGTTACTACTTTGAAACTAAAAGGCAAGGTTGCAATCGTAACGGGAGCAAGCAGTGATAGAGGGAGTGCAATTGCTGAACTTCTGGCATCTGAAGGTGCATCGGTAACTATTAACTATTTAAAAAGTAAGAAGAATGCATTATCAGTCTTGAAGAGGATAGAAAATAGTGGCGGGAAGGCCATGACATGGCAGGCTGATATGACCTCAAAGGCAAGTGTAAATAAAATGGTTAAGGAAACTGTCAAGAAATTTGGCCGTATAGACATCCTGGTGAACAATGCACATAGTACTATAAGGCGAAAATCCTTTGAAGGAACTAAATGGAATGAATACGAGGAAGACCTGAACGGCACAATAAAAGGGGCGTACAATTGCTCTCAAGCTGTTATTGATGAGATGAAAAAAAAGAAGTGGGGGAGGGTCATAAACATAATGGATAATATAGTTAATGATCCGGTAAAAGGATATGGCGGTTACATGACGGCTCAATCAGCATTAGTGGGGTTTACAAGAAGTCTTGCAACTGACCTTGGAAGTTTTGGAATAACCGTTAACTTAATAAATGCGGGATTCACATTAGCAAAGAAAACGCCTCACGCTCCCCCTCGTGTGCAGAAGGCAATAGCCGGAGAGACACCGCTTAAACGTCTTGCCCTGCCCATAGATATTGCAAAGGCCGTTCTCTTTTACGCTTCCGACTGGTCTGACTTTGTAACCGGCAACTGTTTGACAGTTGACGGCGGAAAGACAATGCGTTGATTTAATTTTCTCGTTCGGAAATCATCTTTAACAATTTTTCGCTACCATCAAAAGTTAAGTAATCAAAGTAAAGCGCTTTTGCCATAAAAAACTGTCCCTAAAGGTACAATATCAAAGATGAACCGAATTCCCCTTAATCCCTCCCTCGTTTCTCAATAAGCAAAAAAACAATAAGAATATTACTTTATAATGCCTGAATATATTTAAAGATTCAAAGGCAGACCTGGCCCTGCAACTTTCCCGAACAATTTACAGGAGATCTGCCGGAATAACTGATGCAACACTGCAGTCCTTCAAGCCGGGTTCACGTTTTCCGTCTGAATAAGCGGGAAGCTGCCCAATGCAGGTGTCGATGTCATGAACCAAGGAAATGTAGGTATCGCTTTTTACATTACCGAAGTAACGTTCAAAAACTTTCTTCGATAATCTCTCCGGTAGATCCTTTATATTTGGGAAAAATTGGCCTTCATGCTGATTATCACCAAGTAAGTATTGCATTCTCGCGGCTGTACTGGAATTAGTAGCTGTCTCGGCAAACCGGACTCCAGCCCGGTCTGCGGCAAGGTCTACGAAACTGAAACCGCTTCCACCATGTCTTGCATCCAGAAGTTCCTTATATTCTCCAATGGCATGTGTGATGCCTCTTTTGGATGCAATCTCAAGTACGGCGGATATGATGAAATGTTGCCTGAGATCAACGCGTCCGGCAAGAACGACATTCTCTGTTTGACGGCGGTGCAATTTCATCTCATCGGTTCGTACATTTCCAACCATTTGCTCAACTCGCCAGTGACCAAAGTATATGGCAAGTGCCACTATAGCAGCTCGATTCTCATCAACAGGATCACCCCCTCTGTACCTGGCAAGTTTAAACAGCGGGCTGATAAGACGGGTCAGTGAGACCGGCTTGTCAGTGGACACGTTTTCCGAGAGTTCTATTAGTTTAGCGTAATAGACTCGGACTGTCTCAGGTTGACCCATGATGGCCACTTCATCCCTGACATATCTGAGACGCTTCCTCATCTCTTGTACACGCTGTTTTACATCCAGAATCTGTCTCATGTGCACATTTATACTGGTCTCTGTAAGAACAACTGAATCTATAGAATCCAGAATATATCCCCCTTGATTGTAACCGAGTGTCAAATCAAGGATAAAAGTAATAATATATCGCGCGATTGAACCAGGAATCGAGATCCTGCCCAGCAATGCCCGATCTATCCGAAGCCCCGAGTCGGAGGGAGCAATATTGAAAGAGACATTTATGTAGTCGCCAACCGGATTGTGAGGAATTTTTATGGTTGCCAACATTTCGACTATCTCAGGTGAAATCCGGACATAGCCTGTTATTCTTGATACCGATCGATGTGTGAATGCAAAGATACCGTTAAGATCATCTTCAGTGGCGGAAATAGTGAGAGGTTGGTCTCCGCTGTTCAGTAAATCACGAATAACCTTCTTTATTAATGCGCGGGATCTGACTGCGTCATCGGTATTGACAGTTTGAACACTTGTAACAACAGGTTTGCGTTCAAGAGCAAGAAAGACCAACGAGCCCGGAACGACAATCAGAAGTATGAACATAACTAGCAGAGATATCAGGATATATCGCTTATACGGTTTCATTTGATCCGGCGTAGAATGTTACAGAACTCTTCATGTACAAGATGCTTTAAAACATTTGACTTTCAGCTTCTTCTTTTTACCTTTCTTTATACTTATCACGATTTGCTGAATAACTACCACTAAAAAAATACGGCAATTGATTTTACCTATGTAAAATCTCTGTAACCAAGCTCTTGATGTATTTTTTAGCAAGAACCAACATTAATAATCAATGAAGCAACTCTGAGAAATTTTTCCTGACAATAAAATATTTTTTCTATAAAATCCTGTGAGATTTGGTGAAACCATGGCTTCCCCAGGTGACCCCTGTATTAATTGGCGGAGCGAACAGGACGGACGAAGTTGGCTCTCAGGTTTCTGTTGAAACCGTAAAGATACTTACTGCTCCATGTAAAATTGCCCTGGTCAAGGTCAACAAACCAGCGGTCCTGTTTTTTATAAATATCACCTGTCCAGATATACTTCTGGGTACTATCAAAGATTGGATCTATGTACAGGACGCTACCGTCCTTACCTGATTTCAGCAAAGAAGCGGCTTCTTCCAGAGTCGGCAATCTCCAGTTGCGAAACCCGGCATACCCGCCCTTATTTAATTTTTCGACCCACTCTTCTGCCTTCTGCCAGGTAATCCCAAAACCAGTAGAACCGGACTGGTGCCACATCAGGCCGGTAAAATTATCTATTACTACTTTACCACCATCTATAGTTTTCAATTTATAATTGTGGTCTATTATTCTTCCGTTTTTCTGGTTTTCACTAAACCTTCCAATTAGTAAATTCTTTAAACCTTCCTGGTCTGCCTTGTACAGACTTTTATACGTAGTCCGCAGCTTTACTTCTCCATTTGCTGACTGAATAACTGCGGCTGAAATAAACACAAATGATGCAATTAAGATATTTAACAGAAAAAATTTTCTCATTTTTGAAACCTCAAATTTGAATAATTAAAATGCTATATTAAAAATTATAAAGATAGTAATTATAAACTCAGAAGGAAATCAGGCAAGCATTTTTTAAAACAATTTTCATTCCACGGATGGTTCAGGATTGTATCATCAATATATATAAACCGTCCCAAAACTTCCTCGTAGTTTTGACCCAATTTTACCCCTGACCTGTTCATTGATTCTAATACTCGCTATCGCTATTTGTCTACGTATTGACTTAATTAAATTAACTGTTTATGATGTTGGTTAATATTAATATATCAATAGTCAGGCGAATGTTGGAAACTAAAATAGAACTTACTGATGGGAATATTATTATACGACCCTGCCGGTTGGAAGACGCTGCCATAATCTGCGAGGGTGTACGGGAGACTATGGGAGAGATGTTAAAATGGGCGCCGTGGTGTCATCCCGACTACTCTATGTCGGACTGCACGTCATGGCTCAACTCCAGATCACAAATGTGGTCGGAGGGTATCGAATATGACTTCGTTATATTTGATGCGAAAGACTATACTTTTCTTGGTGGCTGTGCTATCGATCAAATCAACCGGAAGCACAACTTCGCCAATCTTGGATATTGGGTTCGGTCGAGTTGCTCAGGGCAGGGCATAGCGACTGCCGCAGTAAGGCTCATCAGCAGGTTTGGATTTAAAACACTGGGTTTCACGCGCCTTGAGATAGTCGTTGCAGTTCAGAATAAGGCCAGCCAACGTGTTGCTGAGAAGGTCGGCGCTGTCAGGGAAGGAGTTCACAGAAACCGTCATGTTGTGCGTGACAAAATTTACGACTCTGTCATGTTTTCGCTGATACCTCAGGATTTGCAGGATTGAATATCGAACCGTTAGTTTGAAAGAAAAAGGCACAAATTCTCGCTCAGTTTCAAGCATTTATCCGCCCAGGTGTTTAACAATCTTATCTGCAACACGGAATGCGTTTGCATAAATAGTCCAGGTATAGGGAACGCTTCCACCCGTTGGCATAAAACTTCCATCGGTAACGTATAGATTTTCAACATCATGCGCACGGCAATCCGGATCAAGCACAGACTTTTCAGGATCTTTACCGAACCGGCATCCACCTGCTACAAGGTTTGGCGGCGGGGAACCGCTGATATTTGAATAGATATTTTCCGCACCCATTGATCTCAAAACATTTTTAGACTTTTCCGCCAGATACTTACCTACCTTGATATCGTGTGGATGATATCCAACCCTCACCAGCGCTACCGGCGTTCCCCACTTATCTTTTACTTCCGTATCCAGGGATACAAAGCAATTTTCTGTCGGCAACCAATCGCAAAAAATCTCAAATTTTACAAGGCGCTTTGTTGTAAAATAGGATTTTAATGCCTTCTTGAATGGTACTCCCCAGATCAGATTACCATCGTCGTCCCATTTCTGTTCTTTTGCCTTTCCAATAGGACGGGGATGTTCAAATAAGAAATCAATAGTTCCTCCCTTCTGCCGCTTTCCCCATTCAGGATCATTAATAAAATACCAATCCTGTAGTCCGCGGTTGACAAAGAGTCCCTGGAATTTCAGAGATTCGGCCTTCAAGCTGCCCAATTTTTCATAAACAAGATCACCCCCGCCTATACCACCAGCAGAAAAAACAAGATTTTTGCCCACCTGACCTGTATTGTTTGCAAGACCTTTTTCATGACGTGGGCCCGAGGAAGAGAGTAACAGACGTGAGGTTTCAATCGCCTGGCATGCGACAACAAAGATCTTTGCGTCAACTTTTTGTGGCTTGCCGACCCTGTCATAATACTCAGCGACAACCACCTTGCCTCGAGAATTACTTGTAAGTTTATAGACCTTGGCATGCGGGCGGATTTCGCAATGGCCTGTTTCAAGAGCAGGGTTCAACAATGCTGCCCGGGCACTCCCTTTGGCGCCTGATGAACAACCATAGCTGCCACACCAGCCTGAATATTCGCAACCCCTCCTCTTCATGGTACCGTGTGATAGAACCGCACGCGGCGTTGGCAACGGATGCAATCCCATATCTTGACAGGCAGCATCGAACCACTCTGAAAATGGGTGTTCAAGGGTAGGGGGAAAAGGGAAATCGCTGGTGGAACGAGGCTCAAGATGTGGATGCTGTACAACACGACCCGATACACCGACAACCGATTCCACTTTGGTATAATACGGTTCCAGATTGTCATACGAGATCGGCCAATCCGCAAGATTAGCTTTATCGATCGGGCCGAAGGTTGAAAGCAGGTGGAAATCCTCAGGCTTCTGCCGGTAAAAAAAACCGCTCATAAAGTTAGAAGAACCACCGACGCAACAGCCCCTCCAGAAATCCCAGCCTGAAACAGATGTTGGTTCACTGGTCCATCCCCCATGACCATTTGATTCTTCAATCACATGCTGTTCGTCGTTCAGATTCGGCGTGTAAACACCCTGCCTGTTACTGGCAAGCTCATCCTTGTAAAAATCCTTTTCCGTAAACCAGGGTCCTTTTTCAAGAACCACTACAGAATAGCCAGCCTCTGATAAAGTCAGTGCAACAGGGCCCGCACCGGCACCACTCCCGACAATACATACGTCAAAGTCTGTATTCATATATTTAGTAAATCCCAATAGCGTTTATTCATAGGTGGACGGGGAAAACCGGGATGATGCTCCAACCACTTCCATCCTATACCATTAGGATTCCCACCATACACAGGATCACTTAACAGGGCTTCGAGTATGTAGGAAAGAAGTTTAGAAATCCAATTTCGGCCGGATTTGCTTTTTGTAATTTCTCGCAGCATGCTCGTGCGCTGTAACTGAGATAAGCTCGTGAAGACGGCTTTGTGCTTTTCAAGAGCCAGATCATTTAACCATTTGACACCATTCAGGATAAATTCTTTCTCCTCAGAATCAATCGTGGGGTCTTTGGTAACATTGCGTAAATACTCTAAAGCATTGATCTCTTTAGCTCCGGGTGAATCAGTTTCTGATGGAAGGAGATGTTCCTGAACGACTTCCAGAGTTTGCCAGGGATCTTCGAGGGGAATAGTCGATGATTTATTTGCCGCTCGTACGATAACCGGGGACAAAAACAGCGTGGTTAAAAAACCGGCAGCATGTAAGATAAATGAGCGCCTACTGGTGGCCTCAGGCTGAAAGTCTCTATGCAGAAACTCATTCCTGTTTGTTCCAGGCTGACATCCTGTATTGAGCTTCTTCAGTACACATATAACCGTATAAATGATCATGATTACCACAACAACTAAATAATAAGCGGGCCATTTCTGGCCCGCTTAAATCAAAAGCCTTTTCCACTTATCATTGTAGTACGGTTTAAAGAATCCGCCTTATTCATCTCAGCTACCACATTTGCCCTCGCCACCGCATTTGCCTTCACCACTACATTTGCCTTCAGATTTCTTCCCTTCACCACACTTACCTTCGCCACTGCATTTACCTTCACCACATTTACCTTCATCTGCAACTGTAGTAACGTAAGTGTCTGAATCACTGGTTGCGAATGGATTAACATCTGCAGTTACCGCAGGAATTACCGCAAACCCAACAAAAAACAGAGCACACAGCATTGCAATAAATGATTTTTTCATGTTGATATCCATGACATATCCTCTCTTTCCAGACTAACCAAAATTATAAATTATTGTATAGTCAAACTAAACATATTTCTAATAAATTTTCTTATCTTTTGAGTCTCGACTCAAGTGTCTTTTGTTTCCTCCCTCTGTATTATATGACAAATTTTTTATGAAAAATATTCCCACAAAAAAAAAGAAATTAAATATATTAAAAATAATTCACAAAAGATGGCTTATATGCTAAAATCCTTTTTTACTACTCTAGCTTATTTCATTAACACTTTTTAAGGGTAAAAATGGCAAAAATACTACCTTTCAAAGGATTAAGATATAATCCTGAAAAAATAAAGGATATTTCAAAAGTAATAACACCTCCTTATGACGTTATCTCTGAAAAGGAAAGAGATGATTATTATCAACTCCACCCAAACAGCATAATCAGGCTGATCCTGGGTAAAGACCTTCCCGGTGATGATCAATCAAATAATAAATATACAAGATCCGCAGAATTCTTCGATACGTGGAGAAAAGAAGAAATCCTGACACAGGAGGCTGAACCTGCTATATATATTTATGCTCAAGAGTTCACATTGTCAGGTAAGAAATACGTACGGAGAGGGTTCATTTCTCTTGTAAAACTGGAGGACTTTCAGACCGGGCAAATATATCCACACGAACATACCCTTGCAAAGCCAAAAGAAGACAGGATGAATTTGATGAAAGCCTGTAATTCAAACCTGAGCCAGGTATTCACATTCTTCGAAGACGAAGATAGTAAAGTATCAAACCTTTTACATAAAGTGTCTGGAGGAGACCAAGGAACCGGCGTAACCCCGGATATCGATTTTACAGACATTTATGGTGTCAAAAATCTGCTCTGGGTTGTAAAAGATAAAACAGTTATTGAAGAATTAACTTTACAAATGAAGGATAGGGCATTGTTTATTGCAGACGGACATCATCGCTATGAAACAGCCCTGTTTTACAGAGATCTGAGCAGGGACAATGAAGGGGCATCGAAAAGTAATGACAACATTCCATCTGACTACGTAATGTTGATGTGCGTTTCTATGGAAGACCCCGGGCTGCAAATTCTGCCAACGCATAGATTGGCAAGGAATATAAAAGACCTTGATCCCGTGAAAATAAAAGAAGCCCTAAGCGAGATTTTTGAAATCAGTGACATGGGGAATGATTGCAGTACAGAAATATTGATGCAGAAACTTGGCAAGGATGCTCACAAACATAAAATTGCCATGTACATGGGTGGAAGCGATAAAAAGTATTATATACTGACGCTGCGTGATGAAAAACTTCTCGATCCGATCTTAACGGACGAATATTCTGAATGGAAGTATATCGATACCGGAATCTTACATGGAGTTATATTTGACAGAGTACTGGGAATACAGGCAAAAAATATCTCGAAATCTGAAAGCGTCAAATACATTCAAGGCGTAGAAGACTCGGTTACAAAAGTAAACGAAGGAGAGTATCAGATCGCCTTTTTCCTCAACCCGACAAAAATAGGTCAGATAAAAGACATTGCAACCAAAAGGCACAAGATGCCACCCAAGGCAACATATTTCTACCCTAAACTTATGACGGGTATGGTACTTAGACATATTTCAGATATGTAAAGCGGAACATAATATTTTATTGACTTTGAGCTGAATTTTTGCTAAGTTATAGCGTTAATATTAACTCATTATGATAAAGGCAAACCTTGAGTAATCAGGGGACGTGAAAGTTCTTAAGGTTTATAAGGAAGTAAGTGTAGAAAAGACAGCCTTACTGCCGAAGATGGTTTATGTTAATATTTTTGCAGTAAGGTTTTTTTACTAGCTGATGAATAAAGCTCAATGTTAAACAATAATCCTTCATTTTTCTGGTAGTGTCTTTAAAGAGCGTAAGGGTATATTGAATCTTTTTATACATTTAAAAGGACAACATTATCGTTTAAGGTATGTATTAATGCATTATACTTTTCTTGCCACTATACCATTCATAAGTTCCTCATTTCCCTTTATAAAGGGTGATTTACTTAATTTAATCACAATAATAAGTTTTAAAAAGTTATTCTATCCCATTCACGGTTAATTAAATTATCATCCCCACTTTGAATTGACATAGTAGGTCAGGGGAATAAGGAAACTCATTTATACAATTATTCTGGTGTGACAATTTAACTTATATAA
>Ga0255058_10001322_pt1 | contig 13930 bp, 13 predicted proteins | sample Cases_109_9_MG_FD_188637 | JGI IMG/M metagenome (GOLD analysis project Ga0255058, IMG submission 188637) | Seawater microbial communities from Amundsen Gulf, Northwest Territories, Canada - Cases_109_9 | ecosystem: Environmental > Aquatic > Marine > Gulf | place: Canada: Northwest Territories... | reverse complement strand
CGATTTTGAAAAAGGGGGCTTTGATGACAAACAGCCAACAACAGTGTTCAAAAAAATCGGTTCGGATAAATTCAAAAAGGTCAACAGGAGGCAGGTACTAATGGGGAAAAGTTTATTTAAAAAAATTGGGTGCATTGCCTGTCACAAGATTGGTGATCAGGGGGGGATTGTAGGACCTGATCTGACCCACATTGGTTCTCGCTTAAATGGACCCTGGATCTTCAGCTTACTTAAAAGCCCTCAAAGAATTATAAAAAATGTCAAGATGCCAAATTTCGGGCTCAATGATAAAAACGCATTAAGGTTAACTCACTATTTGCTTTCTTTAAAATAGAGATAAGCGCTGAAATTTTCGCTGCAATCTCCCTCCAAAAGCTAATTCCATTTACCCCTTTACCATGCTATATGTCATTTATGGCTATATGCTATTACTCTATAAAAACTTGTTTTTTGAACAAGTTTTTTCTGTTAGACTACCGGAGCGGTAGCTCCTTTTGGTTACGGCGCTTCGCCGCTTTATGAATATTATATGATGCGCTTCGAAAATCAACGTGAAAAGAGGAGGCATTTAGCATTTGGTTCTTTCTATTCCATGATTTAGGAGAGGAAAAAGGTAAAACAATGAAAAAATCTTTGTTTTTATTCATGCTTTTAGGTTTGCTTTTAATTGTAGTCACAGGGTGTGTCCGTCCAAAACCAGCTCCTCCTATTGAACCAGAGCCAGTTCCTGAGGTTAAATTACTGGAGGAAAAAGAGGAAGATAAAATAATATTCTCAAAAGCCCCGGAATTTATGGAATTGCCATGCAAAAGCTGCCATAGGGGTATGAAATATGAGCATATAGGCTTGGAAGAGAAAAAAGTGGGTCCAACTCTCAAAAAAATGAGAAGTAAAGTCAACTCATCGTGGTTATTCCGTTGGGTGGAAAAACCTGGGAATTATCGTAAGATAAGCAGGATGCCCTGTTTTGGGTTGTCGATTGATGATGTATTGGCTACTACCGCATTTATTATGAACCAGTCGGATAAAGATTACAATTTACCCCTAAAGTTTACCCCGACTTCAAACCCTGAAATAGGCCGCCTTTTATTCGAAAGAATAGGTTGTATTGACTGTCATAAGGTGAATGGGATTGGGGGTGACTATGCCCCTAATTTAAGTCAGATTGCCAATAAAGTCTATGGCGATTGGGAATACAATTGGTTGGTTAATCCTGCACAGTATGACTTACAAACCATTATGCCTAATTTTAGGCTTTCTAAAGGTGAGGCAAGGCAAATCGTAACTTATTTAATGACTCTGGGTAAACGAGAAGATGTTGAAGGATTAGACGAAAAAATCAAATCTCCTGAGTTGATTGCTTTAGGAGAAAATATCATTATACGCAAAGGGTGTTATGGCTGTCATAAAATTAATTTAGAGCACAGTGAAGGGTTAACAACATCAAAACCCAAAACAGTGAGCATCAGAAGCTTGCTGGAAAAGGAATTTGGAACTTACCAAATAAAAAAGATACAGGAAGAGTTGATTTTAACGCAGTCAAGGGGTTCTTCCGGCGCAGGTCCTGAGATTGAAAGGGTATCTCCAACACAACAAAATGTAATTTTACCAAATGAAGAAGATAATCTTTTCCGTAAGTATAATCATCCTTCAGAAAAAGCAGTATACATTAGGGAAGGTTTAAGAATAATTAAAAAATATAATTGCCGTGGATGCCATACTATTTTGGGAGAAGGCGGTAGGGTGGCTCCTGTTCTGGATTATGAAGGAAAGAGGGCTCAAACTAAATTTATTTTTGATTTTCTGATTAATCCGAGAAGGATTCGCCCTGTAACTTTATTTCCAGCCAAAATGCCAAAATTCAATTTAAAACTTGAAGAGGTCATTAAACTGGTAGCTTTTTTTAAGGCCACTTCCAATGTGCCTATTTTTGACCAATCCATTGGAGACGATTTTCTGTCAGAAGAATCTCTTCAAAAAGCGAAAAAAGCTGCTGAAAAGTCTGGATGCGATGATTGTGAAGGTCAAGACTGGCTAAAAAGGCCAATCTATGGCGGGCATATTATGCGTGAATACGTTCCTGTGGATGGGGAAAATGAACATGTTACCAAGGGACGCAATCTCTTTTTATACTATTGTGCGTCATGCCATGGGGAAAAAGGAAGAGGAGATGGTTTTAACTCTGCTTATCTAGATCCTGTCCCAAGAGATCTTTCTGACCAGAGAGAAGTTTACATGGCGAAACAAAAAAACGAGCGCCTCTTTAAAGTTATCACTTATGGTGGAAAATCTATTGATAAATCGCCCCGTATGCCCCCCTTTGGCAATACCCTCTCTGAAAAAGAGAGATGGGAGATTATTGCTTATATGCGAACGCTAAACTCTTATAACGATGAAGTTATAGATTTTGAAAATGGAGGTTTTAGTGTAAGCCGGCCAAAAACAGAGTTCAAGAAAGTTGGTTTGGAACAATTTAAAAACGTTAAAAAGAGGGACATGCTGAAAGGAAGGGGTTTATTTTACAAACTAGGGTGCCTGGCCTGCCATACGGTTGGTTCCCTAGGGGGAAAGGTGGGTCCCAACCTAACTTACGCTGGCACCAGGCTACGAGGCCCGTGGGTTTATCAATATTTAAAAAGCCCACATAGTCTGATTGAAAATGTCCAGATGCCAAATTTCGGGCTTAGCGATGATAAAGCGCTAAGGTTAACTTACTACTTGCTTTCCTTAAAATAGAGATGAGTGTTGAAATTTCGCTTTAATCTCCCTCAAACAACTTATCCCAAGCCAAGCCTTTTCTTCAAACTTTGGGCAGGATTAGCTCGGCTGCGTATCTTGGCCAAACATGAAAGAACATAGGCGCCCGCGCGAGGAATTTAAGGCCAATAGCCAAGGTCAGTTTTTAAAAATTTCAGGAATCGTTTCTCCCAATTATTCTTGACTTTTAACTTCTTGAATTTGTAATGCGCAAATTTTTGATTTTCATTTCTCATTTTACCGTTGTTCTGTTGTTTGTATTTGCTTTTTTAAATCATGTCTTGGCCAGGACACGAAAATACCTAAAAACAGACCTTTGTGGGTCCAACCAAATGCGATGGAAGCTGCTACGATCCATGGCGCCAGGCATAGAGAAACACACCCCATGGAAAAACTTATGAGTTATTAAAGCCGGGAGCAAGGGTAGAGGCAAAGAAAAAAGCCGGCCTGGATCCTGACAAAGACTACGCAGCCGACCCCGCATGTCTCAGATGCCACACCACCAGATATCTTCAGTCCGGAGGCTTTAAACCAGGAAAAACATTCATCGATCCCGAAGAACCAAATTTGGAACAGGTCGGTTGCGAAATGTGTTATTCCATGCGTGGTGGCAGCCAATATAGATACAGAGTTGCTAAGGATATGACAGCCGAGGCTTATACGCCTACACTTAAAAGCTCGGGGATATTAATTACTGAGATAACACTGATATATTTTCTTATCCTGAGGGAAGAAATTTCGGATGGGGAGTTTGCCGCATTATTTGCCTTTCTCAGCCTCTCTTGAATAAAGAAAAGATATGCACGTAAGGGGAAGGTAGGTAGCGAAGCTGGCCTTATGCGATGGGATGAAGATCCTGAAATTATTGCCCTGGGCAAGAAAGTTTTTGAAGGAGAAACCTATGAGGATCTCTTTTGCGCTGGATGTCACGGAAAAGATGGGGCGTTTCTCATAAACGGGGCGCGGGATTTGCGAACCTCCCAATCCGTATCAAGAAACCATGACAGGTTGCTGAAGGATTGGACCGATGCCGATTGGTTTAAGAGCGTGTCGCTAGGCGTGCCACCCTCCCCCATGATGGCCTGGTTGGATGAATACCCCCCCAAAGCAATTTGGTTGGCCATTGCATACGCCAAACAGTTCCACAAAAAACCGGAAAACCAAAAACTGCCCCCGCCGGAGGAATTAGAACCGGTGCACGACTTGTGGTAAGAAGTATGAAAAGATGGGGAAAGCTATTAGTTTAAAGCTCCCAAAGGACTTCTTGCTGTTTTCTCATCAGTAACTTTCTTCTCTTGAAGGAAAACTGCCCTTTTGGACGTCTTCTTTGTAATCCCTTACAGCTTGCAAAATGTTTTTTTCCAGATTGGCATAACGTCTGACAAATTTTGGTTTAAATTCTCCTGACATCCCCAAAAGATCATGAATAACCAGAATCTGCCCATCACAATAAGGACCGGCTCCAATTCCAATAGTCGGAATGGAAAGGGTCTCGGTAATTTGCTTCCCCAGGGTGGAAGGAACTCCTTCCAGGACAATGCTAAAGGCCCCAGCCTTCTCCACAGCTCTGGCATCTTCTAATATTTGTTCCGCCGATTTCGGATCTTTCCCCTGAACTTTGTACCCCCCAAACTTGTGGATAAATTGAGGAGTAAGCCCCACATGGCCCATGACCGGGATCCCGTTGTTCACCAGAGCTTCTATTTTGTCCGCAATGCTTTTTCCTCCCTCGAGTTTTACCGCTTTAACAGAACCTTCTTTAATAAACTTTCCGGCATTTTGCAGGCATTGGCTTAATGAAACCTGGTAAGACATAAAAGGCATATCGCCAATCAAAAATGCGTTCTTAACGGCCCTTCCCACCGCTTTTGAATGATGGATCATTTCATCCATGGTTACAGGCAGTGTATTTTCATAGCCCAGGATAACGTTTCCCAGAGAATCGCCCACCAGAATGATATCAATTCCGGCTTTATCCAATGCTCTGGCAAAAGGGTAGTCATAGGCTGTTAAGGCGGTAATTTTCTTTTTCTCCTCTTTCATTTTTAAAAGGTCTTGAATGGTCACTAGAAACTTCTCCTTCTAAAAGTTATGGAGCCCCTTTAGGTTTCCTAAAATTAAAAAAATTCTAAATAACAATTGGGTATAATTCCAATTATTTGGACTTAAGCGGCACATAAAACTCCTTCCCTTCCCTGTGACGGCAAATTTTTTGGATTAAATCCTTTAAAGCTCTCTTTTCCCTGATGAAGTCTATATTGCTTGTGGTAATCACCAGCAACGGCGAATCTTCATAATGAAAAAAAAAGTTGTTGTAGGCTCTATTGATTCTATCTATATAGTCAAAGTCGATGTCTTTCTCAAAATGCCTGCTACGATGGCGAATCCGGTCCATCAGGACCTCAGTGCTTGCCTGAAGAAAAATGACCAAATCTGGAGTTGGAATTTTTTCTTTTAATAAGTTAAATATATTTTTGTAAAGGGCAAACTCATTTTCATTTAAAGTCAAGGAAGCGAAAAGTCTATCTTTTTGAAAAAGATAATCACTGACAGTGACAGTATTAAAGAGGTTTCTCTGTTTTAATTCAACCTGTTGAGCATACCTGCTTAAAAGGAAAAAAGTCTGGGTTTGAAAGCCATATTTACTCCTATCCTTATAAAAATTTCTAAGAAAAGGGTTTTCATTTGTTTTTTCCAAAACCAATTCAGCCTTAAAATATTCGCCTAATATTTTGGCCAAACTTGTTTTCCCTACTCCTATAGACCCCTCGATAGCGATATATCTATTTTCACACATATGGTTATTCTTTATAGATTTTTACTTCTTTTTGGGCGGAAGCTATATGGTTTTTCAGCTCTCTTATACTTTTATTTAGCACAGGGTGAATTAGATTTGGAGCTATTTCTCCCATTGGTTCCAGCACAAAACGTCGTTCATGGCATAAAGAATGAGGAACCTTCAAATTGATTGTGTCAATTATTAGATCGCCAAAGAAAAGAATATCAAAATCTATAATACGCGGTCCCCATTGAACTGTTTTAACCCTCCCCATCTTTGTTTCCAATTTCTTCAAATATGCTAAAAGACTTGAGGGTAAAAGGGTGGTTTTTATCTCCGCCACACAATTAACAAACAGGGGTTGCCCCGGACCGCCAATGGGTTTAGTTTGGTAAAAAAGGGAGCATTGAACAAAATCTATTTCTTTTTTACGTTTTAGAGCGTTAATGCCCCGTTGGCAGTTTTTCTTGGCATTGCCTATATTTGAACCAATACCGATAAAGACATTATGCCTACGCTTCATAATTGCAAATATGAAATTTTTTAATTGCACCCCAACGGAAAATAAAATAGATATAATTTTTGCGGATAACCCTAGACAGTGCAGTTATGCAGATGTTCTTGAAATTTAAATTATTCATACTACCTCCATGCCAAATTTATAGCAATGTGTTTTTTTGGTTTTTCCCTTTAAAACCAACCATTTCTACTTGTAAATCTTTAATGAGACTCAGCTCCAGGATAATGACACATTTTTTAGTCCAATGTGACGACTATCCATATGGCTCTTGAAGGTTGAAGCAAGGCCGTAGAAATTAATGGTTTTTTCCCAAATCTACAGATATGTTTTCTGTGCGGGATTTTAGGAATATTGCGCTTGAACTATTGGTTTCTATGTGATAATTTAGGATGTAAATAAAAGGTTAAAAAATTCCCCCTGCTGTGTTCGGTATAGTGTGGCTTTTTTGTTCCAATATTTCAAAAAAGGGATCCAGAAGCCCTGCGGTGTGCATGCCCTTAGGTGGGAAGCCTGAAGCAGAGTCAGATGGAGCCCACCTGGCGCTCCAGGATCAAAATGTTCACTATAGCGGCACAATGGCGGGGGGAGAGATTATTTGTTTAAAGTGGCATTAACAAGAATAATGGGAAATCCTATATATAAGATTTTTGGCCTTTAGGAAGGTTCTGTTTTTTGATTTGTTAAATTTCAGGAAGGAATGGTTAATTAATTTTTTCAAAAATGAGTATTATGCTTGCGAGATTTTAATAGTGTTTATTTTGTTTTTGGAAAGTATTTTAAAATAACTAACATTTGGTTAATAATAAAATGTGTTTATTAAAATTATTAGGAAGCTATATTTGTGAAGTAGCTTCAATAGAAGATACAGGACAATTAAGTAGTAATTTGTTATTTACTAAAGACCCTGTAATAGAAAATAGCTTATTATTTTTTTCCTTGCTTCTACCCTAGTAATAGAATAAATACCTTTAGCCATTTCTTCCCTACTCCTCAAATCTTTCTTCAAAGCCTTATTTCCTGTGCAATTTTCTGCTGTTGCTGTCGATCTTTAGTATTTGCTGAAGAATTTAGCGGAACATAAAACTCTTATGTTCTTAAAAGCATGAAAATGCATGAAAAAAAATTCCAAAACTTTTTTTAGAAAAAGAATAAGGGAAATTAGAACCTCCCTAACAGAGCAAGAAATTATTTCCAAAAGCCTGGCAATAGAATCTCTTTTTTTTGGACTAGCGGACCTGAAAAGCGTCAAAAACTTGTTGATTTATATGGCCAGTTTTAAGGAAGTTCAAACACGCAGCATTATTGAGAAATGTTTAAAAGAAAATATGGCTATTTATTTGCCTCTGGTAGATCTTTCGCAAGGCAATTTTTTTTTTTCCAGGGTTTCTGATTTCAATAAAGAATTGGAAAAAGGGCCATTTGGAATATTTCAACCAAAATTTGATAAACGGAATTTGCTTAAAGATACCAAGGATATTGATTTAATTGTTGTGCCTGGAATGGCATTTGATGAAAAAGGGGGACGCATAGGAAATGGCAAGGGGTTTTATGATAAATTTCTGGCCACCGTTCCACCCCATATAACCATTATCGCTTTGGCATTTGAATTACAAATAGTTGATGAAATAATTCTTTTTAATCATGATATTCCTGTCCATAAAATCATTACAGAAAAAAGGATTATTTCGTGCGCAAAGTGATGAAATATTATAAAGGAGGAATAAAAAGATGTTTGGAATTCAGCATGTGACTCTTCAAGGGGTTCTTGTCTTAGCTTTAACTAATATTGTGGCTGTGGTGGTTGGATACTTTATTAGAAAACTACTTGTGGAACTAAAAACAAGAGAATCCTCAGAGATTGCTCAATCTATAATTCAGGAGGCCGAAAAGAAAGCTGAAAACATTAAAAACCGGTCTTCTCTGGATGCTAGAGAAAAGTTTTTTAAAATGAGGTCTGAGGTTGAAAAAGAAATAAAAAATAAGAGAAATGAGCAAAAAAATATAGAGAGAAGAATTGTTGCTAAGGAAGAGAGTGTTACCAAAAAACAGGAGGCCCTTGAAAGCAAAGATAAGGATCTTCAAAAACGGTTGAAAGAGGTTTCTTTAATTCAAGAACGGATAAGCAAAAAGGAACAAAATCTCGAAACGACATTATCCACACAAATAGAGCAATTAGAGAAGATATCTGGCATGACAAGCGAGGAGGCAAAGTCGGAAATAAAAATATACCTTCTTCAAGAAGCTAGGTTGGAAGCCGGAGCTCAACTGAAAGAAATTGAAGAAAAAACCAAAGAAACGTCCATGGAAAAAGCAAGATGGACCATATCCCAGGCAATTCAGAAAGTAGCTTCAGATCACGTTGCTGAAACGACCATATCCATTGTTTATTTGCCGGGCGATGAAATGAAAGGCCGAATCATCGGAAGAGAGGGGCGCAACATTAGAGCCTTGGAGCAAGCAACGGGAATAGACCTGATCATTGATGATACCCCCGAAGCTGTTATTTTGTCTGGTTTTGATCCAGTTCGCCGTGAAGTGGCCAGAATGGCTCTGGAGAGATTAATTTCAGACGGTAGAATTCATCCGGGCAGAATAGAAGAAATTGTCAATAAAGCCAAAAAAGAAATGGATTCAATGATTTGGGAAACGGGCGAAAAAACTGTTCAGGAGGTAGGCATTGATTCGCTCCACCCTGAGGCAATAAAATTATTAGGTCGCTTGAAATACAGAACAAGCTACTCACAAAATGTATTATTACATTCCAAGGAGGTAGCTTATATTTCTGGAATTATGGCGGCGGAATTAGGTCTTAACCAAAAAATGGCAAAACGAGCAGGACTGCTCCATGATCTGGGAAAAGCAATTGACCATCAAACTGACGGGACTCATGCGCAGATAGGGGCAGACCTTGCCAGAAGATATAATGAGCCTAAAGAAGTAATTAATGCAATGGCCTCTCACCATGAAGATGTGCCCCCCAGCTCTCCCATTTCGGTTTTAGTCGCCGCTGCGGATGCTTTATCCGCTTCAAGGCCAGGAGCTCGTCGCGAAATGCTTGAAGGGTATATTAAACGTTTGACCCAGCTGGAAGAGATAGGGGATTCGTTCAAAGGGGTTGAAAAAGCATTTGCTATACAAGCAGGACGCGAAATTCGCGTTATAGTTAAATCAGGAGTGATAAATGATTCGGATTCAATGTTTTTAGCAAAAGATATCGCAAAAAAAATTGAAAAAGAAATGACTTATCCTGGAGAAGTAAAAGTTACTGTTCTCAGAGAAACCAGAGCAGTGGAGTATGCCAGATAAATATACTATTTAATAGTCCGAGTTAATTATTGCATTAAATTGCAAGCTAACAGTGGAGAGAAAATCTCTCTATTTTTTTTAAACACAAATACTGGTTCTTTACCCCTTTGAGCTTGCTGTCAAGTTAAGGCGAAGGTTTTTTAAAGGACAAAACTTGTTTCAATTTACTTGATTCCATGAATCTTTTATTTATTGGGGATATTATTGGAAAAGCTGGGAGAACAATGGTATCCCAGAATCTAAGCAAGTTGAAAGAAGACTATAAAATTAATTTATGTATTGCAAACGGTGAAAATGCCGCTGGCGGATTCGGTATTACCCGAAAGGTAGGGCAATCATTGTTTGATATGGGAGTAAATGTGGTCTCTTCAGGTAATCATATCTGGGATAAAAAAGAAGCTTTAGACTACTTACCTCAAGAGAATAGGCTTTTGCGACCCGCAAACTACCCTAGGGGAGTCCCCGGCGTAGGTTCCACTATTGTTCCTTTTCCTGATGGAACTTGCGTTGGTATTTTGAATCTATCGGGGCGTGTTTTTATGGATAATTTGAATTGCCCGTTTGAAATAGCGGACAGAGAAGTCTCCAAACTAAAAGAGCATACCAACATGATAATAGTGGACATGCATGCTGAAGCAACATCTGAAAAAATCGCTTTGAGTTGGTATCTTGATGGAAGGGTCAGCGCTGTTATTGGAACGCATACTCATGTCCAAACAGCAGACGAAAAAATTCTTCCCAAAGGCGTCGCATATATTACTGATGTCGGAATGACTGGCCCTGTTGACTCCGTTATTGGCATGTCAAAGGAAATTGCTATTTATAGATTTACCACTTCTTTACCAAAAAAATTTAGCGTTGCCAGCGGGCCAGTTCAATTGAATGCTGTGGTGGTTGAAATCGATTCAAAATCAGGATATGCAAAACAAATTAAACGTATTCAATTAACATCCTCGTGAAAATTGCTATTACGGGAAAACCATTTGTAGGTAAATCAACAATTTTTAGAGCCATAACCCGGGCTACTGAAGATAACCACCTTATAGGCAAACCAAATATAGGGATCGTCAAGGTTCCAGATGAGAGACTAGAATTTCTTTCACAAACTTTCCAGCCAAAAAAAACAACTAACGCAGAGCTAGCTTTTGCCGATTTTGTAGGTTTTGAAAATCTAGGTTCCGCTTTGGAAAAAAATTTGAGTGTTTTGAATCAGCTAAGAACAGCAGAGGCTTTAGCTATAGTTTATAAATTATTTGATGTGGACCAGAAAAATTCTCCTGAGTCAGCTATTGAGGAATGGGAATCAGAATTGCTTTTGGTCGATCTGCAAGTTGTGGAAAACAGGCTTGATAATATTAAAAGATCATCTAAAGGCAAAAAAAGTCTCCCTAATGATAAGGAAAAGGATTTATTGCTTGTGTGTAAAGATTGCATTGAATCAGGAAAACCCCTCCGATTGCTTGCATTAAATGAATCAGAGAAGAAACTTTTGAGAGATCTCCAGATGCTTTCCATTAAACCGGTTATAAGAGTGTTCAACATCCCGGAAAGTTTGCTGGATAAGCCAAAGGAAGAATGGCCTCAAATATTACAAACCCAACCAACTTCGAGCATGGCTGTAACAAGTATTTGTGGCGAGATAGATTTAGAAATTTCTCAGCTGGATGAAATGGACAAAAAAGATTTCATGAAAGAAATGGCAATTGAGGAGCTTGGCTCCAATAAGCTAATAAGGACCACTTATAATCTGTTAGGGCTTATCTCATTTTTTACAGTAGGGAAGGATGAAGTAAAGGCCTGGACCATTAGAAAAAATACCAAAGCGGTAAAAGCCGCCAGGGTTATTCATTCTGACATCGAAAAAGGATTTATTAGAGCAGAACTTATTTCATATAAAGATTTCAAAAATTGCGGTTCCATGAGCGAAGGGAAAAATAAAGGGATGGTTAGGCTTGAAGGAAAAAATTATATTGTACAGGATGGAGATATTATAAATTTTCGCTTTAATGTATAGCAGATATTGCTTCCATAATGTGATCTATTATTTTTTGGGACAACTCTTTTGAATCCCCTTTGGCAGCATAGAAGTTTTTCAAGTTTATTGGGCTCCCATACTTAACTGTTATTTTATGAAAAGGTTTTGGTTTTTCATTTTTATTCCCAAGTATTTTTTCCGCGCCAAAAACTCTAACGGGTACCACAATAGGTTTTGCCATTAAAACAATACGCCCAAGCATTCGGTTTCCCCTCCTCAATTCTCCTGTTTTGCTTCTGGTCCCTTCAGGAAAAACCATTACTTTATCTTTTTTTAACAGGGTTATAATTTTTTTGATTGCCCCTATGTGGGCAGAATCCCGTTTTACCGGAAAGGATCCCCATGAAGTTAGTAATGTCTTTACGATAAGATTTTGGAATAATTCAGATTTTGCTGGAGCATAAATTTTCCTTCCACGCATTTTAAAAATAATGGAAGCGGGGATAATAAAAGTTTCAAACATTGAAACATGATTTGAGGCAATCAATACCCCTCCCTGTTTTGGTATGCTGCTTACGTTATATACTTTCAAGCCATTGGCTATTTTAAAATATGCTATAATCACCAGCGCGCAAAGGTAAATCCAGCATCTGTTTATACTAGTTAATATTTTTTTCATAAACACAATTTAACAACGTCATATCGATTATGTCAAAAAAATTCGGTTTTGAACTTATTAAAACCGCTCATGATAGCCGCGCACGACTGGGAACAATTACCACAAAACATGGGACCATAGAAACACCTGTTTTTATGCCCGTCGGAACACAGGCCACAGTAAAAACACTTACTCCCGAAGAATTAAAAGAACATGATACTTCTATTATTTTGTCCAACACATATCACCTCTTTTTAAGACCAGGAAGCAAAGTGATAAAAAACATTGGGGGCCTTCACAAATTTATGCATTGGGATGGTCCCATTTTGACGGATAGCGGCGGGTTTCAGATTTTTTCTTTGAATAAAATAGCTAAGATCAAAGAGGAAGGAGTTTATTTCAATTCGCATATTAACGGATCAAAGCAATTTTTATCTCCAGAAATATCCATGGAAATTCAGCAAGATCTGGGCTCTGATATCGCTATGGTTCTCGATGAGCCTGTATCCCCTTTATCATCTTATGAGTATACAAAAAAATCCAATGAAATGAGCCTTAGATGGGCCCGGCGCTGCAAGGATAGCCACCATGATGAAAACCAGGTCCTATTTGGAATAATACAAGGCGGAATGTTCAAAGATTTGCGCAAACAAAGTTTGGAAAGTCTTTTAGAAATTGGTTTTGACGGTTTTGCAATTGGGGGTTTAAGCGTTGGCGAACCTAAAGATTTGATGTTTGAATTAATAGAATACTTATCCCCCCTTTTACCGAAGGAAAAGCCTCGCTATGTTATGGGAGTAGGAAAACCTCTCGATATAATTAAAGGAGTTTTGAACGGCATAGATATGTTCGACTGTGTAATCCCTACCAGATATGCTAGAAATGGCACTCTCTTTACTTCTGTTGGAAAAGTGGTTATTAAAAACGAAAAATACACTAATGATGCGTCTAAATTGGACCCAAACTGCTTATGCTATACTTGTAGACATTACAGCCGAGCTTATTTAAGACACCTTTTTAAGGCCCAAGAAATACTTTCCTTGAGATTAAATACTATTCATAACATCTTTTTTTACAACAGTATAATGAAAAAAATTCGCGAGGAAATCAAAAAGGATTCTTTGTTGGATTTTTATGAAAGGAATGTTAAGGCTTTTTCAGTTTGATATTGTATAGGTCAATTTTTTTTCTTAGAGTATTTCGGTTGATTCCCAATATATTAGCGGCGCAAACCTGGTTTCCTTTAACTTCTCGCAATACAATATTGATAAGGGGTTTTTCAATTCCCAAAAGCACCAGGTCGTAAAGATTCCCCCCATTGCCATTCAATCTTTCAATATATTTTTTTATTTTGCTGGATAACCATTGTTCGATTATGGCATCTCTTGCTTTGGAACGAATTACCCGATTAGCTTTTTCGTTTTTTTTAACAGAAGTATTCTTAGCCAGAGATATCATAAGCGCAAACTTTTGGAAATGCTTTTAGGATTGGAATTGATATAAAAATTTTTAACAGAATGAATAGGGGACATTCAGAAATTCAAGTGGAATTTTAGTTGCAAAAACTTCACAAATTTAACCAAAATAAAAAATTAAGTCAAGGGGAAAAATTGCATTTTTGAGGAATTTTTTTTTCTACCCTAAATATTAAGAAAATTCAAAGATTTTCTATAATTTTAGGGTGTCCACAAACCCATTGTTATGGAATTTAATAAACTTGACTTTAATAAAATTATGCTTTAAATTGTCATCTTGTTTAAAATATTGTAAAATCATTAAGGCGCAAGCTAATTTTATGAACACCTTTTCAGCTAAAAAAGAAGATATAAATGCTCAATGGCACCTTGTCGATGCAAACGGCCAAATTCTCGGAAGGCTTGCCAGCAAAATTGCCACAATAATTCGCGGAAAACATAAACCTATTTTTACCCCCCA
>Ga0255058_10001320_pt1 | contig 13958 bp, 11 predicted proteins | sample Cases_109_9_MG_FD_188637 | JGI IMG/M metagenome (GOLD analysis project Ga0255058, IMG submission 188637) | Seawater microbial communities from Amundsen Gulf, Northwest Territories, Canada - Cases_109_9 | ecosystem: Environmental > Aquatic > Marine > Gulf | place: Canada: Northwest Territories... | reverse complement strand
CGTCTGGAGCTGCAAGAGCCGGGGATGCAGTACTTCGGCGATGGCCACGCGTACAATGTGTTTGTCACCGGCCATGGCCTGATTATGGTGTTCTTCATGGTCATGCCGGCGATGATCGGCGGCTTCGGCAACTGGATCGTGCCGCTGATGATCGGCGCGCCCGATATGGCTTTCCCGCGCATGAACAACGTGTCGTTCTGGCTCCTGCCGGCGGCTTTCACCCTGCTCTTGATCTCGCTGTTCGTGGAAGGGCCGCCCGGCGGCCTCGGGGTCGGCGCTGGCTGGACCGTCTACGCGCCACTTTCAACATCGGGTCACCCTGGCCCGGCCATGGATTTCGCCATCCTTGCGCTGCACCTCGCGGGCGCCTCTTCGATCCTCGGCGCCATCAACTTCATCACCACTATCTTCAATATGCGCGCACCCGGCATGACGTTCCACAAGATGCCGCTGTTTGTTTGGTCCATTCTGGTGACCGCCTTCCTGCTGCTTTTGTCGCTGCCTGTGCTCGCAGGCGCCATTACGATGCTGCTGACGGACCGCAACTTCGGCACCACGTTCTTCTCTGCGCAGGGTGGCGGCGATCCGCTCCTCTACCAGCATCTGTTCTGGTTCTTTGGACACCCTGAGGTTTACATTCTCATCCTGCCGGGTTTCGGCATGATCAGCCAGATCGTGTCGACGTTCTCGCGCAAACCGGTGTTCGGCTACCTCGGCATGGCTTACGCCATGGTCGCCATCGGGCTCGTCGGATTCATCGTGTGGGCGCACCACATGTACGCTTCCGGTATCAGTATGAATACGCAGGCCTACTTCGTGTTCGCCACCATGGTGATCGCCGTGCCAACCGGCGTGAAGGTCTTCTCTTGGATCGCCACCATGTGGGGCGGATCGATCCAGTTCAAAGTGCCGATGCAGTGGGCGCTAGGCTTCATCTTCCTGTTCACCGTGGGCGGCGTGACGGGTGTCATGCTCGCCAACGCGGGCGTTGACCGCGCTCTGCACGATACCTACTACGTTGTTGCCCACTTCCACTACGTGCTCTCACTCGGCGCCGTGTTCTCCATCTTCGCGGGCTGGTACTACTGGTTCCCGAAGATGTCGGGCTACATGTACAATGAGACGCTGGGCAAGCTGCACTTTTGGCTGACCTTTATTGGCGCCAACATCCTCTTCTTCCCGCAGCACTTCCTTGGGCTTGCCGGTATGCCACGGCGCTACGTCGATTATCCCGACGCCTTCGCCTTCTGGAACGGCGTGTCCTCGACGGGTGCATATATCGTCGCTGCTGGGACGCTGGTGTTTATCGTCGGCGTGCTGGCTGCGTTTGCCGCCAAGCGAAAGGCTGCCGACAATCCATGGGGCGTCGGCGCAACAACATTGGAATGGACGCTGTCGTCGCCGCCGCCGTTCCATACGTATGAGACGTTGCCAAAGATCGAGGCGACGGAGCACCACTGAGGTGCGGGTGCCAGTTTTCGGCATGCTGCGGGCGGAGCAATATGTCTCCGCTCGTTGCAGTCGAGGTAGATCGCACAAGCCTTGCGTCTCCACCGCGCGTGGCGGGCGCCATGAATGACGACAAGAAAGCGCATAAGGCGCTCAATTAAATAGGGCCGAAGCGAATGCAAGGGTTGGGCGCACAAGGCGAGGCTAGCCGGATCGGAAAAGTTTCCGAACCGAGTGTCGGCGAATTCGTCGAGCTGATGAAACCGCGCGTCATGTCCCTCGTCGTGTTTACGGCGCTGACCGGCATGCTGGCCGCGCCCGGCAGCATCCATCCTGTCATTGGCGTGATCGCGCTGTTGGCAATCGCCATGGGTGCTGGTGCTTCGGGTGCTCTCAACATGTGGTACGACGCCGATATTGATGCGCGCATGGCTCGCACGGCGGCACGCCCGATACCGCGCGGACGCGTCACGGGCGGCGAAGCCTTGACCTTCGGCAGCATTCTCGCCGTCCTCTCGATTTTGACGCTTGGCGTCCTTGTTAATTGGACGGCCGGAGCGCTGCTCGCTTTGACGATCGGCTTCTACCTCTTCGTGTATACGATGTGGCTGAAGCGGCGGACCCCACAAAACATAGTCATTGGCGGCGCCGCCGGCGCCTTCCCCCCTATGATCGGGTGGGCTGCCGTGACCGGTTCGGTCAGCGTCGAAAGCGTGCTGATGTTTCTCATTATCTTCATGTGGACGCCGCCGCACTTTTGGGCGCTCGCTCTATATCGCTGCCGTGACTACGAACGCGCGGGCGTGCCGATGCTCCCCGTCGTGGCGGGCGCCGAGGTGACGCGTCGGCAAATCTGGCTCTACTCGCTCATACTGGTGCCGTTGGCGATCACGCCGGTGCTGATCGGATTGGCGGGTATCGTCTATGGGGTCGTCTCCGCGGTGTTGGGCGCGGTGTTCCTCTACCTTGCCTGGAAGGTGCGTCGCATAACCGAGGGTCGTGAGGCCGATCAAGCCGCCCGCCAGCTCTTCGTGTTTTCGATCCTTTATTTGTTCTTGTTGTTCGCTGTGCTGCTCGTTGAGCATGCAGCAGCACGGTGGATAGCCTGAGGTCTGCAAGTGGCATTGGTTATGAGTCTGAACAGCGACGAGGAACGGGAGCGCCTGAGGCGCCAGCGTATGCGCTCCCTGGTTATCGCGCTCGCGCTGGGCGTAATGGCAGTGTTGTTCTACCTCGCGACCATCGTTCATCTGGGTGGCGACGTAGGAAACCGGCCTTTGTGATGGGCTGAATGAGAATGAGAAGGAAAGCGTCATGACGGCGCCGCAGGGCAGAGCAGAGCAGAACGGTACGGTGGCAAGGCGCCATCGCAGCGTTGCTGTGACGTGCGCCTTCGTCGTGGTGTCGATGGTTGGCCTATCGTTCGCCGCCGTGCCGCTGTACCGCCTCTACTGCCAGGTGACCGGTTACGCGGGCACCACACAAAAGGCCGAGAAATCTTCAGATGTCGTGCTGGACCGTGCGATCACCATGCACTTCGACGCCAACGTCGCACAGGATCTCGCTTGGCGCTTCGAGCCGGTGAAGCGGACCATGGACGTCAAGATCGGCGAGACCGTGCTCGCCTTCTACCGCGCCACCAACACGTCCGATGAGCCGTTGACGGGGACCGCCGTGTTCAATGTAACGCCCGAGGCGGCCGGTATTCACTTCAACAAGATTGAGTGCTTCTGCTTTACCGAGCAAACGCTCGAGCCTGGACAGACCGTTGACATGCCCGTTTCGTTCTTTGTCGATCCTGCGATCGTCGACGATTCGGACGCGAGTTACCTGTCAGAGCTGACGCTCTCCTACACCTTCTATCGGAAAGATGCGCCAGTGCAGAACACGGGACAGAATTCGTCTAGCGTTACGCGTTCGGATGGTTGAGCCATGAGGACCGAGAAAGACGCTAGACGCTAAAGAGAAGAAAAACTGGCCGGAGCGACCGCAATTGAGCAGCGGCAACGCGAAGGCGTAGTGGATCGATTGGGAACACCGAACGGGGACTACTGGAGAAGACTATGGCCGCGACGCACGTAAAAGAGCACGATTTTCATATCGTCAATCCGAGCCCATGGCCGGTCACCGCCTCGATTTCGGCGCTGGCGATGGCCATTGGCCTTATTATCTGGATGCGCACCTTGGGTGGCGGTCCCGGTCTGTTCGGCGTGGACGGGCCCTGGTTCTTTGTTGCCGGTTTTGCCGGCGTGTCGCTGAGTGCGTTCTTCTGGTGGCGTGACGTCATTCGTGAAGCGAATGCCGGCGATCATACCCCTGTTGTGCAACTGCACTTCCGCTACGGGATGATCCTCTTTATCGCATCCGAGGTCATGTTCTTCGTCGCCTGGTTCTGGGCGTACTTCGATGCGTCGCTGTTCCCTGGAGGTATTAACGACCTACTCAACACGGATGACGTTGTCGGCATGGTCACGCGCGATCATCTGACAGGTGGTCACTGGCCGCCGGCGGTCGCCGATGGCACCGGCGTCACCATCCCCGCGAACGGCGATGCCACGCCGGGTGTGTTCCAGCATACGTTCGATCCGTGGGGCATTCCCTTACTCAACACTCTCATCTTGTTGACGTCGGGCGTCACGGCAACGTGGGCGCACTACGCGCTCTTGAAGGATGACCGTCGCGGTCTCGTGCTTGGCCTCATCCTGACCGTTATTCTTGGCCTCACCTTCACGGGCTTCCAGGCCTATGAGTACATGCACGCCGCCTTCAGCTACGCCGGCCACATCTACGGTTCGACGTTCTTCATGGCGACGGGCTTCCACGGTGCACACGTCATTATCGGCACAATATTCCTGCTTGTGTGCCTCATTCGTGCGCTGTGGGGCCACTTCACGCCGAAGGGACACTTCGGCTTCGAAGCGGCAGCCTGGTACTGGCACTTTGTCGACGTTGTGTGGTTGTTCCTATTCGCCTGCATCTACGTTTGGGGCGCAGGGGCCAGCCCGGGCGGCATTGGCACGCACTAAACAGACGCAGCCCTCCCAGTGATCGGAGGCAGTCAACAGTGGGGCGGCCATCGGGCCGCCCCACGTCGTATTCGGGGAACGGCCCCGCCTGTCGCCCGCGGTGGCGCTGTGGTAAGTGCTGCCAATGCTGGTCCGCCCACATCTCACGACGCAGGAGCGGATTTGGGAGCGCGAATTGTCTACTCAGTCGACTGCCATTTCACGAATCTCTGCGGTACTGCTTGCGCGATGTCCGCGGTGCGGCAAGGGGCGGCTTTTCAAGAACGTGCTGGAGCTGCGCGACGATTGCGAAAGGTGCGGCCTGAGCTATCGCTTCATCGATACTGGCGACGGACCGGCCGTCTTCGCGATCTTTATTCTCGGTTTCCTTGTCCTGGGCTTGGCGCTTTACGTGGAGTTCACCTATGAGCCCGCCGTTTGGGTGCACGTGATGCTTTGGGGGGCTCTCACACCCCTGTTTGCCGTCGGCCTTCTCCGCCTCCTCAAAGCACTGCTGATCATGCTCCAGTTCAAGCACAAGGCCGAGGAGGGCCGTCTTGCCCAGAAGTAATGCGCCCAGGACGTGCACTGCATCACGATGCTAACGACGCTCAAATCTAAAGGCCTTCTCTGGCCAGCCATCATGGCGGTGGCAGGCGTTGCGATTCTGATTGCTCTTGGCACCTGGCAGATGCAACGCATGGCATGGAAGCAGGGGTTGCTCGCCGACATTTCGCAACGTGCGCATGTTGATCCGGTCGCCGTGACGCGCGCTGAGCAATCGAAACGTGCGGGCGCGGACGTCGAGTATTTACGGGTTAAGATCGGGGGGCAGTTCCTGCACGACAAGGAACGGCATTTGTTTGCCTTCGATTCAAAATATGGTCCTGGCTATCACATCTTCACTCCGCTGAAGCGCGCCGACGGCAGCATCGTTTTCGTCAATCGCGGCTTTGTTCCCTCAGAACTCAGAGATCCCGCTAAACGTGATGCCGGCCAAGTCGCAGGCGAAGTGGAAATCGTTGGTCTCGTGCGCGGTCCTGAAAAGCCGCGCACGTTCACGCCGGAAAACAGCGTGGCGGACAACATATGGTACTGGCGCGATCTCGACGGAATGGCCGTGTCCGTCTTTGGCCAAGAGGCACCGCGGCTCATTCCATTCTTCATCGATGCGGAGGCCGAATCCCGCGTATCTGGTGCTTGGCCAAAGGGTGGCGTCACCCGGCTCGAGCTGCCCAATCGTCACCTGGAGTACGCCATCACCTGGTACGGGCTGGCCGCGGCGCTGATCGCCGTCTTTGCGGCCTTTTCTGTATCGCGTTGGCGCCACCCTGACGCTTGACGGCCGATGTATTCGATCGGCTGGGGTCATTGTGTGCAAGCTTGTTTGTTTTCAGACTTCCCGGGCGAAGGCTGAGTGATTCCATCAAGAACGATCTTACTCTAGGGTGCCGGGCCAAACATTTGCGTCTTTCTGAGAAACGAGGCCACGACGTTTGAATTACATCTCGACCAGAGGTGAAGCACCGCCGCTCGGCTTTGAAGACGTGCTGCTGGCAGGACTGGCGCGCGACGGCGGCCTTTTTGTGCCAGAAACATGGCCTGTCCTCTCACCGGAGACGATCGGATCGTTTGCAGGCAAATCGTTTGCAGATGTCGCTGTCGAGGTGGTCGCGCCCTTCGTGGGTGGTGCGATCTCGCGCGCTGACCTGACGCAGATGGCGAGGGACGCGTACGCGCGCTTTGACGACGCGGACGTGACGCCATTGACGCAGATCGATGAGAATCGGTGGGTTCTGGAACTCTTCCATGGCCCAACGCTCGCATTCAAAGACGTAGCGATGCAGCTGCTTGCGCGTCTCATGGATCACGTGCTCGCCAAACGCGGCCAGCGCGTCACGATCATTGGCGCGACATCGGGCGATACCGGCGGGGCGGCCATCGAAGCGTTCCGCGGTTCTCGGCGCGCAGATGTCGTGATCCTGTTCCCCGAAGGACGGGTGTCCGATGTGCAGCGGCGCATGATGACGACGCCTAAGGACGCCAATGTGCACGCCGTGGCGGTTCGCGGGACGTTTGACGATTGCCAAGCGCTCGTGAAAGCCATGTTCAATGATCATGCCTTTCGTGACCGCGTTGGCCTTTCCGGCGTAAACTCAATCAACTGGGCGCGCATCGCAGGGCAAGTCGCGTATTATTTCGTTGCCGCAGTCGCGCTCGGCGCTTCGCGCCGGCCGGTGTCGTTCGCCGTGCCAACTGGAAATTTCGGTGACATTTTCGCAGGTTATGTAGCCAAACGCATGGGACTTCCGATCGCGCAGCTTGCGTTCGCGTCCAACGTCAACGATATCTTACCGCGTACGCTTGCGACGGGCGCATATGAGATGCGCGACGTCATCGCTACCGCTTCGCCATCGATGGACATTCAAATCTCTTCCAACTTCGAGCGCTATCTGTTCGAGGCCTCAGGCCGGGACGCAGAACTGATCCGCGACATGATGGGGTCGCTCCGTGAAACGCACCGTTTTGAGCTCGGCCCGCTAGAGGACGTGATGCGCAAGGACTTCGTGGCAGCCGCCGCCAGCGAAGACGATGTGGCCGGCGCCATCCGCCGCCTTAAGGCCGAGCACGATTACTTGGTCGATCCCCATACCGCTTGCGGTGTGGTCGCTGCGGAGAGGGTGCTCAAAGGAGAGGCGCCACAAGTCGTTTTATCGACGGCGAGCCCCGCCAAGTTCCCTGACGCCATGCAAGAGATTACGGGTAAGCGTCCCGCGCTGCCGGAACGGCTGGCGGGCCTTCTTACGGATAAGGAACGTTTCGAAACAATCGACAATGACCTCGTTGCGATCGAGCGCCATGTTGAGGCGCGGACCCATGCAACGATCAAGGAGCGCGGATGACGCCAGAAGTATCGACGCTTTCCAACGGCCTAAGGGTCGCCACCCAAACCATGCCCCATTTGGAGACGGTGTCGCTGGGGGTGTGGGTTGCTGCTGGCGCCCGCCATGAGGCTGAGCGCGAGCACGGAATTTCGCATTTCCTTGAGCATATGGCCTTCAAGGGTACGCAGCACCGTAGCGCCCAACAAATAGCCGAAGAAATCGAAAGCGTTGGCGGTGAGCTGAATGCCGCCACGAGCCTGGAGTCGACGGCCTATTACGCGCGCGTCCTGAAAGGTGATGAGGGCATCGCACTCGGGCTCATCGCCGACATTCTGCTCAACTCGGCCTTTGGGGCCTCCGAGCTGGAAGGAGAGCGGCAAGTCATTCTCCAAGAGATTGCTGCAACGCGCGATAGCCCCGACGACCTCGCCTACGATCTCTTGCATGATGCAGCCTTTCCCCAGCAACCCGTGGGCCGCCCGATCTTGGGTACACCCGACAGTGTCAGGAGCTTCACTGCCGTTGATCTTGAGAGATTTCTTGCAACTCACTATGTTGCGGAAAACATGGTGATTTCCGCTGCTGGAGCGGTCGAGCATAAGCCCTTCGTCCGCCACGCTGAGGCCCTATTCGGGGGGCTCAGTGGCGGCAATATAAGGGGCGATGGGCCAATCAGTTACGTGGGCGGAACGCGCACGTCGAAAAAGCCGTTCGAGCAGAGCCATCTGCTGATCGGCTTTTCGGGTCCGTCCTACCGGGAGGATGCGTTTTTTACCGCCCAAGTATTCTCCGGCCTGTTCGGGGGCGGCATGTCCTCCCGTCTTTTTCAAGAGGTCCGCGAGAAGCGCGGCCTTTGTTATTCGATCTACTCCACGGCGTGGGGGCTCAAGGATGCGGGACTGCTCGGGATTCATGCAGCGACGGGAGCAGACATGATGATCGAGCTCATTGATGTGGTCGCAACCGAGATGAAACGGGCCGCCGATAAGGCGCCGAGCGACGCGGAAATTCTGCGCGCTAAGGCGCAACTCAAAGCTGGTCTCCTGATGGCTCTGGAAAGCTGTTCTACTCGCGCCGATCAAATGGCGCGTCACCTATTGAGCCATGACCGCATTCTTTCGACCGGCGAGCTTATGCATAAGGTCGATGACGTAACGCCCGAACTTGTACGTGATTTCGCGGCACAGATTGCAGCAAGCGTGCCCTCGATTGCCGTCGTTGGCAGTGGCCGTAAATCGCAGAAACATGCGCGCCATGCAGAAGGCATTGCGGGATTTTAGCCCTCCGGGGGAGCTCGAATGGCATTCCTGAGGTCGAGCATAGGACCGGACAGCGCACAGGCGGTGCGCGGGCGCGGCATGCTGCTGCGCGCGCCGGCACTGAGCGACTATGGTCCCTGGGCCGAACTCAGGGCGCGTAGCCGCGAGCATCTGACACCGTGGGAGCCCAGTTGGCAGCGCCATGAGCTGACGCGCAGTGCCTACCGCCGCCGCGTCCGTCACTATCAGCGCGAGGCCCGCGAGGATGTGGGTTATGCGTTTCTGATCATCGACGAAACAGATGACGAACTCGTCGGCGGCGTCACACTGTCGAACGTTCGCCGCGGTGTCACGCAGGCCGCTGTGCTCGGCTATTGGCTGGGACTGCCCTACATCAAACGCGGATACATGATGCGAGCCGTTCAGACCATCGCGAATTTAGCGTTCAACGATCTGCGTCTGCACCGGCTCGAGGCGGCGACGATGCCGTCGAACGCAGCCTCTATCCGCGTGCTGGAGCGCAACGGCTTTCGGCGCGAGGGCTTCGCGCGCGGCCTTTTGAAGATCAACGGCGTTTGGGAGGACCACATACTCTTCGCTCTCCTCGCTGAGGACTTCGTGCTCTCTCGCAAGGTTCCAGAGGCGATGCGTCGATGATGCAACGAGGCGAGCTGGCAGATCGAGACAACAACCGTTGCCTCAACGGCCGCGCAGGCCTGCTCGCACTTTTGATCGCCGTCTTCTTGCTCGCACTGCTGCCCGGGCGTGCCCTCGCCTTGAAACCCATCGTCGTTTCGCCCGATGAGGAGAGCATCGAGATCACTACACTCGGCGAGTTCTACGATGGCCGCGGCGACAGCGTCCAAGTTGAGACGGCCGCCGGGGCAGACGGCGTGACGGGCCGAATGGCAGTTAGGGCCTCGACAGCGGGTACCAATCCCAACTGGATTGTGTTTGCGCTCAGCAACCCGACCGACAAGCCGATCGAGCGATGGCTGACGGCGGAGCGGTATAACGTGGTCGGCTCAGGTGCAGTGTGGCCCGACCTGGATGCACGCCGCATCGAGGCCGTTACGCCCTCGATTGGGTTCGTGCCCGAGCGCATCAAGAGCGATCGCGCCGATATCTTCCGCATCACGCTTGAGCCGGGGCAGACAATCACCTACGTCGCCGAGTTATCCTCACAGCGCTTTGCGCGCATCTATCTTTGGAAACAGCTCGAATACCAACTCAAGACGCGCGACCGCCAGCTATTCAACGGCATTATGCTCGGCCTCACGGGCCTACTGGCAATCTTTCTGACCGCAATCTTTGCTGCAAACCACAAGGCAATTTTCCCAAGCGCTGCACTCGTCGCTTGGTGCGCGCTTGCCTACCTGTGCGTCGATTTCGGGTTCTTTCACAAGCTGTTTCAGTTGCGTCCCGAGGACAATGCTGTCTATCGGGCAGCTAGTGAATCGGCCGTGGCCGCAAGCCTTGTTATCTTCCTATCCGTGTTTCTGAGGATCGCGCATTGGCATGGTCTCATACGCATGCTGTTTGCGGTGTGGATCATAGCGCAACTCATGTTGGTCGCCGTGGCGGTGATCGATCCAAGGCTCGCTTCGACGTTTGCACGCATGTCGTTCCTGGCGATTGGCGTCGTCGGCGCGGCATTCACGCTTTTCCTCGCTGTGCGCGGACAGGATCGCGCGTTGTCTCTGATTCCAACATGGATCCTGTTTCTGATTTGGATCTTTGGCACCGCAATGGTGCTAACGGGGCGCCTGTCCGGCGACATCGTCGTCTCTTCGCTCGTTGCGGGTTTCGTTCTCATCCTCGTTCTGATCGGATTCACAGTAACCCAATTCGCCTTTCGCTCGCTGGAGCCGCTTTATGGGGCCGCGCCCGGAGAACTGCAGATTCGTGCGCTCGCTCTTGAAGGGGCGGGATCGGCGGTTTGGGAGTGGAACGTGCGGCGTGACGAGATCAAGGTGAGTTCTTCGATCGAGTCCTCCCTGGGCCTGCGCGCGGGCGATCTGAGCACAAATGTCGATCAATTCATCAAGCACTTGCACCCGACGGACCGAGAACGATTCCGGTTAATCCTGTGGTCCATTCGGGAGCGCGCGGGCGCGCGAATCCGCACCGACTTCAGAATGCGCCATGCAAACAACAGCTACCGCTGGTTCGAGCTAGAGGCGGCAAGCATCCCCAGTTCCGACCAGCGGTCGCTACGCTGTGTAGGCCTCATGCGCGACGTGACGGACGCCAAACACGCGCATGAGCGGCTGCTGCACGATGCGGTGCATGACAGCCTGACAAGCCTACCCAATCGGGAGCTGTTACTCGACCGCCTTAAGGTCGCCGTCATGCGTGCGGAATCCGAGGACAAGGTTCAGCCAAGCCTTTTCTTCATAGACATAGACAAGTTCAAAAGCGTGAACGTTTCGTTCGGCTTGGTCGTGGGTGACAGTCTGCTGTTGACGGTCGCGCGCCGTTTGCAGCGCCATCTCAGTGCGCATGACACATTGGCTCGCGTTGGCGGCGACCAATTCGCCATCCTGCTGGTTGCCCAGAAGAACCCCGGTGAGCTTGCTTCTCTGGCTGAGCGCGTACGCAGATCGCTTCGCGCGCCCATTAAGATCGCCGGCCAGGAGATTGTGCTCACGGGTTCGGTTGGGCTTGCCGTCTACGATGGCGAGGAGTCGAACCATCTCGACCTCTTTAAGGAGGCCGAGATCGCAATGTACCGCGCCAAGCGTGGTGGGGCAGACCGCATCGAAATCTTCCGGCCGGAAATGCGCGGCGATCGCGATGACCGAGTTGCGTTGGAAAGCGATTTGCGCAAGGCACTCGAGAAAAACCAAATCAAGGTGCTCTACCAGCCCATTATCTACCTGCCGACCGAGGAGCTCGCAGGCTTCGAAGCACTGGTACGTTGGGAGCATCCCAAGAAGGGACTTATGAGCCCTGCAGACTTTATACCGGTGGCTGAGGAATCCGATCTCATTGTGCGGCTTGGCTCGTACGTGCTGCTGCAGGCGGCTCACGAGGCGGCGCGATGGCAGCGTGAGCTGCCCCGTGACGAGCAGCCGCTCTTCGTGAGCGTGAACATCTCCAGCCGTCAGATCTTCCGCCAGGATTTGATTCAGGAGATCCGCCACATCCTCGGACGCAACATCGTGCCGAAGGGTTCACTGCGGCTGGAAATCACCGAGAGCCTTGTCATGGAAAACCCTGAGCAGGCCACGGAGATTCTAGAGTGCCTACGCGGGGCCGGTGCAGAGTTGGCGCTTGACGACTTCGGTACGGGTTATTCTTCGCTCGCCTATTTGCATCGCTTCCCCTTTGACACGATCAAGATCGATAGGGCGCTGGTGCAGTCGAGTGGAAGCGGTAACGGCGCCGGATCTGCAATTGTGCGTTCGATGGTGGCGCTGGCGCATGAGCTTGAGAAGAAAGTCGTGGCCGAAGGCGTGGAGACTTCGGAAGACGTAGGCTTCCTGCGTTCAATCGGCTGCCATTACGCGCAAGGGTTTTACTACGGCGAGCCGATGTCCGATCGCGAAGTGACGCAACTTCTGAAGATGGTGCGCACTGCAGAGCACAAAATGCGCCCGCGCGGCCTCTTCCGGGCAAAACCGAAGTCGAAGCCAAAGCCAAAGCAGAAACCGAAGAAGGTCGCGAAAGCGCCATCCAAGCAAGGTCCAGTGGCAGCGCTGCCTCCGCCACGGCCCAATGGCACACAGGCTAGGCCGTCGCCCAAAGCCGGTGACACGGTGCCCCGTATTCCGCCTCCGAGTAGGGCGATCCCGCACATGCCCCCGACCGCAGCGGGCTCAACACGGCAAAGCCCAAACGCTCCGCAGGATCGCACGGTGCGCCCGCTTTCTCATCCGGCCTCGTCGTCGCCCGGACAAAGGATTGCAACTCCGGTGCCCCCGATTCCGCCAGCCGCGCCTATTTCGCCTCTTCCGCAACAGAGCACGGCGAAGCCGCCCGCTGGAGTTGGGAATGTCAAGGAAATGGGGAAGGCACCACCCCTTCCGCCCGTCCCGCCGGCGTCGCCGCCACAAGCTGCGGCAAAGTCAAACGGGCCGGCGCCCGCCCCTAGCGGCACTTCCGGGCCTCCTGCCAACAAGGGCGGACCTCCGTCCTTGCCCCCTGCCCCGCCAGTGGCTGGCGCTTCCGCGCCCCGATCGCCGCCCCCGCGGACGCCTCCCGCAGTTCCTGCTCTTCAATCGAAGGGTGTTGGTGCGCCGCTTGCGCCCGAGGACGCCGCCACTCCCGAACCGGATGTGCTGGCCGCTGCCTTGCGCCGGCCGCCGGAAGTCGCGCCTGCTGGCAAGTCTGCCGCGTCGGCTCCCACCCGGATGGCCCAGCCCAACGAACCGACGCGGCCAACGCCACCGTCACCGAGCAATTCGAGTGCGCCCGACTTCTCAGGCCTTTCGCCACAAATGGCTGCGAGTTTGGCGAAACTCGCCGGCGTTCCTTGGCCACCAAAACCCGACGGTTCTTCTGAAAAGGACGAGGAGCCGAAGGAGGAAAGCGGTGGCGCTGCGCCTCCCGGTTCGAAGGACATGGGGCCCAAGTGAGCACCTTCGAATGTCGCAACGTGCGACCAGAAGCAGATCCGATGAAGCCTTGCTTAGGCGTGGCCTGCGTCGCTCACCAGATGTGATGGATCGATCCCGATCTTGGCAAAGGCGCGCGTGTACTTCGATTCAACATCTGGGTTGAAAATCAGTCCCAGGTCAGCGGGACAACTCAACCAGCCATTGGCTTGGATTTCACTCTCAAGCTGACCCGGTGACCATCCTGCATAGCCGAGCGCCAAGATTGCCTTGTTCGGCCCTTTGCCCGCCGCGATCGCTTTGAGGATATCGATTGTCGCGGTGAGACACACTCCGTCCTCGATGGGCAAGGTGGAATCGTCTGCGAAATAGTCGGAGCTATGCAACACGAAACCGCGTCCCGTTTCTACGGGCCCACCCACGTGGATCGATAGGGACTGTTTCTCGTTGGAAAGCCCGTCCCCAGTATTAGACGGCACGATGCCCAACCGCTCCAGCAAGTCGGGGAAGCTGATGTGTGGTGCACGCTGATTGATGATGAGGCCCATTGCGCCGTCCTCGGAGTGCGCGCAAAGGTACACGACCGAGCGCGCGAAGCGCCGGTCCGTCATAAGGGGCATGGCGATCAGCAGTTGCCCGTCGAGGAAATCGTCGCCGGTTGTACGGCTACGTGTTTGAGCGGTCTTCATCTGATAAGACTAGCGCGTTGTCGGCCGCACTGTGAAGCGCTCAATTTGGGCGGCGTGGTGAATTGGTTATAGGGGCTGAAATGTGGGCGCGAGCGGCCTTCATGAAGTCGTG
>Ga0255058_10001319_pt1 | contig 13966 bp, 15 predicted proteins | sample Cases_109_9_MG_FD_188637 | JGI IMG/M metagenome (GOLD analysis project Ga0255058, IMG submission 188637) | Seawater microbial communities from Amundsen Gulf, Northwest Territories, Canada - Cases_109_9 | ecosystem: Environmental > Aquatic > Marine > Gulf | place: Canada: Northwest Territories... | reverse complement strand
CGTGATGAGGAGCACTTGGTCGACGGCGCCGCCCGACATATAGCCCTGGATCAGCTCTCCCGTCGATCGTAGGGCGAGCTGCAAAAAATCCAGGGTTGTTCCCGTGGCGATCTGCTCGAGCGGGACGGTCAGAGTGTGCGAAGCGACGAGGTTGCCGTCCAGGTAGAACCGCACTTGGTGTAGGATGCCGTCCACTTCAAGGCGTAGGTGGTGCCGTGCGGTCACGTCGATCGCCGTGTTGAGGCGCACGCGATCGCCGGTGGCGTCCGACAGCAGCGCGAACCACACCTGCGTGTCGTGGTCGCAGTAGAAGCCGATCCCGCGCAGCGTGTCGTCGTCCGTCACGTCCGTCCAGGCACCGAGGCCGAAGAAGATTCGCCCCTGCGTGGCCGCCTGGAAGTCGATAATGATTGTCTCTTGGAACACCAGGATGTGGTTCGGGCCTTGGATGAGCGGATCGAGCAGGCTGTGAACCATGCCCCACGAACCGAGGATCTGGGCGTACACGTCGTCGCCGGCCGCCGTATGCCGGTGGAGCAACCACTGCTGGTTGTCCAGCGTGATGTTGATGAGCGTGGCCCCGGTGCCGAACTGCGCGTCGAAGGCCGTCACGTCGAGGCCCGGATAGAACGTGCGCTGGTTCGTGCTGTGGGTGATGAGCGGCTGGACGATCTCGGTCATGCCGACACCTCCGTGGGTCCGGTCTGCACGAAATACTCGTGGCCCTGCTGTCCGAGCATCCCGTGAAGCGCCAGCGCGCGATTCCCCTGCTGGCAGTTGATGCCGATTCCGAATCGCGGATCGCTGGTGTCGATCCCGCCGAGGACGCCCGACGCCGGCGTGAACGTGGCGACGAGCGCCTCGTCGACGTAGTACTTGATGTTGCGCTGGCCGAGGCGGTTGTCGATGTCGATGCGCAGAGTGTAGATCACGCCGTCACCGGGCAGGCCGGTGTCGAAGTCGAACAGGAACGTGCCGTCGTTCGCCGCCGCCTTGCAACGCCAGTTGGCGACGGTGGCCCCCACCTGATACCACAGGAAGCCGATAAAACCGGGATCCAGATTTCCGGCTGGCGGCGCTCCTGGGAAGTTGTTTGACCAGCCGATCGTGTGGCCCCAGCCGACGCGGGACACGCCAGCGCCACTCACGTATTGGGCGCCCACCGTTTCGCGCACACGGTAGATCATGTCGGTAGGCGGATTCGGCGGCATCATCGCGTCAGCTTTCCGATACGGCACGATGCCGTCGAACCGCTGGAAGTGACTCGGCCCCGTGGCCGTGAGGTCGATCTCGCGCAACATCCGCTTGTAGGTGTTGTTCCACCCCTCGGTGATCGGCGCCGTACCCGAGCCGCCAGGTCCCGTGCCGCTGATGAGCGTGGGGTTGCCCACGATGTTCCGCACCGCTTGATCCTGCAACGAGACTAGAAACTCGGTGCGCGACATTACAGTGCAAACTCAGTCAGCGCGGACTGAAGCGAAGCGACGACTTCCTGCTGCTGGCCTTGCTTCCACTCCAGGGACACATCGGCGCGGTGGCCGAGCTGCAACGCCATCTGCTCGACCAGGGGGCCGAACAGGATGAAGGGCAGCAACACCTCGGTGTTCAGCGTGCCCACCGTCACGTCGACGGGGAAGAACGTGGCGAACACGGAGATGGCCGTCACGCCGGTCCAGTTGACCACCTCGACCAGCTCCCAGCGGTTGTTCACGGTGTCGCGGATGATGATGGCCGCCGGGCGGCCGTCGTCGATGAACTCTCGCGCCATGGCCTCGCGGTGCTCGATGTTCGTTTTCAGGAGCACGCGACTACGGCCTCCTGCCGTCACGGCTTCGATCGCGGTCGGTATACCCACCAGCTCGCCCTCGGGGAACTCCAGGTCGATCCGCCCGCCGTCCGCGCCGGCCACAGCCAGATCGGCCGTTTCCTGCATCAGGGCTTCGCGCTTGGTCTTGATGACCTGGGTCATCAGCATCCGGGTGGATTGGTTGTAGTCGTCAACCAGTTCCGGGTCATCGAGGACCAAAATACTGAGGCCCGGATGGCGCAGCCGGGCCGTGTTGATGACGCTCTGTGGGGTAAAGCTGGTGGTCGGCGGCATGGCTAAACGTCCTCGACTTCAGCGGTGAATGACTCGGCCGGGATGTCGCCCGTTGCGAGCACCGGAACGCTCTCCTGTGTCTCGATGCGGCTCACGGCCTCCAGGGTTTCGCGGGCGTGTTCTTCTTCCGAATCGCCCTGCGGATCGGCAGCGGCCAAGAACTGGCGCCACTGCTCATCCTTCTCCTCGTCGCCGTAATTCTTCATGACGTGGAGACAGAACTGGGCCAGGTTGTCGAACTTCACCTTCCGGTCCTTCTTCTCCTTCAGCCAGCGGGAGAACAATCCCGATTCGCCGGGCACCTTCACCGGCTCGGGGATGCCGTAAATCTCCAGCATTTTCAGATTTCGCTGGCGCTGGATTGCCCGCTCACGGTTCTTCGCGGCCAGGTCGATCCGCCGGCGTTGTTCCGCTGGCGTCCCCGCTGCCTGCTTCCGCGCCTTCGCCTTCCGCGCCGACGGGTAGCCGTTGTGGGCCCGGATGACCGCAGAGCGTTTGCCGGGCTGGGGGTCAATCCCCGACGGGTGTCCGTTCAGCTTATCGCTACTCAGTGACATGATTGCTCCTTAGATGCCTAACTCATCCATCATTTCCACCGTGGGTCGCCGCATCTCGTCCGCAAGCTCGTAGGTTGCCTGCCAACCATCCGGGTCTGCGATCTTGAGATAGTGCTCGTACTCCTCGAGCTGCGCGTCGGTCGCCACGCCCTGTGACACCAGGGAGGACAATCGACCGACGTGAATCTCCGCTTCCTGCTTCGCCTCCCGCGCAGCTCGTTCGCGTTGCGTGTCCGCATCGTTCCCGAGAAAGCAGCGGTAGATGTAGTCGAACAGGGCTTCGCCACCGGGAAGCCATCCCTGCGCTTCCGGCCACACCTGCAACGTCAGGGGCGACCATGTGACGAGGCTGATTTTTCCGTCGCGGTCCTGCTCCTCAAAGTCCGGTATCCAGCGCATGAACTCGAACTGTCGATCGAACCAATTATGCCGGATGTCGAACTCGCCGGCCGGCTGTGCATAGCACCGGTCGGTGAGGAAGCGGGACAAGCGATCCTGCACTTCGTGCGGGGGCAAGCTGCCCTGATCCGAACCGAACCAGGGTGGGAGGCGCCGGTCGCCGCCAATCGACTTATGGAAGTGTCCTTCCGGGTCGCGCTGGATCGCTGTTGCCAGGTCCATGCGCGGATCGAAGGCGACGACCGTAGCACTCATTACAGCTCGCTCATCCCTTGCGGGACGACAACGACGTGCCACAGCTCGCCACCAGCAGCGGCGGCGTGGGTGATCGTCACGGTACCGTCCGCTGTCACGCTGCCGAATACGCCCGTCGCTCCACCTTCCAACGCGGCCGCAGCAGCGTTGGCGGGAGTCAACAAAACCGTATCCCCGAGCAGCACGTAGCCATCCGTGAACACCGTCGTCACTTCAACTGCAACCGATGCCGCCGACAATCCGGCGGCAACCGGCCAAAACGCTTTTATCCTTGCTGTTCTCGATGGCATGGTACCCTCCGCGTGTGGGTGAGGGCTACCAGTTCATCTGGCGAAGCGAAACGAGGTTGTTCCGCCGCGAGATGCCGAACTCGTACAGAGTCGTGAACAGAATATCGAACACGGTCTTGTTCGGGACGAGATGCAAGGTGCTGTTGTCGTCGTTCACCACCTCGATGAAGTCGGCCACGTTGTACCGCTGAATGGCGTTCCCACCAGGGATGAAGTAGGCAATCGTATCCGGAGCGGTGTGATCGGCAAAGAACGGCCTGCCGGCGAACACCGCCACGTCAAACGACCCGTCGAGCTTGGACACGTTCCGCCACTCGGCCTTTTGGACGAGCGCGTCGTGCCACCGTTCGCGGGTTTCGTGCGAACCGATGATGAACTCGATCCGGTTGCCCGGAGCGCGTTTCATCTGCGCGTTGCGAGACCGGTTCATGTCGCCAATCACCGTGGCTTGCGTTGCGTTGCGCTTGTGCGGCTTCCAGAACGGCTCGGTCGCCACCGCAAGGCCTTGCAGCGGATCAACGAGCAGCTCGTCATAGAACCCGTTCAGGCCCATGGGTGGACTGTTGTCCTCAGTCTCATCCACGTCCGTGAAACCGGTGATGGTGTTCTGGAGGTAAACGAAATCGTCGATCACGATGCCCGCGATGGTGGCGGCACCGATGACGTTCACGTTGGCGACAACGTGCGTCGGATCAGCTTCTACGTCTACCGTGTTGACCTTGAACTGGCCACGATCGGTTGCACCCCCGAACCCTTTCAGGTCGAGAATGTGAATCGTCTGATTCGGCCGGATCGTGAGGAACGGCTGTCCACCATCCACGATATCCCACGCACGATCGAGAGACAGATCCCCGTTGCCGCCACCATTGTCCACGATGGCCTTGACGCGGCAGATCACTCCGGAGCCGTCGCCCCAGGTGTAACCGTTGGCCGTCAACATCATCGCGGTACGGGTGGAGCGTAGCGTGAGATCCAATCCTCGAGCGAACGCATTGGTCGTGGTCCGCGCCTTCTTCATGAACTTCCATGAGATCCGTGCGCGGAACGTGGTCTGCTTTAGCCGTACCTCGACATTCCGAACGGTCGGACTGACCGCGGCCGGAACATCAGCCGACTCCCCATGCACCCCTCCTGCTTCGTTCAAGCCAGTCTCGATGCCGATGACGCACTTGTCGCCCTCGGCCGTGACATCTTCGCTGTTCTGGCGAATGAACGTGAGGTTCGGATGCGAGTCGTTGAACTGTCGAGTTAACCCCGGAGCGTACTTGATCTGGAGTAGGTCCGACAAGCTCTGGACGGTTGCTCCCGGTGGGAGCGCCATAGCTCAAACCTCCTAAGTGATTCGTCCTTTGTTGGTCGGGTGATTGCGGAGGAACTCGCTGATGCCAGCCGCGTCCAACACTTTTCCGTCGTCCTTGGCTGCCAGTGGCGTCGGGTTGGCCGACCCGCGCCTGCGTAATGCGGCTCCTCCTTTTCGACGGTTCTCCTTCGTTGTACCGACCTTGGCTTTCGCGGTGTCCCGCTCCTGGGCAAGTCGATGCTCGGCAAACCAGCGATAGAAGTCGTCGGGCCTTCCCTCGTCGGCCCAGATTTTCGCTATGGCGTCAACCTGGTAGCCTTCTTTCACCACGAGTTTCTCGCGGCGTTCTCCTTCCTGCCGGATCTCCTCCCGTTTCGCATCGGCGGTCGTGCCGCCCGCCACTTCGGGTTCCGGTGTCCCGGTTTTCCCGTTCTGGCCGTTGTTGCGGAGGAGGTCCTTGATGTCTGCGATGTCGGAGCGCAGCTCCGCGTTCTCTTTGCGGAGGTTGGCGTCACGACGGAATCGGCCGGGGTTTTCTTCCGCCTCTGCGAGCACGGCCTCGGCGTGGTCCTTCACCGCAGTGAAATACGCCACGGGATCTGTGACGTTGGAATCCAAAAACGTCATCAGGTCGCCGGGTTTCTCGAACTGATCTGATATGAACTTCTCGCGGTCTACGAGAGCTTTCTCGCGGGCCGCTACTTCTGCTTTGGCCTGTTTGATCTGACGGCCGGCGTTGGCCTCACCCGCGTATCCGGAGGCTGCGCGTTTCAACTCGCCCAGCGTCATCTCGACATCTTCGTGTCCCTGACGCACCGACACCTTGAGGTCGTCGATGTTGCTCGTCATGAACTCGCTCAGAATGTCCTGGCGGTCACTCACCGGGACATCCTTCAACCACTGGTCGATCGGCTCGACTTGATCGCCCGTTGGTTCGACGACGGGCTCGACTTCGGGCTCCGGCTTCGCCGCCTCGGGATCGGTGTCGACTTCGACAACCTTCTCCGGCTCGCCGCCTTCGGCGGGTTCGGGGTTGGGCTCGTTGAGGTCGAACTCCTTCTTCAGACCCTTGTCGTCGACCTGCTTCCCGTCCGCCTGGGCAACGCCGTTGTCCTGTGCGCCCTGGCCGGCGCTCATCGGTGGCGCCTCGTTCGCTACACGGTCGATCGTGGCGACGGCTGCCGCTTGGGATACTTCGCTTGGTCCCGCGTTGGACGAGAGTCCGAAATCATTGTCTTTGGCCATGGGATGTCTCCTCTAGGCGCTGGGGGTGGGCGCTGCGCGTTGATCCTGCGCCGCTGCCGCTCCAGCCTGCGGTTCCGCACCTGGCTGGCCCTGTGGATTCACTTCGCCCGTTGCAGCGCCGAACCCGCCGAGCGCGGGTTGCCCGAGGCGTTGCTGGAGCGCCGGGAGCTGATGCATCTCCCAGTGCAGCTCGAGGAGCGTGAGGTGGTCCTCTGTGACCTGGGTGTCCCCAGATCCCAGCCGCTCACGCACCTCTTTCAGCTTTCTCTTGTGCCGCTGTTCATGCACGATGTGGTCGTCGAACCGGCGCGGATTCAGCTCCGGTGGTAGCTGACCGCTGAAGCGGACGAACGCCAGAATGATCTGAAGGTCGTCCGGTTCCATGGAGAGAATGGCGTCCTCCTCCATGGCCGCATTGTTCTTGTCTTGTTGCAGCTCGTCAAACAGGCGGTCCTCGGCGGCCAGGCCGTTGATGACCAGGAGCCGACGCCAATCGGGCTGCGAGAACTCATCGAGGAGATAGCCACCGAGCCAGGCTTCTTTACCCTTGGCCTCCAAAGCTGCAGGAGCTTTCGGCAGCGCGGATCCCGCCTTCACGCTGACGCTGACGCCCTCGGATAGATCGCTTCCCTTGAACAGGCGGGCCTGGTGCGCGGAATTGCCGAGGCCTTCGGCCAGCATTTGGAACTCCACGAACCGGCGGATGTTGTCGAGGTGCTGCGTCATGATGTCGGCCAGGCCGACTTCGATGGCGCCGACAGCGAAGCCGATCTGCGTGTCGTCCTGGTCTTGGAGGAGCTGGATCGCCACACCGGAGATTCCCGACGCGGGGAGCTGCCCCTTCGACACCTCGTGAACGCCACTGATGTCCTGCCACATCTGAAGCAGGAAGTCGAGGATCGCGGGGAGCTGCACGGGGAAGGTCGGTGGGTCGAGGTACTGTGGCTGTTGGCCCCGGGGCCCTGCGGCAAATTGCAGGATCTTGGTAGAGAGATCCTGTAGGCGACGCCAGGCCGCTTTGGCTTGTCGGGGCCAGAGCATGATGGGCCGGCCGGCGAGCACCATGTGCTCCTCCCACAGGGAGTAGGCCCAGTTGATTGCCATTTGCAGCGGGCGCAGTGGGGTCGCGGGCGACGGCGACCAGAAGCCAGCCGACTCCGAGAAGCCGATCCGCGTGACGGGCAGCCGTTGGTAGACGTTGGGGCCGAAGTGGCCCACCTCGCCCATCGGCGTCATCACCAGGCGCAGGCCGTTGGGGAACTGCATGACCTCGTTGGCGCCCAGGTCGACGAGCGAGCCACCGGGCTCCACGTAGAACTCGAGCAGCAACGCCTCATCCTCACGGCCGGCTTCGTCGTTGTCGGAATTGGCGATCCCTGTCACGCCAAAGCCGAGGGTCTGTGAGTGCCAGCCCGATTGCCCGGGAGGAAAATCTCGAATGGCCCTCGAGAGCCTAGACGAGCTGCGGGTGTCATCTGACTGCGGGCTGGCGAGCTTGCCCTTCAGGTCGGGGAACGCGGTGATCGCTTGGGCGCGACCCATGCGGATGTCCCTGCCGATCCCGACGGAGGATTCGATGTCAGTGGCGGTGAGGGGGTAGAACCAGGACTCGTGCGGTGGGTGGACATCTGTGAACGGGGCACCGGCGGGCACGTCCCCCTCGGTTTCATCTTGGACGGCCGGGCCGCCGTCAAAGTCCCAGAGATTCCAAACCAGGCAGGTCCCAGCTCGCTGGAGCCAGAACGCGATCTTGGATCTCACCTTCCTCATCACAATGAGCTTCTCGATCCAAGGCACGAGGTCACCGCCCAGCTCGGCGGCGTCCTCGGCGCTTGGGTCGTCACCGTCCGCAGTCACTTGATATGAGGGTTGCCCCCGCACGAGCCGCGACTCTTGGGTCCGATGATAGGGCTTTGTCAAATTGATAGTGCGACGGACGGAATCTCTTGGGGCGGGCACGGAAACCACGACACGGCGGGCGGGATCGAACTCGACGTACTGCGCGTCCTTGTCGAACGCCTCGTTGAGGAAGGTGTTGCGATCCACGGCCCAGCGTCGATTCTGGGTATGCCGGCGAGCTGCCAGTGCGATCTCGGCCACCTTCTTGATGGTGGCATCGTCGATCCCCTCGGGCTGCTGGCCCTCGTTGACGCTATCTGCACTGACCGCCGCATTTTGGTCGGCGCTGATTGGTGATGTCATCGGGCGCTACTCCTGAAAAACGGGAACGACGGCAGCCGCTTCTTCCGCGGCGATCTCGTCGTCGGTATAGCCATCCTCGCGTTTTTCTTCCCACCACTTCTCGCGCTCGCCTGTCATCACCACCGCTGCCGCCCCCGCAATGTGTGAAGTCGTGTCCTTACCTGCAACTTCTGGCCAGCCGTTGTCTCCGGGCTCGGTTGGCATCGCCACCTCGGTATCGGCGGGCTCGATCGCGGGCCGGGCCCCACCGAAGCGGGGCACTCGCCGTGTGACGATCTGCTCTGGAGCATACAGGGCGGCAATCTTGTAGGCCGTGATCCCGAACACCACGAGCGACAGGGCCATGAACACCAGGATCGCGGCGAAGATAATCAGGATCAGGTACTCAACGGAGAGGGTGTCCACGGACGACCTCCTTGCGACGTTCACGCCAATCGGCAACGAGCCGGCCGGCGTGGTCAGTTGGGGTGGGAACCGGGGCGCCCCCGTACACATCGTCGTCCCGGCGGATCCAGTTCATCAGGCGAATGACGTTCGTCATCGCGTGGTCATTCTTGTCGACGGGCGCCTCCGGGCGGTTTCGCTGCTCTGCGATCACGTCTGACGACCAGCTCGCCCACTTGTAGTGCGCGAACTCCCAGGCCAGCCACCGGCAATTCCGGAATACGAACATCCGGGGTTCGACCCACATATCCTCGCCGTCGTCGTCCTTTAGAGGAATGGGCTCGCCCGCCTCGTCGAGAAGCGGATCGCCGTCCTGCTCCTCCCACAGCGGATAATTGCCCAGCCGGTCGATGGTGTCGTCGATGCTGGCGTCCTTCAGGTTGTTGCCGGTCACGACATCGACCCGCCAGCCGATTTGGTCGGTGACCTCAAGGATCTCCTCGTACATCGTCTGCGTACGCTCGCTGGGCGACGAACCCGAGCTGTTGGCGGCGCCCGACGTGGCCTTGGTCTGCTTGGCCGCCGGGTCGATGATAATGGCGTCAATCCGCTCCATGTTGCCGAACGGGTCGATCGTGAGCTCGTGGCAGATCCGGATAACGTCGGTCGCCAGGTGGTAGGCTCCCTCGGATTTGTCGGGCATCTCGAGGCCCTTGTACCACTGCCGGTAGCAAAACAGAGTATAGCGCGGCGGCGTGGGATCCATGGCCCACCACTCGACGGCGTGCGGGTTGACCCCGCCCGGGTCGTACATGAGCCAGCGCGGCCATTCGGGCGGGATCTCGAACGAGTCGATGACGTGAACGTCGTGCTCGTAGTTGCCGAACACCGGATCGCCACTCGACGCGTCGAAGTCGATCTCCATTTCCTGCCGCCACTTGTACGATTTCACGCCACGGCGGCCGTACCGGGCGCTTGAGGCCTTCGCCCAGCCCGGCTCGCGCCGGTTGTGCTCGACGGAATAGTGGCAGTCGGCCACGACGAATCCCGTGCGGGGCAAGCGGTAGACGGAGAGCCCCGGGCGGGGCTTCAGGCCGTAGGCTTCGCGGGTGCGGCCGGGGATCAGCTCGCGCTTGTTCTCCCAGCCGTGGTCGGTTTTCTCGCCCATCGGGATGTTGGATATTTGATCGTAGGCCGATCTCACTCCGTCCATTCGTCGTCGTCCCAGGTGTCAGGGTCTTTCATAATCGGGTCGCCATCCTCGAAGTCCTCAAACTCCGTAGAAGGCTCCTCGGTGTCGTCGCTTGGCCGCTTTGGCTGCGGCAACTCGTTCCTCGAGGGGCGTGCTCGGCTTGGGTGGTGGGGGTGTGACATTTTCCACCTCGGGTCGCTTGGCGTGATATGGGGCCAGGCCCTCCGCGATCATCAGCTCGAGGCCGGGCCCATCGACAGGTCCCTCATCGACGTATCCCCAAGGCAGGGCAATGGTTTGGCCCCGGATGACGCGGTAGCGCAGCTCGTGCCACACCTCGGAATGGGTCAGGAAGTTCAGCTCACCGTCGGTGATCCGCCGGCCGACGTTCCGTTGCAGGATCCCCAGGCACTTGATATTGGCCGCCTGGGCGCGGGCGACGGGCCACTTGCAGCTCCCGCCCTTCGCCGTGTTACACCGCTCGAGTCGGACCAACGGCTACCGCCCTCTCAGCCGGTCGATCATCCGGCGAATGATGCTCTGACCGCCGACGCGCTCGCCGTGAGGTGCATCCGCAGTCCGACCTGAAACTCCGCGTCCCCGGCTTGGGGGTTTGAGGTTGATCTCGAGGGCAAGCCTCCCTCTCCGTTCAAGACCCATCGAGGCCGGTGGGCGAATCCCGACACTCATCGCCGCATCGCGTGCGGCGGCTGCGTCCTCCAAGGCTCCGAGGCGATCAAGGTCCCGACCGCCGGTGAAACGCGGGTCTATTCCGGGCTCGCTGAACGCTTTCCTCGGTCGGGGATTTGCGCCCTCCAGCGCCGTGGTGCGCACGTCACGGGCGAGGCCCTCCATCTTGACCCCCTGGCTGGTTGAGGCGATCCGTTGTTGCAGCTCCTCCTCCAGGTCGAGGAAGTCGTCGAACGGGTTGTCGCCGGAACGCGGGCCGGGCCGCTGCCGGGGCCCGAGGCGGCCCCCAGCCAGGCGGTTTTCCAGCATCCCCTCGACCTGTCGGGTTTGCGCGGGGAACTTGGTGCGGAGCCGCGCCAGCTCGGCGTTGCGCCGGTCGCGCAGCAGACTCAACGACACATCCCTGAGCTTCTTGCCGGCGATGAAGCCCGGCTTGGCGAGGGCACCGCCCCCAACGTCTGACGGCTCCAGGCCGCTCATGCCGAACGGGGCACCGAGTACCCCGAGCAGGTTGTCTCCCCGGCCGGGTCGAAGGCCCTCGAAGCCTTCGATGATGTCCTCTCCACGGGGAAGCAGCCGAACGCCGGCCTCGAGTAGGCTGCGGGCTGGCTGCCGGCCAATGGATCGCTGGGGTTGGGTGTCTCCTCGGGGCCGGGGATCCAGGTTGGCTCGGGTGCGCGTGGCATCGGCTGGGGCGGCGAGTGTCCGTTCTCGAATCCTCTCGAGGTCCTCCGGCCGCAGTTCGAGCGTCCGTTCCCGAACCCCCTCCAGGTCCTCCGGTCGCAGTTCGAGCGTCCGTTGCCGAACCCCCTCCAGGTCCTCCGGCCGCAGCTCGAGTTTTCGCTCTGGACGGACAGGTGAGGACATGGCCCTATGGCCTCGGCTCAAGCGGTGACCGCCGCCGAATATGGCCAATCGATTCCGACAGTGACGCTCCGAAGGCCGGTTGCTTCTTCCGCTTTTTGCGCGGGGTGGTGATCGCTGCCTGCCGGCGCTTGATGTTCGCTCGGGTCGTTGCCTCGCGTTCCTCTCGCTGTTTGAAAAAGGCGTTTTCTTCGGCCGGTGTCAGTCGTCGCGCCATGTGGCCCTCCTCAGATATTGTCGTTGATCTGCGCCTCGAAGTACGTGGCCGCCTTCGCTGACGATACGCCAAGGTAACGCGCTCCGCCTTCGATGAGCGGCATGATGGCGGTGTAGGCGGCCTCGGCCTCGTTCTGGAAGGCCGATTCGTCAGTGAACACGGCCGAATATGTCTCACCGCGGATCTTGTCGCCGCCCTCGGGGAGTCCCTCCAGGCGCGAGACACCAGCTAAACCCCCGTGCCATATACGGATGAGGTTCATCTTCTTGTGCCAGCGCGGCCACGGGATGTAGCTCGCCACCTTCGGTTGCTGCTCGAGGATGACCTGGCAGCGGTCAAGGAGCTTGTCGGAATCGGCCGCTTTCTTCGACTGCGCGGCGCAGCGTTGGGCGGGGGCGAACTGGATGAGGTGGAGCTGCATCGCCATGGCCCACCAGGAGATGCGGACCTGGCGCGACTTCGGCACCAGCATCAGCGGCTCCTTCTCCCACAGCAGGGTGAGGAACCGCAGATAATCGTCCTTGCCGTCGTGGAGTGGTCGCACCTCGAGCGTGCGATGGTTCACGGCCAGCGGGCCGGCGATCAGCGGCTTGTGGGGTGCGGCGAGGTCCTTGTCATCGCGGGTGTAGACGTACCGCTCGGCCCAGTAGAGCGGCGATCGGCGGCACCGCTCCAGCTCGATGAGCCCCCGGCGGCTCAACATCTGCACCTCCGAGGGCTGCGGGGCCTGGGCGAGCTTGGTCAATTCAGGAACTTCAGGCCGACGAACCCGGTGGCCACGCCCGGCAAGGGCGTCACGGAGAACACTCCCGTTCGAGGCGCGCGGACGGTGTAGGCGCTGGCCCGCGAGCGCGGGAACCGCTCGATCCCCTGCACGACCATGAAGCCCGCCATGGTGACGGGCGCTGGGGTGGGGGGCACCGGTGCCTCACGGAACACATACGGACCGGGATGGGCTCGCGGCGTGCCGAACGCCTGCCGGACCAAATGCTGCGGGCGCAGGAACGGGCGCAGCCGGATGGCGACGAAGGTGCGTTCGTGGATCGTGCGGGTGGTGGTCGTGCTGTTCTGCCAGAACATCTCCAGATCGGACGTGCCGCTGGTGATTACCACCCTCCCGCCCGCCTGCACGCTCATGTTGACATCGTCCAGCGATTCCTCGTGATCGGCCCGCCGGTCGCTGTCCGGAACCTTCACGCCGCCCTCGCGGACGCTGTAGTTGGTCTGGGCGTCCCCGGTGCCCATGGTGCCGTAGAAGTCGGAGCCGGTGAACATCACCAAGTACTGTTCCGGGCCCGGATCGGTGATCGTCATGCCGTCGATCAGCACGTCGCCGGTCGTTGAGTCGCTGTCGTCGGCCACGCTGGAGGCTTCCTTCACATCGACGGATTCGGTGGGCGTCAGGGTCAGCGTGCGTTCGTGGACCGTCCGCGTCCCTGGCGCTGAGGAGCGCCGCCACTCGATGACCACGTCCTCGGTCCCGTCGGGGGTGACCACCACGGCCAAGTTGCCCTGGCACTCGTCGGCGTCAGCATTACTGGAATTGGTCGGTCCCTGCGTGCGCAGAGAGTGCGCGACCACCACGCCACCCACGACCACGCGGTACTCCCCTTCGTTGTTGGTGGGGCCCTGTCCGGACGTGCCGAAGGTGCAGAGGTAGGTACCGATGGCCGGGGTCGTCGCGGTCATCAGCGCGGCGAAGCTGGGGCTGGATGTCGTGGCATCGCCCGTCGCCGTGACTTCAATCGGCGCGGCGTTCAGGGAGGGGAACAACGTCAGCTCGCGGTTCTGCGCCACGAGCGGGTTGGCGGCCAAAGACGTCCGGTGCCGGATCTCCACGTCCTGCGAGCCGTTCGGGGAGACGATGGCCCCGATCACGTAGGTGAACGCGGCGTCGGTGATGCTGCCGTCCTGCCCGTAGCGGCGCTCGGTGTGGGGGACGAGCACCCCGCCCACGTAGACGTTGAAGAACGTGGTTTCGCCGCTGCTGGAGGTGCCCGGCGTGAGGACCTGGATCGTGGTCCACAGCAGATAGTCGCCCGCCGGGGGCGTGGTGAGGAACAGACCGTCGATCAGCGTATCGCCCAGGGAGTCGAGCGTATCGTTGGCGGTCGCGGCGGCCTTGAGAATCGCCATGGGTTACAGGTCTTGGGTGCTGTCGAGCAGTCTCGCCACGAGGCGGGTGAGCTGGCGGGCGTTGTTGTCCTTCTGGGCGGCGGTCAGCGTGCCCCAATCGCGGTAGTTGGCGACGAGCGGCGCGATGGCGAGCA
>Ga0255058_10001317_pt1 | contig 13978 bp, 12 predicted proteins | sample Cases_109_9_MG_FD_188637 | JGI IMG/M metagenome (GOLD analysis project Ga0255058, IMG submission 188637) | Seawater microbial communities from Amundsen Gulf, Northwest Territories, Canada - Cases_109_9 | ecosystem: Environmental > Aquatic > Marine > Gulf | place: Canada: Northwest Territories... | reverse complement strand
AATGTAGTGGTTTCTGCCGGAAGTCTTAAACAGGGAGATGAAATCCCTGATTTAGTTTTTGCTACAGGAGCAGCCGGCTACACATACATGTATTCCCAATCTCGCGAATTCTTTGATGCGTTCGTCCGTTCGTCTTGGATTACGCCGAAGTCGTATTTTGCATACACCAATACCACAGTTGCTTGCACGAAAGATGGAGTTATCGGCATGGAAATCGGATTCTCAGGAGAGGATTGGTACGGGTTCAAAAAAACCGGCGCAGATATTGTTCGCTCTCTAATTGAAAATGGCCAAGCAACGCTAGAACAAGCTCGTCATCTTGGAATGGCGGCTTACAAGAACTACTTTCAGCTCCCATATGTTCCACCCGATGCCTACTACATTTTAGCTATTGCGAATAAACTAGAGGTGCGGGGACAAGGGATCGGTAAATTGCTATTGGAGAATGCTTTTCTTCAAGCGAAAGAAAGTGAGTATCGAACCTTGCACCTAGACGTGTATTCGGATAACCCCGCCGTGCAGTTTTACGAAGGCATGGGTATGACTTGCATGGCTGAGACCAGTTGTCCGGAGCTCCATAGGGATCATGGTATTCCAATGGAAAAGCGAATGGTCATACGCTTATGAGTTTGCGGATCCGAAATACATACAGGTACAAATTATATTGAGCGTCTATTTAAGTGCGCATAATATTCTTAAAGTATCATTTTAATATTTCCACTTTAAGAAGGCTTTTTCCACTGCGTTTACGATGTCTTCGGTGACGGAAAATATCGATTATGAATCGCCAATCGGCGAGTAAGCTTCCCAATACGGTCAATCGGATTGAGTTAGACGGAATGGAGGTCGGACCACAGCAACATATTGAAACAATATATAAAATGTTCGGATTTTTTGTTAAACAAGGCTTTAAATGGACATTTTGGAGGCTCAAAACACGCATTTAAGGGAAAAGCAGGGGGGGGCGGGAGGTTCATATCATCTTCGTGAAGCACAGGTTCCCCACAATAGTGATTTTACTCCTGAAAATTGCGATTTAAGAGCTAATAACACTTATTTTTTGAGCAATAACCCTTAAATATTAATATGATAGCCTGGCCCGACCCTAATGCCACCGTTCAAGTCAAGGAAGAGAACGGGGTCATATCTTAAATATTAAATATTGACAAATTAAGAAAAAGAAATTAAGAGACCTTGACTATACAGCGTTGATCAGAAACCAATCTTAAAAATATCACAACAAGGTAAATGAGATGGCAAGGCCTCTGCGGGTTGAATATCCCGGCGCTTATTATCATGTTGTCAGCCGGAGCAATAATCAGGAGAATATCTATAATAACGATAAAGACAAAGAAAAGTTTCTTGAATATATTGAAAAAGCAGTCGAGCGATTTTCGATTATCATTCATACGTACTGTCTGATGAGCAATCATTATCATCTGTTGGTGGAGACCCCTGATGCGAATTTAAGCTTATCGATGCAATGGATCAACGTCAGTTATGCAACTTATTTTAACCGGGAACACGACCGGCACGGACATCTTTTCCAGGGAAGATTCAAGGCGACATTAATTGGTGCTGATGAGTACCTTAAGCATTTATCACGTTATATCCACTTGAATCCGGTTAGAGCCAAAATGACCTCCAAACCAGCGGAGTACCAATGGAGCAGCTACCATGTTTTTATTGATAGACAGAAGGCAACGAAATTTCTCGAAACAGACCGGTTGTTGTCGAATTTCGGAATAAATAAAAGAGAAGCCAAACGAAACTACAAGGCCTTTGTCGAAGGGGTTGATATTAAAGCAGTTGCAAATCCGAGCAAGCATATTATCGAAGGATTTATCCTTGGGGATATGGGTTTTACAAATTGGGTAAAAGAAACATTTCTGTCTGTAAAACAAGAAGAAAAAGAGATACCTCAGTTAAAGAAGCTAAAGCCGAAAGTATCACCTGAAACAGTGGTACAGGAAGTCTGCCGGGAGTTTGATTGTAGTGCTGATCAAGTTATTATTAAAGGTCGGAAGAAAAACAAAGCGCGCGAGGTGGCCATTTATCTTTCTAGGACTTTGAGTGGATTGTCCTGCAAGGATTTAGGTCTTTATTTCGACGGGGTAAGCGGAGCATTAATCACCATCATGTATAATCGAATAGCAGAGGAGGCAACGCGAAATCGACGCTTAAAACGTCAAATAGAAAAGGTTAAAAAACAAATATTTAATATTTAGGATGCGACTCTTTTCCGCGCGGTTGATATACCGCTATAATGTTGGACACGCCTTGCGTCGCTCTTGCATTCGCAAGCCTCTCCGCTTCGCTTCGAGGGCGATTTCAATCAACTTGGACCGGATGTTTGGGAGGGGCGATACCTGAAGGGGACTACTGGCAGGTGTTGGACTAAGTTGACTTTAAAAAGATTCAGGTTGTGACGCGTCACACTCTCACCCCTGAAGAACTTGTAGCAATGGTTTGTTGTCCAGGTGATGAATTCACTCCTGCCTTCGCTAGCGAGGACCTTGCCGTTGTTCAGGGAAAGGTTACAAGCATAAAGTTCACAGCCATTAAAACAGCTTACTAACCGGGTGACTCTGATGAAGGCCGGAAAGGTCAGTAGTGGAGGGAACGCGGAGAACATTCAGGGTAGATCTTAAATGTTAAATAAAACGGAAGGTCTTTCTACGGAATGAAAATAGCATATACAGGATTAAATCTACCGCAGGGCAAGATAAAGTACAACGACGGGATCTTCGTGGGTCTTGCCGAGAAGTTTCAGCCGGCAAAGGTGTCGCCGTACTACTTTGAGTTTTTGCCAGACGGCTACGAGTCGGCTGACGTCATCGCAATAGCGAATGAATATGTTCTGGATTTGCTCATTCTTGACATGGAGAAAATCGAAGGCAGATTGTCGAGAACAGAGAACCCGTCTGAAAAGGGGGTGCTCGAAAAATGTCTGGCGCAACTAGAGGATGAGGAGCCAATCTGTGATCTATCCCTGGACAATACCGAGCGGGCTATTGTCACAGCGCTCAGCCTATTGAGTTATACACCTACGTTGGTTTACAAGGAAACATCACCGGACGCAAATATTGTGTGCCGTGACGGAATGGAGAAAGCCGGCATGATGTTTTTCTACACAGTGGGCAAGCAGGAGGTTCATGCATGGTTGGTTGAGAAAGGCACCGATGCCGTAACGTGTGCCGGAAAGATTCATTCAGATCTAGCCCGGGGTTTTGTCAAGGCGGAGCTCGTGAGATGTGAGGATATGATGACAGCCCACAACATGCAGGATGCACGCTCCAAGAAGTTGACCAAGCTCGTCGACCGCGATTATGTCATTCCAATGAACAGCATTCTCGATATACGTTTCAACGTTTGACGTCCTTTGCGAAAGGGCATACTCATAAAACAGCCAACAACCGGCTCCACCGGACGCCGTTGGCGCCGGTGAACCGTATATTTACAGGAAGGCTGTCTAATGTTGTTTAAGCCACTTCATGAATTTCAACTAAAAAAGGGATTGACTCCATGATCGGATTCGCGCATTAATATGTGCGACTTTGGAATATGAAAAGAGGTTTTACACATGACGGTACATGAAACGATAATCGTTCGCTCTATCATGCGCCTGATGGCGCTGTTTTTTTTGAAATGTATCGGCTGGCAGATTGAAGGCGAACGTCCGAATATACCCAAATATGTAATGATTGCCGCGCCCCACACTTCGAACTGGGATTTTGTGATGGCCCTGGCCATGGTCTTGGTCTATCGGATCAATATCCAGATCATGATGAAAGCCACCTGGTTTTTCTGGCCGCTGGGGCCGATATTCCGGTGGCTGGGCATGATACCCATCGACCGCTCCAAGGCCAATAAAGTAGTCGCCCAGTGCATCGAGGACTTTAAGCAGAAAGAGGAAAAACTGCTGATGGTACCCCCTTCCGGGACTCGCGAGAAGGTCCTATACTGGAAGACCGGCTTTTACCACATTGCCCGCGGAGCCGGTGTGCCGATCGTGATGGGGTTTTTGGATTACCGGCGCAAACGCGGCGGCATCGGGCCTGTTTTCCATCCTACCGGCAATATCGACCGGGACATGGAAACGATTCACGCCTTTTATCGGGATATTTCCGGGAAATACCCCGAGCAGTCGATCCAGGCGCCGGTTCCTTCGAAGGCCGTGTAACAGCGGGAAAGAACCAACCGGGTACCTGCGGAGTCACTCCAAGGCGTGATTAGGAGCTCGTCGGGGGCGGGGGCAACCAATAAAGATTTCCATCGAGGGAATTAAAATCCCTCCGATTTAGCAATGATTTCACTCATCACCTCATTGGCACCTCCGCCGATGGACAGCAGTCGAGAATCTCTGAAGGCTCTTGAAATCGGCATTTCGCTCATATAACCCAAACCCCCAAACATCTGCAGACATCCATCCATGACTTTGTTCAACAATTTGGCCCCAAATAATTTCCCCATGGATACCTCTCGTGTCACGTCCATACCTTTCATCTTCATTCTTACAATGTGATATGTTAGTTGTTTGATGCATTCAATTTCAGTGAGCCAATCGACCAGCCTGTGCCTCAAAACCTGTTTCGTTATCAGCGGTTTGCCGAAAACAACCCGTTTTCTGAGGTGATCTATCGTTTCGAGAATGGCTTTTTTTGTGGTAATATAGCAGCTAGGTAAAACACAAAAACGTTCATGCTGAAACGATTTCATCTGATAAATAAAGCCTCCACCTTCTTCCCCGATCCGATTTTTTTCAGGTATCCGCATGTCGTCAAAAAAAAGCTCAGCCGTGTCGCTGCTCATCATTCCAATTTTGTTCAATTTCTTACCGACATGAAAACCCGGCAGGTGGGTCGGAACCACAAAAAGGCTGAATGAACGGGATCCCGGTTCGGCGTCTGTTCTTGCAAGAAGGGTCAAAAAGTCGGCTTGAGTACCGTTGGTGATAAAAGTTTTTGACCCATTTAGAATATATGAATCACCATCCTTTTTAGCAGTGGTGGAAATTGAAGCAACATCTGATCCGGCTCCTGGCTCGGTGACCGCGATTGCCGATACCATATCACCGGCTATGGCAGGTTTTAAATAGGTTTCCTTAAGATACTCACTTCCGAATTCATCGATTGCAGGCGTTGCCATATTGGTCTGAACCTCTATAGCCATCGGCACCGCCATGCAATTAATCCGTGCAAGTTCCTCCAAAAAGACCAACTCATACCAGTAGTCAAGCCCTTGTCCGCCATATTTGGTATCATAACGGATGCCGAGAAAACCGAGATTTCCCATTTTTTTAAATATGTCATGAAGGGGAGAAATTCCTTGCCTTTCCCACTCATCAACATTGGGATTGACCTCCTTGCTAATGAAATCTCTAACCGCTTTTCGAACCAAATCGTGTTGCTTGGTAAAATATATTTCATTCTCCATTTCCCGACTCCTTTATTGAACCAAAACAGCGAGCGAAACTTAAAATAAGACAATTTCCTTTGACGCTAACCCTAACATATTAATGCCCGACTGAAAATAGCAGAATTTCCCGATTGCAAATGGACGTTATTCAAGCCGCTGTTTCTAATTTTGAAATATTTCCATATTGACCCGTAATCCCGATCATGCTATTTAACCGGAACAATGAGCGCATCCCCGGTCAGCTTGGACGCGTGGTTGCAAGGTTTTCAAATTCTGACTGTTTCCCTATTTTGATATTCCCATACCGGAACCGGGGTAGAATTGAACGCTCTCTTTTTATCCGTTTCCTAAAGATTTTCAGATTGATTGACGGGGGCATTATCTGCTGTTCGGAGTATAAATTTGAGTAGGATGGTTGAACCACAAAAATACCTTATTTAAAAAAAATAATTGATTGGAGGATGCCATGGAAGAGGTTTATAAAATATTTGCAAAGCATTTGGATGATCTGCCGGCTGGATTTCCCGCCACTGACTCCGGGGTGGAGAGCTCAGAATACTTCAACAGATGTTCACGCCAGAAGAGGCGGAGGTGGCAATGGGTCTGCAGATGGATGCCATTGCGGTGGAGGATACTTCCCAAATAGATCCCGACCGTTGTATTGGTTGCGGGTTGTGTGTCCCGACATGCGATTTTGATGCGATTCGGCTTTTAGAAAAAGAAAATACTAAAAAATGGGTCCCCCCAAAAACCATGATTGATGCTTTTTTAAATATCGCTAAAGAAAGAGGACAAGTATAGTCAAAGGAGAAATGATCATGCCCATCAAGGAAAGGAACTTCTATTAATGGATTGGAAAAAAACAACCTGTGTATTATGCGCAAATCTCTGTGGCCTTGAAGTTCGGGTCGAGAACAATCGTATAGTTAAAGTTCGTGGTGATAAGGACAATCCCCTCAGTGAGGGTTATGTCTGTCGTAAGGGGTTAAACATTATTTATCATCAGCACCATGCCGACCGGCTCATGCATCCATTAAAGAAGGTTGGAGAGACTTTTGAAAAAATATCCTGGGAGCAGGCCATAGACGAAACAGTCGAAAAACTCACCGCCATTGTGAACGAACACGGACCGCGCTCTTTGGCCTTGATGGGGGCCGGTACAATCAGCTGCGTATCGCAGGGATTCTTTGCCATTAACGTGCTTCGTGGACTGGGTTCGCAATACTATTACAATGCCCTTGCTCAAGAGTTGACCGGCAGGTTTTGGGCGGATGGAAAAACCTATGGCAACCAATCCCTTCACGCCGCCCCCCACCTCGATGAAACGGATATGTTGCTGGCTGTGGGGTGGAACCCGATGATGAGCCATCATACACCACGGGCACGCCGTGTGCTTACCAAATTTGGCAAGAATCCGGATAAACTGCTCGTGGTCGTTGACCCGCGCATTTCGGAAACGGCCAAAATCGCTGATATCCATCTACCTATCAAACCGGGTACGGATGCCCTTTTGTACCGCGCCATGATTTCCATTATTATTAATGAAGGATGGCACGATCAGGACTACATTGACAAGCACGTAAGTGGTTTTGAAACGATCCGCTCCGGGTTCATCGATTTTGATGCAAAGGCAGCCATAGAGGTTTGTGAACTGGATTATTCCAAGGTGAGAGAAGTCTGCCATCTGTTTTCGACTCGAAAGTCCTGCCATCACAGCGATCTAGGTGTTCTCATGAATCGCCACAGCACACTCATCTCTTATCTAGAAACTGTTCTCAGGACTGTCTGTGGAAGGATAGGGGTTGAAGGTGGAAATATCTTTCCAGTTGGTTTGCGTACTGGAAACGGTAAGCGGAAGGAAAGCCCGGATGAACGGGAAGCCCGATCCTGGCGTACTGCTGTTACGGATTATCCGGCTATAACCAATATTTACCCTCCGAATGCGATGCCCGAGGAGATCATGTCTGACCATCCGGGAAGACTTCGCGCAGTACTGGTGAGCGGCTCCAACCCATTGAGGTCTTTTGCGGACACTTCGGCCTATGAGGAGGCTTTCAAAAGACTGGATCTTCTGGTGACCGTTGAGATCGCCATGACTGAGACGGCGGCGCTTTCCCATTATGTGCTGCCCGCCTTATCCGCCTATGAATCGTGGGACGGAAATTTTTTTCTTGGGAACGATTTCCCGAAGACCTTCGCACAGATACGCCAGCCGGTGGTGGAACCGGAGGGGGAGCAGATCGAGGCCGGTGAGATATTCCAGCGGCTGGCCGATCGCCTGGGATTAATTCCTGAAATTTCAGACACGCTTTATGAGGCGGCCGATAGTGGAGACCGGCTAAAGTTTGGTGCAGCTCTGATTGGCTTTTTAAAGTCCAACCCCAAAGCAGGCAAGAAAATGCCCTACATCCTTTCCAAAACACTCGGGGAAAAAATGGGCTCAGGCCAACTGGCCTCGCTTTGGGGGCTTTTACAAAACCTACCGCCCCAAACTCAGGAAAGGGCTGCAAGGGTCGGGTTTACTCCAGGGCCGGGTCTCGGAGAAGAAATCTTTCAGGCACTCCTGCAACATCCTGAAGGTATTTGGGTTGGCGAAGTAGATGTCGAAAAATGGGATCATCTCCAAGCCCTGGCCACGGAAGACGGTCGAATCAACCTGGATGTGCCCGAAATGAGAGATTGGATTCAAGAGATTGATCCGGCTGTGGAATCAGAAAACCTCAAAAAGGATCGGAAAGCGTACCCGTTTATCATGTCGTCCGGCCGACACATGGATTACAACGCCAATACACAGATGCGGGATCCTGCCTGGAACAAAGGGAAACGGGCATGCACGGCGATCATGCACCCGGAGGATGCAGAGGCGTTCGGTCTCATTGACGGACAGATGGTAAAGGTAACGACCGAGGCTGGGGAAGAAACCGTTGAACTTGAAGTGACGAAATCGACCAGACAAGGCTACATCATGATACCGCATGGGTTTGGTCTGGTGTTTCAGGGGAAAACACATGGGGCCAACGCGAACCGATTGGCCAAGAACACCCACCGTGATCGGATCGCGGGGACACCTTTACACCGATATATTCCATGCAGAGTCGAGGCTGTTTGAATACTACCTCCCGGGAATAATTATCCGGGACTCCGGCTCTTGACTCTTTGGCTTTGCCTCTTCCTGGAGTTTTTTGGCCTCCTCAATCAACTGATCCATGGCCACTTTCATCGCTTCGGGGAATCTTTTAATCGCCTGCTGGATTTCTTTGGCCTGAATTCTAGCTTGAAGCGGCACCGGTCCGTTGGGAGACATGAGAGATGTCTGACCCACAAAAATGGTGTTGCGGCTTTTATCTTCTGAACCGTTGAGATTAACCGGCGTCATGCGCCGGAGTGTGCCGATCTTCAGATCGGTAAAAGATTCCTCGCGGTAAAGATTATTTTTGTCAAAATTAAAATTAACCGAATTTCTCTGTTCATCTGCCATATTTAACTCCTTTTTCTCAACCCGCCGAACTTTTTAAAGGTTAATATATATCCGTTTCTCTATAACTCAAAACAGATCGATTTGCAATTTCCCGATCAGATTTTTTGAAATTATTGCAAAACCCAGATTTTTCGCTTTTGGTTTGATTTCAAAAGCCGGGTGTGCTTAAAGGGGTGTGCTCATCTGGGCCCGATGGGCTGCTCAAACGAATGGCACCCGGTTTTTGCGTCTGGGATATTGCCTGCCCCAGTAAACTTTGAAACAAAGATCAGCGGCGTTGATGCCGCAACATTACAATGGAAAGGAGACTTCAAATGAAAGTCATAGGCTTTAACGGCAGTGCACGAAAAGATGGAAATACAACCTTTTTGATTCGATGGGTTTTCGATGAACTGGAAAAGGAAGGGATCGAGACCGAACTCTACCAGATGGGTGGAAAGAAAATTGATGGGTGCATTGCCTGTTACAAATGCTTTAAAAACAAAAATCAACGCTGTTCGGTGGAAAAAGACATCGCTAACGAGTGCATCGAAAAGATGGTGGGGGCAGATGGGGTGATCCTTGGTTCACCGGTCTATTTTGCCGGTGTTACACCTCAGATTAAAGCGCTGATCGACCGGGCCGGCTTGGTGTCCATTGCCAACAAGGGGATGTTGCAGCGCAAGGTGGGCGCTTCAGTGGTGGCAGCCCGGCGAGGCGGGGCCATCCATACCTTCGACTCCTTGAATCATTTTTTCTTTATCAGCCAGATGATCGTGCCCGGTTCAAGTTATTGGAACATCGGTTTCGGTCTGCAGCCCGGCGAGGTGGAAAAGGATGAAGAAGCCAAAGGGACGATGGCAACCCTGGGCCGGAATATGGCCTGGTTGCTCAAAAAGATCGCGGGATAAGCGCGTCGAGAAGCATTTGCAACCCGGGCGCCAGCGTCCAAAAGATACCCGCTTGGATATTTTGTAAAATATTGGGGTCAGTTCTTTTTCGTTCTGTGGATTTTAATCGCTTCAACCACATAGGGATAAATGTTTTCCACAATCCGGCGGTAGCCTTTGGCTGTTGGATGAATTCCGTCAGCCTGGTTGAATTTGGGTTCTCCGGCAACTCCTTCCAGGAAAAAGGGGATTAAAATAACTTCCTTAATTTCAGCAATCTCCTGGTAAATTTTGGAAAAAGCAGTCGTATAGGTTTCCCCGAGATTTTGAACGATCCGCATGCCCCCAAGTACGACGATTACATCATTGGCCTTGAGCGATTGTACGATCTTTGTAATTTTAGATTTTATATAGTCGGAATTGACTCCTCTGAGTCCGTCATTTGCTCCGATGACCAGGATTACGATATCCGGATCTAGCCTCAAGACCCATTTTATTCTCGAGAGTGTTCCGCTGCTTGTCTCGCCACTGATGCCTGCATTGATCACTCTGTATCGGTGCCCGCGCGCCATTAACTGTCGCTCAAGCAGGGCAGGATAGGCAAATTCTTCCTCAACGCCCAGACCCTCTGTCAGGCTGTCACCGATCGCCACAATACTACCTTCATATACCAGCGGATTTTTTTGTGGAGTAGGACCGGATTCTTCACCGGACCCGATGATAGAGAGGCTAAGGAAAAAAATGATTAAGAAAATAATTTTGGCTTTATCCATTTATCAAACACCGGCATCTTATCAGTTGTGCCAACCGTCATTCATCTGTCTGTTCTCGCAAAAACAGAACCGGTTTTTGGCGAAGGATGGACACTGAGGGCAACAATCCAACCCCTACGACGAACAGCGCCGCTCCCAGTACCATCAGCAAACTTTCAAATAAAAACATATGGTAGGTAATATCGAACTCCCGCGTGCAAATCGCCCAGCTGCCGATCTGCGAAAGTAACAACGCGAGGCTGGCGCTTACCAGGCCCAGGAAGAGATTTTCCAATATAAACACCTTTAGTACAAAAGCGCCTCTGGCACCCAGGATCTTGTAGTAAACCGCTTCCTGGATCCTGGCAAATCGTGTTGCTAAAACAGAGCTGAAAATAATGAGAACACCGGCAACGATGCTGAACAGGGTAAAAAAACGGATGATAATGGAAAGCTTTTTTAGCACCTTCGCAAAGATAGAAAGGGTCTGGGTGACGTCAATAACATTTATATTCGGGAATTTTTTCACGATCTTGGTTTGCAGGGCAGGTATCCGGTTTTTTTCGACCCGGATGGCGGTAAAAATTGTTTGGGGAGCGTCCTGCAGGGCTTTCTCTGGAAAAACAAAATAAAAATACGGCCGGATCGATTCGCGCGTATGGGTGCGAACACTTGAAACCGTTGCTTCCAGCGGTATCCCCTGTATTTTGAAAGTAATACGGTCGCCGATATCCAGATCCCTCATCTCAATGACCTTGTCCAACACCGACACCTGAAGATCTCCCCAGTTATCTCGGTACAATTTTTTGCCTTTGATGATAACCTCGTCCGTTATCAGGCGGTTTCGATAGGTAAGATTAAAGATTCGAGAAAGATTGTCCCCCCGTTTTTGCTTTTCTTTTTGGCGGTTGATTTTTTCGCCGTTGATCGCAATCATTCTTGCCCTGACAATCGGGTAGTATTCGGTCTTCAGGCCGAGGGTTTGTGAAAAATTATCTAACTGGTCGGGTTGAATATCTAGAAAAAAAAGATTTGGGGCATCCGGGGGGTATGATTCAATAAAACCGGCGTCCAGATTTTGTTCAAGAAGATAGATGGAAAAAACAACCGAAAGCGAGGCGGTCAATGTTATAATGATCGCCTTGGTTGCATTTTTTGGCCGGAACAATCCTTTGAGCGCCTGTCTGATCGTAAGCGTACGAACATTTAGCTTTCGCAGGAAATAGAGAACGATTTCCGTTGCCGCTGCAGTGATTAGGATGAGCAGGATTATGCCCAAAACAAAATAGAGACCGGTCTTAATGACGTTTATCTGCCACAAAACCATACCAATGAAAAAAAGAAGGATCACCAAACCGATCGTATAATATGGCAATCCTTTTTGCGTATGGATAAATTCCTTTCTGAAGATAGTGACCGGCTTTAGTTCCTTTAACCTGTATAGAGGCAAAAATGAAAATAAGGCGACCACGAGGACACCGAGCCCCAGGCCTCCTATTACCACGTTCCAGGAGGTAATAAGTTTTACATTGGGTGGCAGAAACCCCGTAAAAAGCCTGTCGATGAAATGCTGTAGAAAAAAGCCGAATAAAAGCCCAAGACTCGACCCCAAAAGACCGAGCAGTGCAAGGATAATAACATAATGGCGGGTAAAGAACCCGCTGGTTGCTCCGAGGGCCTTCATTATCGCGATCGTTTTCTCTTTTTCTTTTAAAAAAGCGGCCAGGGCGCTCTGGATACCGATACCGGCCAGTAGCAGGATAAAAATGCCGATGAGGTTGAGAAAAAAGAGGAAATTGTCGAAAAATCGTTTTACTCCGGATTCGGCTGTTCTGTAAGTATCGACACGTTCAAAATCCGGGTCGGCCGCGGCTGTCAGTTGATCGGCGATCCGGTTGATGCTTTTTTCATCATGTACCTTGATCAAACGGGTGTAGTGGACCCGACTTCCCTTTTTTACAAGGTCCAGCCTTTCAAGATCTTCTTCGGAAATAAAGATCCGCGGGCCTAAAAAGAAAAAATTTACCGGCTGATCGGGCTCCTCAAGCACCACATCTTCGATGGTCAGGAGCGCCTGCCCGATGTGCAACCGATTGCCAATACGGAGCTTGAGCCGGTCCAACAGAGCCGGCGCCACGACGATGCGACCCCGGCTGAGGACGCTTTTCAATTTACGTCCGGACTGCAGCGCCACGTTCCCGTAAAAGGGATAGCCTGGCGTCACGATTTTTAGCTTTGCCAATAAAGATCCTTGATCATCCCCAGCCCGAACCACAGAATAGAACTCGTAAACCTGGGCGCTTTTGATTAGATCCAGGTTTTCGAGTCGGGAAACGGCATCGGTGATCGACGTCGATAGTTCATGATGGGATCGGACCAGGATGTCTGCGGCATGAAGTGTTTTTGCTTCTTTGAGAAGAGACGTGTGGACACTAATGGAAAAGCCGTTTAATGCGATAAGGGCCACAATCGAAAGTGTTACGCACATTACGAAAACAGTTGCCTGTTTCCGTGAACGGATAATCTGCCTGATAATGAAACGTTTATATAGCAGAACGCTTTTCATCGCTGTTAAAATCGGTTATCCGGCCGTCTTTAAGGATAATCATCCGGTCTGCCATACTTGCAATTTCGAAATTGTGGGTCACCAAAACCAGAGTGGTTTGGCGCTCTTTGCGAAATTCAAGAAGGAGTTTAAGAACAGCTCTTCCGTTTTCGGTATCCAGATTTCCGGTCGGTTCGTCAGCGAAAATGATTTTGGGCCGATTGATCAGCGCCCGGCAGATCGCCACCCGTTGCAGCTCACCCCCTGAGAGTTGATGGGGGAAGTTGTCGCATCGCGGATCGAGGTCAACCCGTTTAAGAAGGGTCTTCGCTTTTTCTCGGGCTTTTGGGTCACGCCTTAGTTCGGCCGGGAACATAACGTTTTCCAAGGCGGTGAGTGAAGGTACCAAATGAAACGACTGGAATACAAACCCGATAATCCTGTTTCGGAGCGGAGCAAGATCATCTTCCTTTGTATCGGTGATATCCTTTTTTTCAATAAAGATCCTGCCGGCTGTCGGTTTGTCAAGGCCTGATAGCAAACTGAGCAGAGTTGTCTTGCCGCTGCCGCTGCTTCCCTCAACTACCAGGAATTCCCCGTCGGCTACGGAAAGCGATACATTGTCCAATACACGGATGTGTCTGCTACCGATGGTATAAGTTTTGGTTAAATGCCTGGCTTCAATGATATTCATCAAAAGTCTCTGATTAAATAAACGGTACGGATAAATGGATAAACGGTTGCGGAGGCTTTGTAAACGGTCAGGCTTTTGTCTTTTACAGAAAAAGACTGCTGACCTTGGCTCCGGTGTTTATAAAATAAACAATTTTTTTTTTAAAGCAAGATGTCGACCAATAAAAAGCAAAAAATGTTTTCAATGCACAGAAGCAACACTGGATTGAAAAGGATCGTTTGC
>Ga0255058_10001316_pt1 | contig 13989 bp, 20 predicted proteins | sample Cases_109_9_MG_FD_188637 | JGI IMG/M metagenome (GOLD analysis project Ga0255058, IMG submission 188637) | Seawater microbial communities from Amundsen Gulf, Northwest Territories, Canada - Cases_109_9 | ecosystem: Environmental > Aquatic > Marine > Gulf | place: Canada: Northwest Territories... | reverse complement strand
CCATAGACGGTATGATAGGTGAATTCAACCAGGGGGATAAGGAGCGCGCGGCTGAGATTTCCAAAATGCTGACAGATTTTGATAAAGCCCACGCAGAGATGGCGACGGAACTTAAGGTTAAGCTATCTCGTGAGGAAGATGAACGCAAGGAGGCGACACTGGCCGAGATCGGTGAGCGCAAAAAGGCTGTGAGCAATATGCTGGGCGAATTTATCAAGAATGACAAAGAGCGTGCAGCTGAAATTGCCAGTCTGATTGACGAGTTCAAGGGCGGTGACAGAGAACGCAAATGGGCTGTCAGCAGCATGCTTGAGGAATTCAAGAAGGAGAATGCAGAGACAACCACTGCCTGGAAGGATCTTTTGGCCACCATGCGTTCGGCCAAAGATATCACTATAACAGGGGCGGTTGTGCCGGAGGCGGTTAAAAAAACTGTTGGTAAAAAAAAGAAAGTGAAGGAAGCAGAGTCTGGGGACGGAATTGGAGAACTGCAGGATCGTATTCTCGATCTCCTTGATGACCACCCTGATGGTTTAAGGATGGCCAAGATGGCAGACATACTGGACATTGAAAAGTGGCAGTATCTGATTCCCATTATGAGAGATCTCATTGACGATGAAATGGTAACAAAAGAGAACTCGACATATTATCTGAGCCAATAAATCATAATGTCTATTAATCTTCACACACAGTTGTGACCAGATACCGGAGGCAAATAAAATGCAAATGGAAATCATCAGAGGAGAAGAAGGAAAAATCGCTGCACCGTGTGCCTTCTGCCATGGAAAGGGAACCGACCCCTTTGAGCTTCTGTCCAAAATCTCCACCTGCCAGGTCTGCGGGGGACGAGGAGGGGTGACCCTCTCGGACCCGGCCATTAAGTGCGTCTTTTGTGGCGGCACCGGCATCCACCGCGACCAGCGGTTGACCTGTGCGGTCTGTGGCGGCAAAGGCATGGTAGGCATTAAAGAACCAGTCGAAACCTGCCCTGATTGTAAGGGTAGGGGTGTTACTGAGGGCGATTACCTCCCCTGTCTGAAATGCAAAGGCAGGGGCGTTATTACTAAAAAGTAGACGGCGTGCGGTGCACGGCAGGCAGAACCCAATGGATCTGCCTGCCGCCCATCGGGCCCTCCATTCCGGCTACCGAATCTATTTTAAAGGAGGAAAGACGATATGCCGATAGATGAAATGACAACCGTATTGGAACCACAACCCCTCCCCAACTTTGTGGAAACCCCTCATGTCAACGACGTTACCACCAGGGCACTGGCCTATATCGCAGCGGGATTTCCCCTCCATTTCCGTGGGATCTCGGGGACGGGCAAGACCACCATGGCCATGCATGTGGCTAGTAAGATCGGCCGGCCGGTGGTTATGATACACGGGGATGAAGAGTTCTCCACGTCAGACCTGGTAGGTGGTGAATATGGGTATCGTATTCGCAAAGTGGTGGATAACTTTATCCACTCGGTCCTCAAGACCGAGGAGGATATGCGGAAAAGGTGGGTGGACAATCGCCTGACTGTGGCCTGTAAGTATGGATTCACACTCATATATGATGAGTTTACCCGCTCCAGGCCCGAGGCCAATAACGTGCTCCTGTCCGTGCTCCAGGAAAAGATGCTCGACCTGCCGGCCGCCCGGGAAGGAGATGAAAACTACCTGCGTGTTGACCCGGACTTTACGGCCATCTTTACCAGCAACCCGGAGGAATATGCCGGAGTTCACCGCAGCCAGGATGCCCTTCGGGATCGCATGATCACTATGGACCTGGATCATTTTGACGAAGAGACAGAGGTTCAAATCACCGAAACCAAATCGGGCATGATCAACGGAGATGCCTCCAAGATCGTTAAAATCGTCCGGGGTCTCAGGGATTCCGACGCCTATGAATTTGCCCCCACCATTCGAGGCTGCGTCATGATTGCAAAAACCCTTAAGATTCGAAAGGCCGCGGTTAACAAAGATGACCAAATCTTTAAACAGACCTGTTTGGATATTCTGGCCTCGGAGACCAGCCGCATCGGCAGTCGGACCAATCAGGACAAGGTCAGAGAGGTCATTGCTGAACTGATCGATCAGCATTGCTAGGCAGTGGTCATCGGTCACTGGTCATTAGTCATTGGTCATAAAGAATAACCGATAACTAATAACGGATAACGAGTTTGGCTGCTGACCACCGATCACTAGACGTTGAACCTTGGACTTTATTCATTAGTCAATTTTCAATATTCAATCTTAAAGGGAGTGTAAACAAATGGCATTAATAAGAGCGTTCGCAAAAGTGGACAAAGATGGCAAGATTTCCATCCCAAAAAATATTCGAAGAGAAATGGACCTCAAAGAAGGCAATCGGGTTGAGATCAAGGCATCAGGTCCCAATCGGGCACCATTTATCACGATCCACAAGCGACAGACCGTTAGATAAACCGACAGATCCGATAGACCAGAAAGAAAAAAAGAGCAGGCATTTGTCGCCTGCTGGCATGGAGGTTTCCATTGGAACAAGATATTCAAGGCATAACGTCCATTAAGACTTCCCAGAAGTCCAAGGTTCGATCTATGCCAAGAGCAAAGGGTTCCGAGTATCTCGATCTCTTCCTCCTCGGGAAGAACAAGGCACGCTTGGAGAAGGAAAATATAAATGTTGGCAAGAAAAAATTACAGGTAGGGGAAGATCTCAAGGCAATTGATGAGGAAATAGCCGAATTGGAGACCGAGATTTCCGGCAGTGAGCCAAAAAAAACGACAGTACAAGGATACAAAAAAAAGGTGCCGAAGAAACCGATGACGGTGATGAGATTTGATTATTAGAAAGGGAGAAAGGTTGTGGAGTGGAAATGGTCATCAGGGGCCAAGGTGGAGCCAGATAAATCCACAGAAGTAATCACGGACATTGATAAACTCGACTGCGCCTTCTGCAGGGGGCGCGGAGAGAAACCAAGGGGCTCCAAATGCGCTGTGTGCGGGGGAAGTGGAAAGGTTAGGGTGGAGCCACCTTTCTTAGTGTGTGCCTATTGCAAAGGAAGGGGCGAGGAAAAACCCCGAAGCAATGTGACCTGTACGGTTTGCCGGGGCAAGGGTCATGTGAGCGTGAAGGAGCCGTTTGAGAACTGTTCCAAGTGTGGTGGTAAGGGGGCCGACTCCCATACCAAACTTCCTTGTATAATGTGTAGGGGAAAAGGCGTAATTACTGTTAAGGAGAGATGAATGGAAGAAAACAGGACTATTTCCGTAAGCAAGCTGGCGGCTCTGGAGCGGGCAAAGGCCATGGGTGTGGCAATAGGGGGCAACAAGATATCTGAATTAGAGCGGCAGGCCCGTGAGTGGAGGCGACAAGAGGAGATGGAGGTTCAAAGTCCGAAGTCCGAAGTTCAGAGTCCGAGGTCCGAGGTCCAAAGTCCGATGTCCGATGTTCAAAGTCCAACATCAGATGTTCGAGAATCGATGTTCCAAATCAAACGTTTGGCGCCTGAAGACTCTAATGATCGTGAAACGGGTGAAGGATTTGACTGGAAGCCATATCAATCGGAGCAAGGCGAAGCCAAAAAGAAAGTTAAAAATTTGAATACCGCCTCTGTTGCGCGTATAGCCCGTAAGATCATGGCTAGAGAATGGGCCTTGGCATTGGGCCGCGGCGGGGGTTTTGAAAACGAACAAGCTTCTATTGACCGGGGCGTGGAAGAATACAGAAAGAAAAAGGCTGCGGAAAAAGAGAGAAAAGAGATCGAAAAGACGAAGGTCCACAGACAGAAAGTGGCCGTGGAAGCAGCCCTTCAGGTTTTCGGGCGCAATCTACTATGGGCACCTAAACCTGTCGCCCCTGAGACGGCCGATGCCCTTTTAGGGGAAGCCCTGAGTGAGGTGGGTGAATGCATTAAATTAACATGGCGACCCGATGGATGCGATTTATTCATCGAACCCTGGGAGGAAAAGAGATTGAGGCAGAAAAGGGGTGATCTCCTCCCTGCTCTGTTTCAGACCACCATCGATGACAATCTGATGCTCAGCTCCTACCAAAAAATCAAAGATCCCAGTAAACTCCAGGAAACCCAAACCCATTTCATTTTGAAAAACATTCTTTTAACCTTCAGGAAATCAGCTGAAAAGGATTTCCATGCCTTTGAAGATGCGGTTGCCGAAGGTGGACGTATTATCCATACGATGCAAACAGATAGAGGCTGGAAGATCAAATTAGAGCCATGGGAGGAGATGCGAAAAAGAAATGTAGAACAAAAAGGCCGCTTTCCCATTGTAACCTATGTGATCAACACAGACAAAGATCTTAATGATATCTCCTGTGATAGAGCCTAACCGATCTGAAAAAACAGAAACAAAAAATAAAAGATTTTGATGAAAACCGGTAATCACTAACCACAGACCACTAACCATTATTTTGAAAGGAGGAGAGGCGTGTATAATGAAAAGGTCTCAGAAATAACGCCCATCATCATTGATAAAGATCAGCCCGGCTTTGTCCAGTCCGATTATGTCAAAGGAATTTTAAAACGGGCCATGAATTACATGAAGGTCGGCTTTCCTATCCACCTCAGTGGGCAGACAGGGACAGGGAAGACGACAATAGCCCTGTGTTTAGCCGCCCGGATCGGGCGGCCAGTGATATTGGTCCACGGTGATGATGAATTTGGGACCTCCGACCTGATCGGCGGCCAGCACGGTTACCGCCGCAAAAAGATGGTGGATAATTTTATCCATTCTGTCCTTAAATCAGAAGAAAATGTTTCTCCTGAATGGGTGGATAACCGGATAACCGTGGCCTGCAAACATGGCTTCACGCTCATTTACGATGAATTCACCCGTTCCCGTCCAGAGGCCAACAATGTACTACTTTCCATATTAGAGGAAAAGATACTCGATCTGCCGGCCGCTCGTGGGGAAGACAGCTATTTGCGCGTCTCTTCGGATTTTCGTGCCATTTTTACCAGCAACCCGGAGGAATATGCCGGTGTGCACAAAGCCCAGGACGCCCTGAAAGATCGTATGCTCACCATCAAGCTGGGTCATTACGACCGGGAAACCGAAACTTCCATTGTAGAAGCCAAATCAGGATTACCCCGAGATGAGGCCCAGAGGGTAGTGGATATTGTTAGATCGTTCAGGGAAAACGGAGAAAACCACCTTCAGCCCAGCATACGGGCCGGCATCATGATTGCCAAAGTATTGGGGGAAACCGGTTCAGGGCCTAAACCCGATAATAGCGACTTTGTGGAAGCATGCATGGATGTTCTCGATTTTGATACAAACGGGTTCCAAAATCGGCCCGAAGGTGAGGTCAGGGCACTGTTAATGGACACAATTAACCAATTCTGCTGAAGGGGGGACTATGTCTCCAAATGAACTTGACGTTTTAAGGGTTTTTGAAAAGGCTGATGCGGGGGGGAAAGGATTGATAAGCAGAAAACTTGACGTTTCCACCGATTATGCCGAATATTTATGCAAATCTCTTTTCCGGAAGGGCTATTTAGCCGCATTGCCAAAGAGGCAATATCGGCTTACCCAAAAAGGGTTCTCTGCGATATTTGAAAATCTGTTGCGGATCCAAAATGAGCACAAGAGGAAGATAATCTTGTTGGACCAACACATGGAGGCGACAACGTTAAGGTTGGCAAAACTGAGGCAGAGGGAAGGGGCGGTTCAAGCATAGGGCAGAGCCCAATTTTTTAAAAAATTAAGTTTTAGAAATTCAGGAAAGTAGATGCAATGTCCAATGAAGGAAAATACCTATACTGCATCATTGAAAGCAATGATGGGCGGAATTTCGGGCCGATCGGTATCGGTGATCGGGGTGATGTGGTCTCGACCGTTGGGTATAACGATATCAGCGCGGTGATCAGCAACTCTCCCATGACCCAGTATGTAATCAATCGGGAGAACATGACTTCCCACGAAAAGGTGATTGAGGATGTGATGAAGGATTATACGGTCTTGCCGGTGCGGTTCTGCACCATCGCTGCAAGCGCCGAGGAGGTGCGGAACTTGCTGAGAAGACGGTATTCCGAATTCAGGGGCCTCCTGAAAGATATGGACAACAAAGTGGAGACGGGCCTGAAGGCAATCTGGAAAGATATGAACCAAATCTTTCATGAATTGCCGGATGAAGACCGGGTCATCAAAAAGCTTAAAAATGCGGCCGAGGGTAAATCGGGCAAAACCAATAATTCTTCCAAAATTGCTTTAGGCAAGGCAGTCAAAAAGGCTCTGGAGGCCAAGAAGGACAAAGAAGCTGGGAAAGTTCTCAATATGTTCAACCGGACGGCCATTGACATAAAAACAAATGATTCATTTGGTGACAGTATGTTTTTAAACGCCGCCTTTCTCATAGACCGGTCGCGTGAAAAAGAGTTCGATTACCGGGTGGAAGAACTGGTGGAAAAGTATAAGGATCGAATTAACCTCAAATATGTTGGGCCGGCTCCACCCTTCAATTTTGTCAATATCGTTGTGAAGTGGTGATAGTTAGCCGGTGACCAATGACTAGTGACTAATGACCAGTGACTATTTACCAATGACCGGTAGTGATGGAGGAAAAAATGAGTGAAAAAAAGAAAAATGCCAAAAAGGACGAGGGCATTAGCATCGACTTTGGCCTCGGGGGGCTTTTCAATGGGCTTGGTAATCTGATGGATGCCGCCACCAAGTTGGCTGAAAAGGGTGAAGCGTTATCCAAGACAGGCGAAATCAAGTTCAGCGGTCTTGATAAGGTCAAAGGACTCAAGGACCTAAAAGGGGTTTACGGGGTCAAGGTAAGCACCATGGCCGATGGCAGTCCTTCAGTCCAGCCCTTCGGGAACATCAAAAAGACACCCAAAGGACCGGTGGTCGAAGAGATGCGCGAGCCTATGGTGGATGTCTTCGAGGAAACCGAAGAGATTCATATTGTTGCAGAGATGCCGGGAATCAATAAAAAAGACATTAGCCTGAAGATCGAGGGAGACATCCTGAAAATCAGTGCCGACGGGAAAAGCAGAAAATATCAAAAAGAGGTGCTTCTCACCCGTCCGGCAAAGGCAGGGGATATGAACTGGACATATAAAAACGGGATATTGGAAATCAGAATACCAGTGACAGGTGACCAATGACCGGTGACCGAAAAAAGAATTCCTTAACCCTGAAGGTGGCTGAGGCCGGTTCAAAGGACGTGGGCCGTGGTATTGTCAGGTTTGATCCTGCTGATTTTAAAAAGATGGGTGTGGAAGTGGGAGATGTGGTGACCATCAAGGGAAAAAGGGAGACCGCAGCCAAGGTTTTGCCAGCCTACATGGAAGATCGTGGAAAAGGTTTAATTCGCATGGATGGGATTACGCGTGAAAACGCCCGGGTCGGCCTTGATGAAAAGATTGTTGCCAAAAAGACGGATTCGAGTCCGGCCCAAAAGATCGTTGTCGACCCACTTACATTGATGCGTTCCCATGATGCCCGCTATATCGGAAGCCTGCTTGAAGGCTTGCCTCTGGTGGAAGGAGACACGGTAAGGGCAAGGCTTTTTGGAACCCGGACACAGGATTTTAAGGTGATTTCCACCCGGCCTGAAGGGGTGGTGATGATCCATCCCAAGACCATGATGAAAATCCAGAAGAAGAAGGAGCCCGGTGAAACTAAGGCCAGGATATCCTATGAAGATATCGGGGGATTGGGGAAGGAGATCCGGCGGATCCGGGAGATGATTGAGCTCCCTCTGAAATATCCCCAGGTATTTGAAAGACTGGGAGTCGAACCCCCTAAGGGAGTGCTTCTCCATGGGCCCCCCGGATGTGGAAAAACCCTCATCGCCCGCGCAGTGGCCAATGAGACCGATGCCTATTTCGGGCATATCAGTGGTCCGGAAATTATGCACAAGTACTATGGAGAAAGCGAGGCCCATCTGAGGCGCATATTTGATGAAGCCACTACACATTCTCCGAGCATTATTTTTTTTGACGAGATTGACGCGGTTGCCCCCAAGCGAGAAGATATGGGAGGCGAGAAACAGTTAGAAAAACGGGTTGTCTCCCAGCTTCTTGCCCTGATGGACGGGCTCTCTTCCAGGGGTCACATCATCGTCATCGGCGCCACCAATATCCCAAATGTTCTCGATCCTGCCTTGAGAAGACCCGGGCGGTTCGACCGTGAAATAGAAATCAGCATACCGGATAAAAACGGCCGTCTGGAGATTCTGGACGTCCACACCCGTGGCATGCCGCTGGCCGATGATGTGGATCTTGTTCGGATTTCCGAGATTACCCATGGGTTTGTGGGGGCTGATTTGGAGGCCCTTTCCCGGGAAGGAGCCATGGTCACCCTGAGAAAAATCTTCCCCAACATTGATTTTGAGATGGAAGAAATCCCGTATGAGGATTTGATGAAACTCAATGTCACTATGGACGATTTCATGGAGGCCTTGAAAGAAGTAGAACCTTCAGCCATCCGGGAGGTTTTCACGGAAATTTCGGATGTGAAGTGGGAAGATGTTGGGGGGCTAAACAATGTCAAAAAAGTACTAAAGGAGACCATCGAATGGCCACTCAAGTACAGTAATTTATTCGAACATGCAAAAACAACCCCCTCCAAAGGGATATTGCTTTTCGGCCCGCCCGGTACGGGGAAGACATTGCTCGCCAAGGCAGTGGCTTCGGAATCAGAGGTCAATTTCATATCAATCAAGGGCCCGGAGATCCTCTCCAAATGGGTAGGAGAAAGCGAGAAAGGAATCCGGGAGGTTTTCAGGAAGGCCAAACATGCATCTCCGTGTATCATTTTTTTCGATGAAATAGATAGCCTGATTCCCAAACGGGGCTCAGAAGCAGCCTCCCATGTAGTGGACCGTGTCATCAGCCAGTTTCTCACCGAGCTGGATGGCATTGAGGACCTCAAAGGCATCGTGGTACTTGCAGCCTCCAACCGGCTGGATATTATCGATCCGGCCTTGCTCAGGGCAGGCAGATTCGATTTTCATCTTGAGCTTCCAGTCCCGGATAAGGAGACGAGACTTGAAATATTCAAAGTGCATACAAGGGGGAAGCCTCTGGGTTCCGATGTTAAACTCAAGTCGCTTGTGTCTGCGACCGAAGGGCTTGTGGGGGCAGACATAGAATCCATTGTAAGGAAAGCTTCCATGGGGGCCATCAGAGAGTTTATAGAAACCGAAAGTGAGGATTACTCCGGGTTTATGATTTTAAACAAACACTTTCAGGAAGCCTTAAAAGAGATCAATAACCAAATGAACAAATGACCAGTGACTAATGACCAGTGATCAGTGACCAATTGCGGAGGAATTAAAATGCCAGGCAAAGAAAAAATCATCTACGGTTTTATCTGTGAAAATAAACCCAAAAACCTTGGATCCATAGGCATTGATAAGGAGGAAGTCCATATTTTCACTTATCAGGATATTGCCGCCGTGGTCAGTGATGTGCCCTCAATGCAATTTGATTCCCTTCCCAAGGAAGCCCTCCTTCGCAATCTGGCAGTGTATCAGTCTGTAATCGAAAATGTTATGCAAGACCATAGCATTATTCCGATGAAATTCGGAACAGTGGTTCAAGGAGATGAGGAGGTTACCAGAACCCTTGAAAACGGTTATGAGCAGATCAATTCGAGCCTCAAGAAAATGGAAAACAAAATAGAGATCGATATAGCGGCACTGTGGAGCGACCTTGAGACGATTTTGAAGGAAATAGGAGAGGAAGAGGAGATCAAAACACTCAAAAAAGAAGCGGTCTCAAAGCCGGCAGACCAGACTTTTCAAATCAAAATAAACGTGGGTAAATTGGTCAAGGAATCACTGGATAACAAGAGAGAAGAATGTGCGTTGTTGATATTGGAGGCCTTGAAAAAGGATGCAGAAGACCATCATGTCCACTCGATCATGGATGACTCCATGATAATGAACAATGCCTTTCTAATAGGAAAAGACAAATATAAAAATTTTGAAGAAAAGGTCAATCAGCTGGATAGATATTTCCAAAACAGGATTAATTTCAGAATCGTGGGCCCCCTGCCCCCGTATAGCTTCAGCACATTTGAAGTGATGAAGGTAGGATTCAGCGAGCTAAACGAGGCCAGAGAGATGCTGGGATTAGGGAAAGAGACCACCCCTTCGGAAATCAAGGAGGCTTACCGGGATCTAGCCAAAAAGCTCCATCCCGACAAATTTTCAGGTGATCCTGAAGCACAAAAGCGGTTTGAGAAGATCAACAAGGCTTATCATATGCTCAGCGAATACTGTCAGGAGGGTGGTTTCTCCTTTAAGGAAGCAGATGTCAAAGGGCGGATTGCTGTGAGACCGGTGGAACAACAAGGAACGCTATAGGCTTGCAGGTTTTGGGGAATGTCCACAAGTAGATAATAATGAGAAAGTTGATTTATGTGCCGATTATTCATGCATCGTCTGATATGGGAAGCATTTCATCCACTATTGATAAAAGAAGCGCGGAGGTGTGCGGAAAACAACGCTGGGAAAAGCACAAACAGACCGTGACCGAATTTTGGAATCAAATCGAAGAATATTTCATAAAACTGGATGCCAAGGATTTGAAAATATATCAGGACGGACTGATGGCAGATGGTGAACTGGGCCAAAAGATTATTAATGAAGGAGTCAAGCAAGGAAGCAGAAATTACCATATTGTCCTTGATTTGATAAATAAAGGGGGAGAAATCAGAAAGACGGAAGACATTACCCTTCTCAAGGAAGAATATGACCGGGTACTCAAACTTTCCCAGAGCAAATCAGCCTGGGATAGAACCACGACTTCCATTGGGTACAGATCTCGAAAAGATCTCCTTATGGAAAAAAGGGACAGGTTCATTGCCAAAACAATCGACGAAACCTTGAAAGAGGCAGAAAAGGGGGTCCTTTTTATAGGGGCTTTTCACGATATACTCCCCCATTTTTCAAAAGACATCGCCGTAAAAGAGATAAAAAGTCGCGAAAAGGTGGGGGAGTACTTTAAGATGCTCATTTCCGGAGGGAATGAAGAGAAGTTCAATCAACTGGCTGAATACCTGATGTCTGAGATTTAAGGTCGAATTTCCGATGACAAGTGACTAATGACCAATGACCAATGACTAATGACCAGTGACAAGTCACCAATGACCAGTGACCAATGACCAAGGACGGACATTACATATACGCCATTGTGGCTACCAAAGAAGAAAAGAGTTTCGGCCCAAATGGCATTGGAGACCGAAACGATGAGGTGTATAATGTTTCCTACCGGAAGATCGGGGCGGTTATTAGTACCTCTCCTATTGTGAAGTATGACATTACCAGAGCCAATACCTTGGCCCACCAGAAGGTTATGGAAGGGATTATGAAATGTTATCCTCTGCTGCCGGTAAGATTCGGAACGATCGGCGAGGAGGTCGGGCGCATCAAAGAAAAAGTCTTAAAGGCCAGATATGAAGAGCTTTTAGGTCATTTGAGATATGTAGAAGATAAGATAGAACTGGGGCTTAAAGTCTTATGGAAAAGCAAGGAAGTCATTTTCCAGGAAATTGTTGAAGAAAACAGGGATATCCGGATCTTGAGAGGTCGCCTCCTGTCTCAGCGGGTCGGAGATCATGGAGAGCGGATGCGGTTAGGTGAGATGGTAAAAAAAGCCCTGGAAGTCAAGAAAGAACGGGAGGAAAAGGCTATTCTCAATAATTTTAAAGGGCTCTGGGTAGAACATAAGTCAAACAAGACTTTCGGAGATCAGATGGTTACCAACAGCGCCTTTCTGGTCAAAAAAGATCAGGAAAAAATGTTCGATGCGGCTATGGATAGACTGACGGCAACATATGATGGCAGGATGAAATTCAAATATGTGGGGCCGGTGCCTCCCTGCAATTTCGTGGAGATTACGGTGAAGTGGTAAGGACACCCAACATCAAGAGTCAAATTGAAGAATTATTCCACTACCTGAAAAGGAAAAAGTGTTGTTATTTGCACATCGGACATAGGACTCCGGACATAGGACTTCGGACGTCAAGCATCGGACCTCACCCATGGCTTTGATACTCGATGACATATTGCTCTCTCCCATTAAGTTTACGGTATGGGTTGGGAAAAAACTTGGGGAAACCGCCCATGCCGAGTTGACCGATGACTCTGGGATTCATGAAGAGCTTTTGAACCTTCAGATGCGCTATGAGGTAGGCGAAATAGGCGAAGAGACATATGATAAAGAAGAAGTGAGGCTGATGGAACGGTTGGAGGCCATCAGGAAAATGAAAGAGGAGATATAACAATGCCGATGATATCAGTAGGAAAGGGGGCATTCAGGTGTCCCAGGTGTGGAGAGATAACTTCGGGTGCAATGAAAAGTTGCGCTCAATGTGGACAGAAATTGAGCATTGAATGCTCAGATTGCGGACAGACCTGGCGTCATATCCATGAGTATATATTTTGTCCCAACTGCGGGAAGAGAGTTAAGTCACTTTCGGCTGGAGGACTGTAGGTTGAGAAACTCAATGCTTTATTCTAAACAACATAAAAGGAGGTAAAAGAAAATGGCTTTAAGTATGTCAGAAGTAATTCAAAAAGCACGCTCAGACCTAAACGCTCTCACCGGCTTGGAGATTTCATCAACCCTGGGGGCGGCTAAAGATGAAGACGGGTGGAAGGTGAGCGTGGAGGTCGTAGAAAAGCATTCCCTTCCTGACGGCATGGATATCTTAGCCATGTACGATACCCTATTGGACCCTGACGGAAATATGCTGGAATTCAAACGAACCCGGATGCGAAAGCGTATCGATACGGAAAATAACGAGGAGTAGTTTGGAGTTTTATAGATGATACCCAATACCAGTAAGGACACCCGACCGGTCAGCCAGTATATCCGACTGATAAGTGCAATTCCCCGGATTACCCTGCCCCGGTTCTGGGGGATGATACCCTCCTGGAGATGGGGTGAAACTATGAAACTCTGGAAAAGGGCTCGGTCGGTGGAAAAAGGTCTACTGTGGACGATTCTGAGAGCCCCGGTCGGCATTCCCCTGAGCCCACTAACCGGAGTGGCTAAACTGGCCAGAAGGGTTGGCAGCATTGCACGGGAAGAGATAGATGAGGAAACAAGGCTTCAGGAAACCCTTCTATCACTTCAAATGCGCAGAGAGCTGGGTGAAATAGATGAAGAAGAGTTTGTAAAACAAGCAAAGGCAATTGGTAAAAAGCTTGAAGAAAGGAAAGGGGCATCCTGAGGTAAATACTAGGGAACTGCCTGCATATCAATGACCTTGTTACGAAGTTTCGGACATGTAGACGAGGATGGAAAGATATCCCTGGGGCATAATTTTATTCTCCAGATGGGCTTGAGACCCGATTCACTGGCAGGTCTGAAAGTCATGCGCATCACAGGGAGCGGGCGCAATCCCTATATTATTATCCACAAACTGGGTCAGGAGCCTCGGTTTACTGCGCTCCAAACAATCTTCTATCAATGTCCCTGCCGAATCGATGCAGAAAACCACATTGTTCTGGATGACAATGTGATGGATGAATCCGGTTTTGAACTCGGCCTTTCCCTGGAGTTTAAGCTCAACGGACCCACAAAGGCCCCATGGATGTCCATCAGAAACAAGGGTCCAATACGATTGACGACTCTTCAGGATAAAATGGGTCTGAAAAAGAAAAAAAGATGGAAAACCATGCCATTTGATTATTAATGGAGAAACGACATGAAATATTCTACGGGCAGGAGAACAAGGTGCAAGCATTCCACGGCCATGGAATGGGATGAGTATGAAAAGAAGAAACGAAGATCCAGGGTCAGGTATTCCACAGGCCGGGGTGCTGTTTTAAGGCACTTCTCAGGCGTATTGCTGGACGGTGAAGCACTTGAGGAGGAGAAGCAACCTCATCGAAATTATGAGCCTGAGGAAGAACCGAAAGAATTGGCTAAAAAAAGTAGTGGAAAAGTCTTTAAAAAGATAGTGGCAGATTACTAAGGGAAATGATAATTTTCTTTGTTCCTGTCATCAAACCGTGAATTTTACCATATTAGG
>Ga0255058_10001315_pt1 | contig 13997 bp, 12 predicted proteins | sample Cases_109_9_MG_FD_188637 | JGI IMG/M metagenome (GOLD analysis project Ga0255058, IMG submission 188637) | Seawater microbial communities from Amundsen Gulf, Northwest Territories, Canada - Cases_109_9 | ecosystem: Environmental > Aquatic > Marine > Gulf | place: Canada: Northwest Territories... | reverse complement strand
CGGGTCACGTAGAGCTTGCCCAGAAACTTACTGCGCTAGAGCGGAAATACGACACCCGGTTCAAGATGGTCTTTGACGCCATCCGTGAGCTAATGAAGCCGCCGGAGCCGAGCAAAAAGCGCCCGATCGGGTTTGCTTCCTGGGACGAAAAGTAATCCTCCCAGCGATGTCTACCCATACATGCTCTTATGCCACCCAATGGGGCGTGGCGACCTGGTGGGCCGTGCAGGTATCGAACCTGCGACCACCTAATTAAAAGTCAGGTGCCCCAATCGCGTAATCTCTCTCGCGCGGCCAAAATTCGTTCGGGCATTTTTCGGACACCTGTCCAGCACAGTTGAGCACAGTCCAGCACTTCCGCAACGATCGCCCCAACTGATACTCAATGAAATCAATAAGTTAACGTTGAACTTCTGCCCTCATAACTCTGAGGTCGGTGGTTCAAGTCCACCCGTAGCCACCAGACATATCGAGCAGTTACGGCGGATTCACTCCACCGCCTTTCCTTCGCTCAACCGCGTAAATCCGTAGTAAGTCGTCTGTAGCCGAATTTGTCGGCATGGAGCCTGCTCCAAGCCATCACTTGGCTGCGCCGTCTGTGGTAAGGAAGCATACAGGGCAGAGCCCCATAATTTCCTCGAGGCAGGGGGGGACTGTGTGTTCAGGCACCCCGTGGTAGCGATGACGATGACGCCGCCGCGGCGGAATCAGAGCGGCAAGTCGGTCGAATAGCTCGCTCACGGCGAGCTCGACGTGCTGCGTGCCGTCGGGGCGGGATTTCGGTAACCGAAAGACTACGCGCTCCCCCTCGACGCACCAGCTCAAGCGCTCGACAGAGAACGCGGGCCGCGAGCAGTAGCGCAGCAGTCGCTCGAGCCCGGCTCGGTCGTCGGCCTCGACGGCGACGCTGGCATCGACAGAAAACCCGCCCCCGTGTCGCCACTCGCGCATGTTTTCGGCCGCCTCGGGGCTGAGAAGACCATTGCGCTCGAACAGGCACAGCACCCGGTGCCGCACGAGGCTCTGAACAGCGGCGACGTCGCTCTGGCTGAGCACGGTGGCGGGATGGAACCGCAGTTCCTTGGCCGCGCCCTGGCTGATGACGCCGTCGATAACACAGATGTGGAAGTGCAGATGCGCATTCTACCCTTCGGGCACACGAGCGCAGAGCCGAATCGCTGGCAAGGATTGTTCCTACAATCCTATTGCATTCCCGCCATCCATGGCGGTCACATGAAGGTGACCGCCCCGAAGCGCGCCCTCGCCGGGGCGCTCGGAGAGCACTCGCGTAGCCGGGTCTCAAGCGCGCTTAGTGCGACCGCGAGCACGCGCCCGACCCGCCCCGGGTCCCGGTGCAAGAAGTAACGCAACCGTTGGGATTGATTTAAATCCTATTACTGAATCCAGCCTCAAGCGCAATGCAAGCGAAGCGCGCAGCTTTTCGGCCTGATCCACCCCCCCCATCCAGCAACTGTGACATGTATCACCACAATTGGCCGTGGTTTTTGCCAATCTGACCTACTATTAATCACGGAATCCAAAATCAGCAGAAATGTAGCTTATGTTCTTCACCAAAACCGATTCGAACAAGACAAAAACCATCGACGCGCTGATTCCGATGATCGATCTGTTCGCCGTGCTGGCGATCGTGTTCCTGATTTACTCGAGTGATGAGATCATGGCCTCGCAAGAGCAAAGTCAGGAGACGATCGAGCAGATCGCTAGTGATTACAAAAAACTGCAAGAAGAGGTTGCCGCAGCCGAAAAGGCCAGGCAGGAACGGCGCGAAATCCTGGCACAAAATGCCGTCAAGTCATTAGAGGAAATCGAGGCGGAACGAGAGCAGAAATCGAAACAGTTGGTCACTCAATTTACGCAAATGCTGGCCGAGCAACAAAACCAGGCTGCGGTGGAGTATGAACGTCTCGTCGCCAAGTTCGAACTCGAGCACGAGCAGGAAGTGGAAACGCAAAAGGCCGAGCTCGAAGCAGAAAAGCAAACGGAAGTGGAAACGACAGTAGCTGAGTTAGAGCAACAAAAGGAAGCAGAAGTATCGTCGGCCAAAAAAGAATTCGAGCAAGTCGTGACGGCCAAAGAGGCGCAGCTCGAGACTGCCACGCAGGCGATTATTGCGGCCGAAATGGAGCGAGTAAAAGATCTGACCAAGCAGGAAGCGGAACTCGGACAACAAAAACGCGTGGAAGTGGCCAAGCTGGAACAAAAACAAACCGAGGCTCTGGCAAAGCAAAAAGGGGAACTGGAAGCACAGAAACAGGCGGCGGCACAGGCAGCTGCAGAAGAAGGCAAACAGCAGGCAGCAGCAGAAGCTGAGCAGACACTCGCGAAAGAGCTGGGCGCTCAGCAAGCCAAGCTCGAGGCACAAAAGGCACAGGAATTGGCAGCGGCACAGGCAGCCGCAGAGGAAGCCAAACAGCAGGCAGCAGCAGAAGCTGAGCAGGCACTCGCGAAAGAGCTGGCCGCTCAGCAAGCTAAGCTCGAGGCACAAAAGGCACAGGAATTGGCAGCGGCAGAAGTGGCTGCACAGGAACTGGCAGAGGAAGCGGCGAAAGCAGCCGCCGAGGCCACCGAGAAGGAAGTGCTGAAGACGGCTAAAAAGCAGGCACAAGCAGAAGTCGAAGCGGAACACGAGCAAGAGATGACTGAGCAGCTCGCCATGCTCGAAGCAGAGAAGGATGCGGAGCTGAAGCCGTTTCTCGAGGCAGAGGAAGAGAGGAAAGAGGCGCAGAAAGTCAGGGAACAGATCGTCGACAATCTCCTCGAGAACTTCAAGGATTCTGATGAAGGAGACGTGGATATCGACGGAAAGACCGGCAAGGTCAGGATCAACTTTCAGGAATCCTATTTCGTGCGGGGATCTGCCGAGCTTTCAGACAGCATGAAAGATTTACTCCGGGTCATGATTCCGAAATATGCGAAGAGCATTTACCAAAATGAAGGTGCAGCCAAACAGGTCGAGTCGCTCAGGATTTCCGGACTGACCTCGCCCATTTTCCGAGGCCGCTATTTCGACATCAACGATACCTCTCCCGAAGGGGAAGAGGCGCGCGAATACAATTTGAAATTGAGTAATGATCGTGCACTTGTGATGTATAACTTCATTTTCAATGGCGATGAAATGGGCGATTACGAGTATCGGGCCCAGCTGAAAGCCGATCTGGGTATTGAAGCTCTGGGTTACCGGACTGCAACGCCTGTTCCCAGTGAGCTGGTGGGACAAAAGGCAGCCTGTCTCGAGTACGACTGCAAAAAGGAGCAGGCGTCCATTCTGGAGTTCCGACTGTATTCGGAACAGAAAATTCAATTTTAATCCTGATTATGGGTTAGGAAGCAACAATGTTTAAATACGTATTTTTGGCCATTCTCGCGGCGGTAGTGTATTTCGTGTTCGTTTTCGAAATGCAGCTCACCAATCAAATGATCGGAAACCTGTTTATCGGCGGTATAGTGACTTGCTTCGTCGCTTTTTTGTTTTTCAAGTTCGGCTTGCATTACAAAATCGCATCGCTCAACCGATTCGCAACGGCATTCTATTACGCGGTTTTCGAGTACAAGAAAGTGCAAACGACACCTTCGGATCTGCCCTACGTAGACAGTGTACGACAGCAGGCCGAGGTGGCCTTGGCCGCCAACTTCGACCCGACGCTATCGGCTGGCCAGTTTGCCATTCCCGTCACGTTGTATTCGGGCAAGGACCCCTATCTCGAGGAATTGCGGGCCAAGATCAAGGAAGCGGAAAAGCTCAAGCTCCAATCACACCAACTCGATACCCAGGCGAACATTCTGCTGGACAAAACCCAGGAAGATATGGTGGAAAAAAATCTGGTCACCGGCGAGCAGCCCAAACTACTCGACCGGTGGTTCGAAATGGTCGAAGGCACGGAAGCGATCATCGAGCTGACGACCAACGAAGTGAAGGAGCAGGGTTATGGCCAGGCGCCGGACTACGAAATGATCAGCCGGATCGCACTCGACCGGAATCCCCACTTTGGCACGACCTACAGGATCTTCGAATCGGAGGCGATTGGCGGGATCCTGGCCCGGGCGCCCTTCATGATCATTTTGGTCGGGATTATCGGTACGTTCGCGGGATTTTACCTGGCACTGGAGCTGGGCGGAGATATCAAAGCCGGTGCCGCCGTGGCGATTATCAGCTCGCTGGTCGGTCTTCCGACTGCGCTGATGATGGAATACATAAACACCCTGTTTCCGGATCAAGATCGATACCAACGGGCGTTCAACACGTATAACGTCGCCCTCGAATTACTGTTCAATCACGAACAAGAGCTCTCGAGTATCAGACAGGACCGCAGACAAGAGGATCAATTACCATCGCCTTATTCGCCTGAAAGTACTGATTCCTCGCGGTATTCCAGGAAACCTAACTAACGCCTGATTTCGCGCACTTCGATTACAATGATGGCTTCCCCGCGCTCGGTGACAGCTAGGCTGCAGCCATAGATCGGTAAATTGCTGCCGGATTTTTGCCGGGCTTCGTACTGCACCGTTATGCACTATTAGGCGCTACTGGCAACGGGCGTCCCAACTAATTTGTTGATTTAAAATGTAACTAATGGTGCAGCGCAGCACTCATAATGCTGAGGTCGGTGGTTCAAGTCCACCCGTAGCCACCAGCTCACACTTTCGCTTCCGCAGGTCTCTGAATCCACGCGGCCACGTCTATAGATCAGGCAGACATCCAAGTTGCCGGATACTATCGATTCCTGGCGGGTGCGATGTAGGACAAAGTCGACAATCCACGCTTCCGCGGAAGTTGCGCTAGGCAAAGCCTGGAGGGAGGGAGTGGTAGGCGAGTTCTGGACACCCACAAGTCTCCCGACGTCGCATTGGCCTCGGGAGCAGAATCGCCGCGGCGATTCCCGACGATCACTCAGGGGCCCGTCCTCCGCCTTCACAATAGTTCGCGCTATCGTTTTGATGCGACGTGTAGTGTGTTGAAACAACCCACTTCTGGACAGTCATAAATCAACAATGCGGGGGCTTTTCTCGTGCTACGGCGCAGCACGTAATCCACATGATGCTTCGGGCACTGCATGATGGTGTCACGGATATATCCGGCACCATACGGGTTTCGGGACTTGGTCTTCTTGACGGAAGCGGCGTTTTGACGAGCGCGTATTCGAGCGTATTCGCTTGGCTCAAATGTGGTCATTGTCTACCCTGGGCCAATGCGAGCATCGGCACAGTCTGCCAGACATCTCGTCAGCCACGGTCAGTGTACGCTTTTCTCGATTCGCGCGCTCAATTCACAGACCTGATTCGCGCTGGGATTGGGGATGATCCGCCGAGCCGGGCTCAGCCCCGTCAAGTGACTCTCAGCGGAGTTGTCTGCTCCATATAACGCGTAGGGAATTCGCTACCAACGACCGCCTCCGCCTCCGCCACCGCGGTTATCCCGCGGAGTCTTCGGCTTGGCTTCATTTACTTTGATCTCGCGGCCGTCGAGGCTGGTCCCATTGAGTTCCTGGATAGCCTTTTGAGCTTCGCTGTCGCTCGACATCTCGACGAAGCCAAAGCCCTTGCTCTGACCCGAATCACGATCCATGATCACGTTGGCCGACTCGACCGTACCGCACTGGCTGAACGTATCCTGCAGAGATTGCTCGCTGACTGAGTACGGAAGATTTCCGACGTAAAGTTTCCTGCCCATGATGCCTCCAAAAGGTTGGACAACCGCTCAAGAGGATGTAGGCACTATGCCGGCAGACTCAATAGAAGCGATTTGAAGGGGGTGCAAAGTATACAGGATTAAGGGGAACAGCAAACCCCGCCGGCCAAACGAATCCGGTCATGGTTGGGGCCACTTTCCAGGGATTCTGAACTCCGGAGCGCGTCCTGACTGTTTCGGCGAAAATCCGATCCGGCTGGTCACACCCGGAAATTGAGACTTCCATCTTCATGGAAGTCTATTATAGTCCGCCCCGCCTTGGCGCGCTTCGGTCCGCGCCATTCACTCCAGTCCCGCAATTCCGCGGTCGACGGAGCCTTCCACACTTTTCCAGCCTGGACCGAACCATGTGCGGCAGATACCCCGTCGGGTCAGGCGTTTCTGGAGTGCTAAATCAATGTCTTTCAACCAACTCGGTCTGTCGGCCGAATTGTTGCGCGCGATCGCGGACAAGGGATATCGTCAAGCGACCCCGATCCAACAGCAGGCGATTCCACATATACTCGCAGGCAAGGGATATCCTGGCCGGCGCCCAGACCGGCACCGGCAAGACGGCTGGCTTCACTTTGCCGCTGTTGCAGCGCTTGCAGGTTTCACGCTCCAACGGGCGACGAGTGCGGGTCCTGGTGCTTACACCGACACGGGAGCTCGCCGCGCAGGTCGGTGAGAGTGTGCGCGACTACGGTCGCCACCTGCCATTCAGGGTGGCTGAAGCCTTTGGCGGAGTCAGCATCAATACACAGATATCAAAACTGCGGAAAGGCGTCGACATTGTGGTCGCCACGCCCGGTCGATTGCTCGATCACCTGCAACAGAAAACCGTCATCCTGTCCGATATAGAAATACTCGTGCTAGATGAAGCGGATCGCATGCTCGACATGGGATTCATCCGCGACATACGCAGAATCTTCAAAGTGCTGCCTAGAGATCGGCAGAATCTCTTGTTCTCGGCGACGTTTTCGAAGGAGATCAGGCGCCTCGCAGCCGATTTTTTGAATGCGCCGATCGAGATTCAGGTCGCACCCCGAAACACCCCCGTGGCGCGGGTAAAGCACATCATGCATTTGGTCGATCGACGCCGCAAACGCGAGCTGCTTTTCCACCGCATTGGTGCGGAGAACTGGCAACAGGTGCTGGTATTCACACGCACCAAGCACGGCGCGAACCGTCTTGCCAACCAGTTGACGGATGATGGCCTCGAGGCCATGGCGATCCACGGCAACAAGTCGCAGGCTGCGCGGACCCGCGCGCTCAAGGACTTCAAAGCCGGCGCGGTTCGGGTACTGGTCGCGACCGACATCGCCGCGCGAGGTCTCGACATCGACCGATTGCCCCACGTCGTCAACTATGAACTGCCTAACGTTCCGGAAGACTACTTGCATCGTATCGGACGAACGGCCAGAGCCGGTCAGGAGGGTCACGCTGTATCACTGGTTTGCGTCGATGAGCACGAGTTGTTGCGCAATATCGAGCGTTTGCTGAAATGCGAAATCGAAGAGGAGATCATCCCCGGCTACGAGCCGGATCCGCGCATCATGGCGGAACCGATCCAGAAAAGACGTGCACAGCGGCCTGCCGGACAACATGCTGGCGCACGACAGAATGGGAGAACCGGTGCCCCGAATGTTCGTGGTGGACAGCGCCGCCGTTCATCCAGTCGCCGTCGGCGCGTGATTGGTTGAGGGAAATTCTGGCCACGGCCGCTGTCGTGACAGCGGCTGCTGACTACGAATCGGGAAGGCGTCCAGGCGGGTTGCTTTTATCTGTTGCCTGGTGACTCGAGTTGCATCTGGCAGGCGCGCGTCATATAAGCCCTTGATTCCTGGCGCGCCCGGAGAAACTCGATCCCCGGACCACATGAGTTCGAAGCCATGCGGTCCGTCGAGCAATCATCCCCACGTCTTCCAAATTCGTTCGGGCATTTTTCGGACACCGGTCCAGCACCGTTAGGCACAGTCCAGCAATTTTGCAACGATCACCCCAGCAGTCATTCAATTAAAACAATACGTTAGCCTTGAACTTCTGCCCTCAGAATGCTGAGGTCGGCGGTTCAAGTCCACCCGTAGCCACCAGCAATTTCAAGCGTTTGCACGCCTCTTACTACAACCGCCCGAGGACGCATCTATCGATGGAGAAGGATGCGCCGTACAGGCGGGCGATTCAGAAGTCAGAGCAGGGGAGGGTGATCGCGCTCAAGCGCGCTGGTGGCCTCCATCACGAATTTGTTCGGATGGCCGCCTGATTCTGGCGTCGAGATGATTGCCCGGGAACGACAACCCCCTGTCGTCTCTCGGCGCAACGACTCAGCCAGTGGAAATCGCTACGCCTTGGCGAACGGAATCACCCCTGGGACGAGCCACTTATCCCACATTTCATCAATCTTCGCCTGGAAGTACTCGATATCTTCCTTGATGAAGTGGGCGAAGCGGCCCTGCCTGAGCAAGTACTCGCCAACCGGCTTACGTTTGAGCACTCCGTTCGCGATATGCTTGGACTTGCCGTACATCTTGAGCGTACCCTCTTCGATCTCATAGAGCGGCCAGATACCGGTCTCTACCGCAAGCTCACCGAGCTCATGGGAGTACATCGGATCGTAGTCCCAGCCTTTGGGGCATGGATCGAGCGAGTGGATAAACGTGGGCCCGCCGATGGTCAATGCCTTGCGCACCTTGTCCATGGTGTTGATAGCATTTCCGGCACCAACGGTCGCGACGTACTTACAGTCGGGATGGCCCGCCGCCAACATCGCCGCCGTGTTCTTTTTCCAGCGCCGGTGCATGATGCGATGCACTTTGCCCGGTGGGCTGAACGTGGAATTCGCACCGTACGGAGATGACCCCGACACCTGGATGTCGGTGTTGGCGTACGACTCGTTGTCGTACATCAAGATAAGCAGGTTGTAGTGGGTGTGCTGGAGTGCGGCCGAAATGGCCGAGAGCCCCATGTCGGCACCGCCGCCATCACCGCAAAAGGAGATGACGTTAATCGGCTCCTCCGCCATTTTGCCCTTGCGCATCATCGCCCTCAGAGCGGCGACGGTGCCGGTGGCAGCGGAGCCGGCGGATCCAAGCTGCGTGTGCATCCAGGGCACAACCCACGGCGTAGAGTAGTAGGTGGTGTTGGCCACGTACATGCAACCGGTGGCGCCGAGAATGATCGAACGCGGGCCAACCGCCTTGGCCATGAGCTTCATGAGCAGCGCCGACTCGCACCCCTGGCACGTGCGGTGACCCGAGGTGAAATACTCCTCGCGGTCGACTTTCTTGATACCCTTCCAAGGTTCGAGAACTTGGGTTGAAACGAAATCGTCGAAAGCTACGGTGGTTTCTTGCATGATGGCTACTCCCTCACTCCGATCCAGTGAGTGTCTTGAACGTCAATGTCGCCGCCGCTCGCGGCGTCCAATACCTTGCTGGTAATATCGATGACATTGTCGGTGCTTACCTCGCGTCCGCCGAGCCCGGCGATGAACGAAACGATCCCGGGGCGGTTCGCCATTGGGTAGAGCGCGGAGCGCAGCTCGTTGGCTAGCACGCCGCTGAAGAAGCTCGAGCCGAAACTATAATCGCGATCGATCACGCCTACGGCTTGCACGCCGGACAACGCGTCCTGCAGCTCGATGGTCGGGAACGGGCGGAACCACCTGACGCGAATAAAGCCGACCTTTTTGCCTTGCTCTCGCATCTTGCGGACGGCGACTTTTACCGGCATGGCCAGGGTTCCCATTCCCACCAGCGCGACCTCGGCGTCCTCCATCATGTAGCGCTCGATGAAGGGTTCCCCGCCGCGCCCGAACTGGGCGTTGAAATCGTCGTAAACCTCGATAATGACGTCACGGGCACGGCGTGCCGCCATGTCGTTTTGCCGGCGGATTTCCATCACCCAATCCTCGTTCGCCTGTGGGGCGATGGTGATCGGGTTGTCTGGATGTAGTTGCTTCTCAGCCCGGTCATAAGGCGGCAGGAAGCTGTTGACCATGTCCTGGCTGGGAACGTTGACGATCGATTGTGAGTGAGTGAGAAACGCACCGTCGCAGCTGATCGCGCAGGGTAGGAAGATGCGCTTGTCCTCGGCCACGCGGTAGGCGATCAGCGCCGTGTCCAACGCCTCCTGCGCCGTTGCCACCCAGGCCAGCATCCAGCCTAAGTCTCGTACTGCGAGCGCATCGTTGTGCTCGACCCCGAAGGCACCGGGATCGTCGAGCGCTCTGTTGCCGACCATGGCGATCATCGGCAGACGCAGGCCGGCGGTGACCGCCAGCGCCTCGAAGGCGTAGAACCAACCGACACCACTAGAGCCACAGAAAACGCGGGCTCCCACCGCCGAGGCGTGCTTGACGATCTCGAACTGCGAATGCTCGCTCTCGGCGACGATATATTCGCAGTCGAATTCCCCGTTAGCGATCAGTTGCGCTACGTATTGCATGACCGTGTCGTACGGTCGGATCGGGTACGCCGTGACTACGTCGACGTCCGCGAGCCGGACCGCATGTGCGATCGCTTCGCTGCCACTGATCAGCTCCTCTGAACCACGGCTAGGTGCGCGCGCGGCCGCGATATCTGCTTTCTCCGCAGTGGCTGCTTTAGGAGGACTCATTGGCTATCTCCTCGGCGTACTGGCCCAGGTGGTGAAACCCGTGACTGCGGGGGGGCGGCTCCGAGTTTTTTTCGGACAGCCACACAGAGTAGCTTTCCTTGTCCTTGGCCCACATTTCCCACTGGCTGTCGTTATCCGTGAAGGCTTCCTCGTTGACCATGGTGATGCACTGGCTTACCGGGCAGACGGCCTCGCACACCCCACAACCACAGCAAGCTTCCATGTTAGCGTCGTAGAAGCCGTCGGGTGTGATGTCGAAACAAGTGTCCGGGCATTGCAACCAACAGATTTTGCACTGGGTACAGGTGTCGAAGTTGATCACCGGCCGCATGGTGCGCGTCGAGAATTTCTTGAAGGTGGGGTTGCGGGTGGGAACGTAGCCCCCATCCCGGCCGGCAACCTCTTGCTGCCCGGCGATGCCGCGAATCACCAGGCCCTCTTCCATGTTCGTCCAGCCTGGCATTTCGAACTCGAACGGGACCTCGTCGTTGCCCTGATCGGCGCCAACCGACACCGACTCGACCAGGTCGTAGGCCTTTTTCGCAGAAGTCGCCTTCAGGGGATCGCTGATCGTCGCCACGATGGAGTCCAGGCTCACAAGATGCGGGGCGATCTTGGCCAGCGCCCCGAGCAGGCGCACATCGGTGTGATCGTCCTTGTACACCCATAGCCCCGAGAAACTGGCTGTGCCTTTGACGGTGGCGAGATTGTAAGGTTGGCCCTTGCGATGGATGTCCCTGATCAGCGCATTCGTCGACCGGGTGGAAGGAATCAGGAGCGTGCCACCGTCCCTGAGCAGTTTATTAATCGGTTGCAGACCATACCAGGCCCAGGACTCGACGCCCTTGCACAGGGTGTCGTCGGCGGCAATGGTCACGTCATTATTGTCGGGCTCGTACCGCGAGAGGTGCTCTTCCATCTCCTCTTCGGTATCAGCAACGACGGCGAACTGCTTGGCGGGGATCCCGTTACGTTCAGGTGAGTCACTGTAACGCCCGAAGGCGATACCGATCTTACCCTCGTTTTTGGCGGCAAAGACAATGCCGCGGCAGATGTTCTTGGCTAAAGTCTTCTGAAAAATGCCGCGGTAGACGACCTCCACGGATCCTGTGCTCATGGCACGTACCTCCCGGTGGTCTAGCGAAGAGGTATACAATATACCAAGTCCCAGCCTTTCCCAGCAAGTCGGCAACACACTGCGCGCGCGGACCCACGGCAAAGAAGTGCTAAACGGTTGTATCTACGGAAAAATACAACTATGCGAGACGCCGACTCGGGATCACGAACAGCTATCGGGGGGGGGGTGATATGCGCCTGGCGCAGCTATTCCAACCCCTCGAGTAGCCTCAGCATCTCTTCCACACGGGCGAATTTCTCTCTTGGCTTCCCGGCGGTTTCGCCCCGTTGCACCTCCGCTGCATCGATTTCTTGCCAGTCCGCGTAGCTCACCACACGAACACCGCGGCTTTTCAAAAGAGCCTTCAGTGTATCTGCACCCCGCTCCTCACCCGCGCCGAGAACTGGTAAATCTTCCAGCAGAGACTTCACCGTAGCCACACTATCTGCGCGGTTGTTGCCGATAATTCCCGTCGGACCACGCTTTATCCAGCCCGTCGCATACAAACCCGGCACGACATCGGCCCCGTCGACGATGCGTCCATCCCGGTTGGGGACAATCCCTCGAGCGTCGTCGAAAGGAACACCGGCAATGGGTACGCCCCGGTAGCCGATACTGCGAAAAAGCACCCCGCACGCGAGTTCCTCTACCTCACCCGTCTCGCGCGCTACCTGCCGCAAGGGTTCCCCCTCCAGACGATTTTTCATCAACGCCACGCGTTCAAGCCTGCCTTCGCCCTTGAGTTCTATCGGACTCTTGAGGAAGTGTATGTGGCAGCGTCGGCGCCGCGTCGGTGGCGGCCGGGAAGCAATCCCTTGCAGCACCTCATAGCTCTTCAAGTTGGCTCTGCTGCTCCGGTCCGCGAGCGCCTCGCGGCTCGCTGGATTCAACTCCAGATCTCCTGGATCCACGATCGGATCACAGTCCGCCAATTCCCCAAGCTCTCTGAGCTCCGAATGAGTGAACTTCGCCTGCGCCGGACCCCGGCGTCCAATCATGTGAATGTCACGAATCTTGCTGTGCGCCAAGACCTCGAGGGCGTGCTCGGTGATATCGGTGTGTCTGAGCTCGTCCCCTGTCTTGGAGAGAATCCGGCAGACATCGACAGCGACATTCCCTTGCCCGATGACCACAGCAGTCTCATGTGACAGGTCGAACACGTGGTCGCGATAGTCGGGGTGGCCGTTGTACCACCCGACGAACTCCGTAGCCGTATGGCTACCTGGAAGACTTTCCCCCGCGATCCCCAGCTTGCGATCAGTCTCCGCGCCACAAGCAAACACGATTGCATGGTAGCAATCCTTCAGCTCCTCCACGCTGATGTCACGCCCGACCGTGATATTGCCCAAGAATTGAAATTGCGGCGACTCGGCTATCCGCTGATATACCCGTATGGGTTCTTTGAGTTTCGGGTGGTCCGGCGCGACACCACTGCGCACGAGCCCGAACGGCGAGGGAAGACGTTCGAACATGTCGACAAGAACGAGCGGTTCCGATCTGATCAGCGCCTCGGCGGCGTAAAAGCCGCTTGGCCCACTGCCAACAATCGCTACCCGCGCCGGATTTTTCTCTGTGCCGAGGTCACTCATGCCGCGTGATTCTTGCCGTCTCGAGGAAGTTTAAGACAACGCAAAGCTCGGGGTGTTCGCCTTTTTCAAAACCCCAAGTCCTTTTGCCTCTCCTCCGCGCCGGGATAGGGGTCTTCCTTGTCCTGGATCACGGGTAATCCGGGTGCGCGTTCTTCATTGATCTCGATCCAGCGCTGCTTGTCCTCCGGTATCGGGTCTTCGTAGATCGCCTCGACCGGACACGTAGGTATACAGGCACTGCAATCGATGCAGACCTCGGGGTCGATATAGAGCATCTCGTCATCGGCATGAAAACAGGCTACCGGACATACCAGGACACAGTCGGTAAAACGGCAACGTTGACAATTATCGGTTACGATTGTCGTCATATTATCCTCCCGCTGGCGTTAGGGGCTAAAGGGTAAAACCTCACCACTGTCCAGGTCCACTGAACGGCCGCCCCACGGCCGATATTCTCTATTCACATGGATTTCGTCAATACGCAATCGTAGCCCTGTTGGGTGGAGCAATAAGCCAACGAAATTCCAAAGGTAGGTGCCGGCTTGTGTGAAAATTGACCAGACTTCTGCATCGTGCAAGGCAACGGCGAATCGCAGTTCATAAGCGGCGCAACTACGCGGCTCGAGCCTACCCGGGACGACTTGTAGAAAGATAGATCGGCAAGGTATATTAGGCAGATCGAAGGATCGTCGAAGGGTCGTGCAGTTAGGGCAGGGCGAAATTTGAGCTCACGTTACACTTAAGGACACGCAGTTCGAATTCGACCACTCCCCAACTGACACGAACCAGCGAGCCAAGATGAGAATCGCTTGCCGAAATATGGATGAAATGACTCCGTCTCCGGTAGGGATGCCCGACAGCGCTTGCACGCCAAGAGCGGTGTAAACGGCAAGGACTCAGCACGAAATTCATCGCCCTATTCCGCGCAGCTACAAAGGCTCTTCAGATGGCGCTCATGAGAGTGGACTCCGTCTTCATTACCGGGACA
>Ga0255058_10001314_pt1 | contig 14013 bp, 14 predicted proteins | sample Cases_109_9_MG_FD_188637 | JGI IMG/M metagenome (GOLD analysis project Ga0255058, IMG submission 188637) | Seawater microbial communities from Amundsen Gulf, Northwest Territories, Canada - Cases_109_9 | ecosystem: Environmental > Aquatic > Marine > Gulf | place: Canada: Northwest Territories... | reverse complement strand
TGAAGCGGCACATGGCCATTGTACTGGATGAGTTTGGAAGCGTTGCGGGCCTCGTCACCCTGGAAGATATCCTGGAAGAGCTGGTGGGCGAAATTGACAGCGAAATGAGGCAGGAGGAAAGTCCGATCACCAAGATCACAGAAAAGCGGTTTCGCCTGACCGCCACCTGCAGTATTTCTGAATTCAATGAGGAGTTCAACTATGAACTGCCCAATGGCGATATCACTACCATCGGCGGATTTGTTTTTGGCTTGTTCGGCCGGGTTCCCCGCTCCGGCGAGAGCGTCAAGTATGACCGCTTCAAATTTCGAGTGGAAAAAATGAAAGGAGCACGCATCTTGAGTCTCCATTTGACACAATCGAGTCCCAAACTCTCGGATGCGCCCGAACCGCAGGAGGCGCCCAAAACCTAATGGAACTAGGCACCACTTTAATCATAGTCTTCGTCTGCATCCTGGTGGAAGCCTTCTTTTCGGGATGTGAAATAGGGATGATCTCCATCAACCGCTTTAAAATGGCACAGCGGTCTGAGGAAGGCAGTACTTCTGCCAAAATGATTCTCGACTTGATCGGCCACCCGGACCGGCTGTTTGCCACCACCTCCCTGGGAACCAATGTCGCCGTGGTCTGTTCCTCGGCGGTATTCACGGGTTACATGATCACTCGCCTCGGACAATGGGGGGACTTTGTTTCCATGCTGATCATTTCACCCATTATTTTGTTCGGCGGGGAAATCATCCCAAAAGTCATCTTCCAAAACCGGGCGGATAGCATCATGCAGTTCTTTATCCACCCGCTCAATCTGTTTTGCCGGGTATTGTCACCGATTATCACCTTATTCAGCGCCATCTATAATTTTCTCCTGCGCCTGATTCTAAGGGGCGCTCACAAGGTGAATTTAACTCCGGTCAGCCGGGAGCAGATTCGTTACATCTCCCACCCCGACTCCCTGTCCTCGGAACTGGACATTGACGAAAAGAAAATGATTCACCGAATCTTTAACTTCGGGGAACTCCGCGTGGATCAGGTTATGGTTCCCCTTATCCAGACCTACGCCATCAGTGACGGAGCTACAGTGCGAGAGGCCAATCAAATCGCCAATGAAACCGGGTTTTCCCGTCTCCCTGTGTTTCACGAGCGGATGTTCAATCTGATCGGCATTTTGAATACTTTCGACCTGCTGACCGTACCGGAGGACGATTCCCCCATCACCGAATTGATCCGCCCAGCCTACTACGCGCCACCCAACAAAAAGCTGGATGATCTATTGAAGGAACTTCAGCAAAGAGGTTTGCATCTCGCCACTATCGTGGATGAATTTGGCGGATGTATCGGCATTGTTACCATCGAGGACATTGTCGAGGAAATCGTGGGAGAAATTGAAGATGAATACGACGAGCCCCTCAAGAAGTATGAAGTCTATGACAAGGATGGCTATCTTATTGATGGCGATAAGGAAATAGGATCCGTTAATGAAGAATTAAAACTGGACCTCCCGGAAGGGGATTATGAAACTATGGCCGGACTCATGATAGAGAATTTGGAAAAAATTCCAGTGGCAGGCGATCAGATTGTCATCAACGGTTTCCGGTTAACCGTCAAAGAAGCCAGTAAAAGAAAAATCAATTCCATCATTGTGCGGAAGATTGCATCCGAATACCCGCCAAAGCAATCACACCAAACTCCCTCTGAAGCGGCGGATACAGACTCCCCGCACGATGAGCCCACAGAACCCAAACCCAAAGCGGTCGAATCTCCGCCCAAGTAAGAATCAAAGACTCCGCTTTTTTCTCAGTTCCTGATACGCTTCCTGAATTTCAAGAAACTTGAGGTGCGCCTCTTCCACTTGCCCTTCTCCCATATGCGCCACTTTATCGGGGTGACATTGAGAGGCCAACCGCCAGTAAGCCTTTTTAATTTCATCGTTGGTGGCCGTAGAAGCAATACCCAGAATTGTATAAGGGGTGACTAAAACGTCCAGAGAGTATTTTTGGCGGATTTGGTCATGCTCCTCAAAGGATATGTCCAGAAGGCCGGCCAATTCGTTGATACCCTCCTGAACCTCATCGGTGAGCGAATCTTCGATCAGGGCGATCTGATAGGACAACACCAGCAGAAGGCTCCGGTACCTGGACTGGGCCGACGATTTGTATTTTTGGATGACCGGGTTCAGATCGGGATTGACTCGGCAGGTCTCGCGAATAACCCGGTTGATGGATTCGAGATCGTTCTCCGAGTAATTCAAATTTTTCACAAAAAACCGATAAATCGTCTCCACTTCTCTCGGGGTCATATGTCCCTTGGCCATGGACAGCTTGGTCATCACCACAATAATGCAGGTAACGAACGCCGATTCGTCCACCACCCCCGGCAGTCCCCGGCGAATAAGTTTCCGGACCTTTTTTGTCATCACATGCTGGACGGCTCCCCCTACCAGAGCCCCAAGGGGCCCACCGCGAAGAAATCCCAATCCAGCACCAATTAACCAGGACATGTCTGCCCGCCCTTGAATAAATTCACAATTTGCTTCTCAAAAGTCTATATAATACTGGGAATTTTTGAAAAAACCCAGCCATGATTGTGGGCTGGGAAAGTAAACTCATCCCGAATCAATCCCCTCGGTGACACCTGAAACAGGAGCGGCACTATGGTCAAACATATCGTCATGTTTAAACTGAAGGAAAAATCCCCCGACAACCTGAAAACCCTGACATCTGCCCTGAACGAAATGAAAGGACAGATTGAAACTCTGAGGTTTCTTGAAGTCGGGGAGGATTTCAAAGGTTCCGACCGGTCGTTTGACCTGGTGCTGACCACCCATTTTGAGAACCGGCAGGGATTGGAGACGTATGCCGGACACAAGGTCCATCAGCCGGTCATTCAGCTGGCACGCTCCCTCTGTTCCCAAACCGTGGTGGTGGATTATGAGTTAAATTAATGGGGTTCGACCTTGGCCCGGAAATGCGGCGGTCGTAAAGTATCCCCGTGCCATATAATTTCTTGTACTTTTTAATCTCTAGTGATACCCTTTAGGGCAGTTTTTGGGCCAAATTGATCCTATATTATTGATTTTATTGGTATTATTAAATTTTTGAAGGTGATTTTCGGCAAAAATTTCCCCGGTTATCACCACAATGTGACTTTAAAAACTTCTATCTAATCTTCTAACAAAAAACTTGATCAGGGGACTCCAAAGTGACGGTTAAAAAGAAAAAATCGGTTAAGAAAAAAGTGAAGAAGAAAACTGCCTCAACGAAAAAGAAATCCCCTGCTACCAAAAAGCGAGCCTCTGCCAAAAAAGCGAGTAAACGCACAAAAAAGAAATCCAAAACCATCTCCAAAAAACCGGTTAAGAAGGCCAAAGTTCAAAAGAAACCGAAGGCAAGTGCCAAAAAAATCCCTGCTAAAAAAACCGTAGCAAAAGTGGTTTCGAAAAAGGCGGTCCCTAAAAAAGCAGCCTCCAAAAAAGTGGTCGAACCGCCAGAGGAAATAATCAAACCGATAGTAAAATCCCCTTTCAAAAAAAATGACCCGAAGATTTTAAAGATCCAGAAACGGTTGATTCATGAAAGAAAAAGATTAATGGGTATGCTTCGTTCGTCCAAGGAAGTAGAGCGAACCATTAACGACATCACCTTCAGCAATGAAATCGACCTGGCCTCCAGTCTGGAAGGCCGGGAAATGGCGTTTCAGCTTTCCAGCCGGGAGAGAAATGAATTGAGAATGGTTGAGGAAGCTCTTTTTAAGATTATGGGGAATACCTACGGAGTCTGCGAAACTTGTTCCAAGTACATCACCCTCAAGCGCTTGGAGATCATGCCCTTAACAGCGCTTTGCATCGCATGCCAGGAAAACTTGGAAGTCAACTGACCTCCCCTCTTATTTCCCGTGGCATTTTTTGTACTTCTTCCCGCTCCCGCAAGGACAGGGATCGTTCCGTCCCACTTTATTTTCATCCCGCTTGACGGGTGCCGGCTTCTGGCTTTCCGACCCTTCTCCCCGATGTTCCATGACTTTTCGTTCTTCTTTATCCTGGTGGGATTCGAGGGATTGAACGGCTTCCCTGTTAATCTGCGCCTTGAACAAAAATTCGCAAATTTCCTCTTTCATACGGAAGTTCATTTGCCGGAACAGATCAAATCCTTCCTTCTTGTATTCATTGAGCGGATTTTTCTGGGCGTAACCGCGCAGGCCGATCCCCTCTTTCAAATGATCCATGGCCAGCAAATGCTCGCGCCACAGGTTATCCAACACCTGTAGCATAATCATTCGCTCGGGATAGCGCAGAAGATCGGGACCGACTTCTTTTTCTTTTAGATCGTATTTGCCCGAAGCCGCCCCGAATACCTCTTCATGAAGTTCCTCCGCCTTGCAATCCTCGAGTATGATTTCCTTTTGACCGTCTAATTGCAGGGTTTGGTCATCTATTTTTTTGATAGACACGTCGAACAACCGTTCCAGGTTTTCATTCAATAAATCGATATCCCACTCTTCCGGATAGATACCTTTTGGGATGACTTCCGCCAGAGTTTCCTCCAGCACCTCGTCCGCCATGTCATATAGAATATCTTTCTGATTTTCACCGGTCAGGATATCCCGGCGCAGGGTGTAGATGATTTCCCTCTGCCGGTTCATGACATCGTCATATTCCAACAGATGTTTGCGGATATCGAAGTTATGCGCCTCCACCTTGCGTTGCGCATTTTCCACCGCCTTGGACACCATGGCGTGTTCGATCGGCTGACCGTTTTCCATTCCCAGTTTTGCCATAAAACCGGATATCCGGTCCGACCCGAAAATCCGAAGCAAGTCATCCTCCAAAGAAAGATAGAATCGTGAAGATCCCTTATCGCCCTGACGACCGGAACGGCCCCTTAGCTGGTTGTCGATACGCCGGCTTTCGTGGCGCTCGGTGCCTAGGATATGCAGTCCGCCCAATTTGGGAACCCCTTCGCCTAAGACAATATCCGTCCCGCGGCCCGCCATGTTAGTGGCGATGGTTACTGCCCCATTCTGACCGGCCTGGGCAATGATTTCGGCCTCCTGTTCGTGATGCTTGGCGTTCAGCACATTGTGCTTGATGCCGAATTTTTTAAGGTACTTGCTCAATTGTTCGGATTTTTCAATGGAAATGGTCCCTACCAGGACCGGCCGCCCTATTTTGTTTAATTCGCGAACCTCTTCAATCGTCGCATCGAATTTTTCCTTCTCCGTCCGGTAGATGAGGTCCGCATAATCGTCCCGGATCATCGGCATATTGGTCGGGATTACCAGCACTTCCAGCTTATAGGTGGTTTGGAATTCCTCCGCTTCGGTGTCGGCGGTACCGGTCATCCCGGCAAGCTTTTTGTACATCCGAAAATAATTCTGGAAGGTGATCGAGGCCAGGGTCTGATTTTCATTTTCGACGGTGACCCCCTCTTTCGCCTCCAGAGCCTGATGCAATCCGTCACTGTAACGCCGCCCCGACATCATTCTGCCGGTGAATTCATCAATGATCACCACCTTGTCGTCTTTGACCACGTAATCCACCTCATTTTTAAAAACGACATGAGCTTTCAAAGCCTGGTTGACGTGGTGCAGGGATTCGATTTGCATGGGATCATACAGATTGGAGACATTCAGCAGTTTTTCCACCTCGGAAATACCCTCCTCCGTCAACGCCGAAGAGCGTGCTTTTTCGTCGACCGTGTAATGCACTTCCTTCTTCAGTTTGGGGATGATCTTGTTGATCGTATAATACTTGTCCGTCGATTCTTCCGCCGGCCCGGAAATAATGAGGGGTGTGCGGGCTTCGTCGATCAAAATGCTGTCCACCTCATCGACGATGGCGAAATTAAGCTCACGCTGAACAAAGTCCTCCGAGCCGAATTTCATATTATCGCGGAGGTGATCGAACCCGAACTCGTTGTTGGTGCCGTAGGTCACGTCGGCGTTATAGGCTTTCTGCCGATCTTCCTCCGACATATCGTGAAAAATGGTCCCAACGGTGAGCCCCAGAAATTTGTAGATTTGCCCCATCCATTCGCTGTCGCGCTGGGCGAGATATTCGTTAACCGTCACCAAATGGACTCCCTTGCCCATCAACGCGTTCAGATAAACCGCCAAAGTAGCCACCAGGGTTTTCCCCTCCCCGGTTTTCATTTCCGCGATTTTGCCTTCGTGCAGGGCCACTCCGCCGACCAACTGCACGTCAAAATGCCTCATTTCAAGCACCCGCCAACTGGCTTCCCGGCAAACGGCAAACGCTTCGGGCAACAATTCTTCCACGGATTCTCCCCCCTTGAAGCGTTCCTTGAATTCCGGGGTTTTAGCCTTTAACTGCTCATCGGACAGCTTTTGAATACCCTCCTCCAGGGCATTAATCTGCTCCACATATACCTGGATCCGCTTCAACTCCCGGTCATTACGGGTACCCACTATTTTTTTCAATAATCCTAAAACCATACCAGTCCTTTACAAGTCCATCTGGGAGATTAGTATCCCTGGGTATTCATAGGTGAATTAAAGTTAATTTTTTGTGGTGGTTTTCCAATACGAGGGTTAAAAGAAAATCAAAGTTTAAACGGAGTGACAGGGGCCTAAATATCCCTAAGACGACAAGTATACCAAAAATCCCGTCCTCCGGGGTATGTTTTGGAGGATTGTCAAAGGCTGGAAAACAGGCTGGGATAAACCCTATTCTGAAAAAGACAAAAAAATAGGACGCTTGATAAAGCGTCCCAAATAGTTAACCGAGTTAGGATCAGTCTTCCAGAATATAGTTTCTCGGGCTGACCGGAATTCCATTAACGAGGACTTCGTAATGAACATGAGGGCCGGTGCTTCGGCCAGTATTCCCGATCAACGCAATCACCTGCCCGCGTTTTACCTTGTCTCCGACCTTGACCAGGTTTTTGGAGTTATGACCATAACGGGTCAGCACCCCATAACCATGGTCGATTTCCACCATATTTCCATAGCCACTTTCACGCCCCGTCAGAATAACTTTGCCATCGGCAGTCGAACGAACCTCGGATCCCAGCCGTGCGGCGATATCCAATCCTTCATGTTTTTCCGGAAGACCGGTAAAGGGCGATTTGCGGTAACCAAAAGCAGAGGTCACCCAACCCCGTGTCGGCCAGATGGAAGGGGTGGAGGCCAGCAAGGATTTTTGATTTTTCAGATATTCATCCAGTTCCTGAAAACTGAACTGGCGTATCTTGATTTGGCTAGTCAGTATACCCAGATCGCCGGACAGGCGGTCCAACATGGATTGGGTTTCTTTTTCCAAAGAGGTAGTGAAGCTGTGTGAGGACAACCCATAGGGGCCACCGACACCCAGGTGCCCCTGATTTCCTTTTGGAGAATTCTCAAAGGACGTAATGATCCGCAGTTTCTTCTCGAAACTTTCCAAACGGGCCATTTCCGTTTCGAAAGAACGGACCTGCTTGCTGAATTTGTCGATTTGTGTTTTCTGGATTTTCCCCTGTCTTTGCAACGAAGCCAGCACAACTTGATCATCCTGATATTTCAAATACTTGTTGATAAAGTAGATGCCCGCGCCGCCAAAAAAGAGAGACACAACCAATAGAGAAATAAGAGCAACCTTCGCGGATTTCTTGGAAAGTTGAATTCTCTTGGGTGAAGCGGTGGAACCGGGGAACACAATGATGGTATAATCGTCTTTTTGCACCAATCCTCCTTATGGATTTCTGTCGGGAGCCCCAACCCTCCCTGTACTGCTGGCTACTAAGCAGGTTATGGCTAACCCTCTCTTTTGTCAAACGTTATTTCTTTTCGATAAATACCCAGATAGGAGGAGTTTTTTCTAAGTCCTTGAATTTTGCAAGGTTTCATGAACACTGAGTATTAATCTTTTTTTTGCTTTAATGAGCGTAATTTTTCGCGTGCCTGAATATGTCGGGGGTTGATTTTTAAGACTTCCCGGTATTTTTCCAAAGCGAGTTCAGCCTTCCCCTGCTCCTCATAAAGCACCGCCAAACTGAACAAACCGGCAACAATACCCGGCTCATGATTTATCTCACGATAGAGGTCCAACATGCTGACAATCATATTAATGGTCTCATCGATTTTCCCTTCAACATACATCTTGAAACTTTTTTGCCGTAATTGTTGCGCCAGGACAAGACCATATACCTTCGCTTTTGCCGGGAACCCTTCCGCAAGTAAATGTCGGTATTCTTCTTCAAACTTGTCAGGTTTTCCTGAACGGGTATAAATCATTTGAAGGTTCCGGTAAAACATCAATTCATTGGGAGCAATATTGATCGCCTCTTTCACTCTCTTCAACGCGCTCGCATACTTTTTCAACTCCACCAACACTGCCGCCAGATTATTGAGCGCCAGCGCATTTTCTCGATCAAAATTTAATGCCTTTTTCAAAAACCTTCTTGATTCTTCAAACCTCTCCTGCAAATAAAAGGCATAACCCAAACCGTAAGCAGCGGAAGAAGATTGAGAGTTTTTTTCAAGATATCGGTTCAACAAGGAAATAGCCTCCGGCAGTTTCTCCAGGGCTTGGTAGGAACGAACGATCCCTCGGACGGCATAACTGTTCTGTGGTTCCCGTTGCCAAAGACCCTTGAAAACCTTCAGAGCTTCCCCGGGCTTTTTGGCGAGCAGGAAAAATCTTCCCTCTTGCAGGGGAGAAATATTAAACCTTTGTAAATGTTCCGGGGATTGAGCCCAAGCGGGTTGCAGTATTCCAAAGAGCACTATAAGGATCAGACCGATGGCAAAACGAAATGAACTTGCGCAGTTTCTCTTCACCGTCAAATTCCGGCTCAAAGTTCCATCGGGGCGGGTTCGGTTATGTGGTGTTCCAGGTTTTCAAAACGAGTGAATTCTTTCAGAAAAGCGAGTTCGACATCCCCAATGGGCCCGTTTCTCTGCTTGCGAATCAATATCTCAGCGATTCCGGCCTTGGCCGTCTCAGCATCGTATACCTCCTCCCTGTAAATAAATGCCACCACATCGGCATCTTGCTCAATGGAACCCGACTCACGCAAATCGGACAAAAGGGGTCTTTTATCGGTACGGTTCTCCACCGCACGACTCAACTGGGACAGGGCAATGATGGGCACGTTGAGTTCTTTGGCTAGCCCTTTCAAGCCTCGCGAGATTTCGGAGATTTCCAATTGGCGGCTTTCGATTTTTCTGGATCCATGCATGAGCTGGAGATAGTCAACAATAACCAGCCCCAGTGAATGCTCCGCCTTTAAACGGCGAGACCGGGCGCGGATATCCAGCGTGGCCAACTGCGGACTGTCATCGATAAATATCGGGGCCTCGGAAATTCGCCCGGCGGCGGCAGTCAAATTCGGCCAGTCGGACGACGCCAGAAACCCCGTCCTCAGTTTGACGGAACTGACCCGTGCTTCCGCGCACAACATGCGCAAGCCGAGTTGTTCTTTGGACATTTCCAGACTGAAAATGGCTGTCGGTACCTTGCGCTTGCAGGCGGCAAACCGGGCGATATCCAGCGCCAGGCTGGTTTTGCCCATACTGGGGCGCCCGGCGATGATCACGAGATCAGACGGTTGCAGGCCAGAGGTGAGTTGATCCAACTCCCGGAACCCGGTTTCCACTCCTGTCACCATTCCCGGTTTTTCAAACAGTTTCTCAATAGAATCAAAACTGCTTTTTACAATCTCCCTGATGCTGTAGAAAGATCGCTTAGTCCGCTTTTCTGAAATTTCAAAGATGGACCGCTCGGCCTTATCCAAAATTTCGTCCGCATCATCCGAATCTTCGTAACTGCTCACCACAATTTCCGTGGCTGTCTCAATCAAGTCCCGCAGGACTTTTTTCTCTCGGATGATTCTTGAATGATGGGAAATAGCGGCAGACGTAGGAACCAGACCTTCCAGGAAATCCAGATAATCCATCCCTCCGGCATCATCCAGCTCATCACTTTTTCGGAGACGATCCGCAACGGTGAGGATATCGATAGGCTGGTTAGCCTCAAACAGAAACTGCATGGCGGAAAAAATTTTCCGGTGGCTGGTTTTATAGAAATCATTCAGTTCGATGATTTCAAGAGAGCGGGCAAAAGCGTCGCCGGACCCGAAACAGGCACCCAGAACATATTGCTCCGCCTCTTCATTATAGGGGGGAAGTTTTCTCAGGGAGATGTCGGCGACGTCCGGCATGGCTTTTTATATCAGAGGCATACTCTTTGCTCAATCTTTAAATAAGGCGCACACCTGCCGGATTAACTTTCTTTCGGGTTTTCCACAGGTTCTTCCGGGTTTTCCACAGACTCTTCCACAGGCACTTCGGTTTTGGAATCGCCTTCGGGAACTTTCGTGGTTTCCGGAGTCCCGGCCAACTCCACCGCAGTTACGGTCAATGTCATTTCGGCGGTGATTTCCGGGTGGAGTTTTATCGGAATCTTAAATTCGCCCAAGGATTTGATCGGTTCGCCCAGCTGGATTTTGCGGCGGTCGATTTCTACCCCCTGAGCGGAGACCAGATCGGCAATCTCCTGGGAGGTGACAGAACCAAACAGTTTGCCCTGCTCTCCGACCTTTTTCTTCACGGAAAGAGACAGCTGGGCCAACTGGTCCGCTATCGCTTGGGCCGCCCCCTTCAGCTTGCGGACTTTATGGTCCACGATGCTTTTCTGATGGCGGAACTGTTTCAGGTTTTTCGGGGTTGCCAGCAGGGCCTTGCCCGTAGGAATCAGAAAATTACGGCCGTAACCGTCCTTCACTTCCACCTCGTCGCCTACCGACCCCAGCTTGGAAACATCTTCTTTCAATAAAACTTTCATTGCGGTGCCACTTCTCCTTCCTCGATAACAATCGCGGCGCAACCGGATTATTCCACAGAATTCATGGAATCCGGCGGCGGCGTCACTCGAATTTTTCTAAAATCCATCCAGATATCGAATAGCCCCATACCCATAACCAATCCTAAGAAAATGGGATTCAGCGGGATCAGGATGAACACAACAATCCAGACCCACTTGGGAAACGCCTTCGTTTTTAAAATATGGGTCACGACCGACAGACCCTGTAAAAAATACAAAAACAAGAGAATGATCGCCAGATTCATACCCGCCACCTGGCTGATCCCAGGCCCAAAAAGCATGGAACCAATGGAGGCAATCAACACCCAGACCATGACATCCGGGAGCATCCATCGACTAACGTCCATTCCCTCGAAGTATTCCCTGGAATAAAACCTGAGCCACAGATACCGGACTGCAAGAAAATTAATGACGGCCCCTACCAGGGAGCTGATTAGAATGAACGACGGGAAAACCCTGGCCGCGATGGGTGCTGTGTCCTCCACGGATTTCCGGATGGCTTTTAAGTTTTCCGGAGTCTCACCCGATTTTTCAATAACCTTTATATATTCTTCCGCCTCTTCTTTAAGAGTGTTTTCCAAATACTTCAGGGGAGACTCCTCTTTACCGGCGATCCCCGTAAAAATCACCAACCCGGTTAAAACCGCCGGGGCCAGGACGCTGAACAATATGGTCTTTTCAAAAGAAAACGACAAGCGGGTCGTCTCGGCCATGGCGGCGGCCAAAATGCCATAGGCCGCAATAAATGCGATAGCCAACTGAGGTCCCACCAAATACAACAAAGCCAGACCGACCGCCGTAATCGTAACCAATCCGGTGATCTTTCCCCTTTGCAGATAAACCAATATCAGAGGAACCGGGGTAAACATACCCACGAACATTCCTAGCGGGGGAGCCACAAAGGCCACCAGAATAATGGCCAGAAATATCCCGTAGGGTATTAAAACGTCCCTTGCTTGAAACCGCTCGACCACATTAGTGTTCTACAGAAAAAGGAAGCAGGGCGATGTTACGGGCCCTTTTGATTGCCTCTGTCATTTGTCGCTGGTGACGTGCGCAATTACCGGAAATACGCGACGGCACAATTTTCCCCCGTTCAGAAATCAAGGGTTTCAAAAGTTTTATATCAAAAAAATCGATGTGCTCGATTTTCTCGGAACAAAAACGGCAGATTTTTTGCGTGAACAGAGTCCGTTTCTTTCTTTGGTTTTTCATTCTTGCCTCAAAACATTAAATCATGATTAAAAAGGAATATCATCCTTGACGGGAACGTCTTCCCTATCCGGTTGCATACCCGGTTTGCCACCGCCCGACTGGCCTAAAAACTGAACGGTGTTGGCCACGACTTCCAGTTTGTTACGTTTCTGGCCGTCGTCGGTTTCCCATGAACTGAACTGCAGGCGGCCTTCAATAAACACCGGCCTCCCTTTGCTCAAATACTCAGCACAATTCTCCGCCTGCTTGCCCCAGACGGTGATATCGACGAAACAGACCTCTTCCTTCCATTCCTCTCCCGCCTTGTATTTGCGGTTTACCGCCAACCCGAATTTAGCGAGGGCGGAACCATTAGAAGTGAACCGCAACTCAGGATCGCGGGTCAGATTTCCCATCAGTAAAACTTTATTGAAACTGGCCATAACCCCTCCATTTCAGGAAACGGGTTTACAAAAAATAACGTTTAACTTTTATCCGGCTCACCTGCGGCAACGGTTTCTTCTGAGCGATTTTCTTCCGCCGCTGAGTCCTTATCCTTGTCCATAACCCGCACGATGTCGCGCTCTTCCAGCCGAATCACCAAATATTTGATGATCTGCTCATAAAGCTGATATCCTTTCTCCAGATCGAGAACCCTGCCCTGCTCACAGGTATGATATACGTTGAGGTAATAGCCGAATTTGTTTTTCTTAATGCGATAGGCAAGGCGTTTCTTACCCCATTTATCAAGTTTGAGGATGGAACCTCCAAATTTATTGATAATTGAGGTAATTTTCTCGACGGATTGGTCGACCTGGTCTTCATCCAGATCAGGCTTGAGAATTAGGACAGAATGATAGTTGCGCAATGGAGGCCTCCTCATGGGTTACAGCCCCAACCCTTTTTGGCTGGAGCGAGGGGTGAACATAAAATTTGGACCAATACTGTCACATGGGACCATTAAAATCAAGAGTAAATAGATTTACCAAGACCGCTTTTATCAGCCGGTTGCCTCTTTTTCTGCTGGTATACGGGCTTTTCTGGGGGTGTGACTTCAAACTCCCACCCAAGCCGCCGGACGTGTTTTCCAAGGTCAACTCGGTTCGGGTGGGCCTGGGCCCCACTTACGTGGTTGCGGCGGACCTCAACCTCGATGGCGAAACCGATCTGGTGTCCGCCAATTCCAGAGACCATAGCCTTTCGATTTTATTTGGCCGGGGCAATGGCTCCTTCAAGTACGGCCCTGCCCTGCCGATGCCTTTGGAACCCTCAGCATTGGTGGTGACAGACGTGAATAAGGACGGGTTACCGGATATCGTCGCCAATTCGAGAGGAACGAACTCCCTGGTCGTCCTGCTGGGTAAAGGGAAAAACTCCTTTTTCAAACCGCGGTCCACCCCCACCGGCCAAGTCCCCCTATCCATCACCATGGGAGACTTCAATGAAGACGGTTTTTCGGATGCCGCTGTCACGCTGACGTTCAGCAAAATGGAAATCTATCTGGGAAAAGGCAACGGGAGATTTATCAAGGGGGAAAGCTATGAAACCGGCTCCCGCTCGTTTTCCGGCGTCACGGGAGACTTCAACCGGGACGGCCATCTGGATATCGCCCTCGCCGTGCACAGCAGTAATGCCAGCGCCATCCGGCTTTATTTTGGGCAGGGAGACGGCACATTCCCCACATCGGCAAAAATCGCACAAGGGTTGGGATGCCTGGCGCTGGCTCAAGGAGATATGAATGCCGACGGCTTTACGGATTTAGTCGCCGCCTCGGGTTCGGGGGACAATTTGTACTTTCTGCCTGCCAACGGAGACGGGACTTTTAAAAAGGAAATCGCATTTGCCGGAGGAGGCGGTCCCATTGCCCTGGCTCTCGATGATTTCGATGACGATAAACAAATCGACGTGACCGTCGCCAATTCCCGGAGCAGTTCGTTTTCATTGATAACACGCAATCCCAACGGCAGTTTTCATTTCCCGGTGCGCGATTATGTGACGGGCGG
>Ga0255058_10001313_pt1 | contig 14018 bp, 12 predicted proteins | sample Cases_109_9_MG_FD_188637 | JGI IMG/M metagenome (GOLD analysis project Ga0255058, IMG submission 188637) | Seawater microbial communities from Amundsen Gulf, Northwest Territories, Canada - Cases_109_9 | ecosystem: Environmental > Aquatic > Marine > Gulf | place: Canada: Northwest Territories... | reverse complement strand
ATCTCGATGCGATCGCCGGCCTCAATTCCGATATCCACCGCCTGGGCGCGGAATTTACCGTCCTCCAGGGAGAGGACAACGCGGTTCATTGCGCCACCTCGTATCAGAGCCTCGCGCGGGATGTGCACCACCGGGTCTGTCTCGGTACCGAAGATGGTTACCCGGGCGAACATGTTCGGGCGCAGGATCTCTTCCTGGTTGTCGAATTTGACCCGAACCGTAAGGGTGCGTGTCTGTGGATCAAGTTCCGGGTACACATAATCGACTTCCCCCTGCCAGCGTTGGCCCGGCAGGTAATCGAGTTCGACCTCGGCGCGCTGACCGGCCTGGACCCAGGCCGCCTGGCGCTCGAAAACCTGCGCCAGCACCCACACCCGTTCGAGATTGGCAATTGACATCACTTCGGTCGCCGGCGTGACGAACATGCCATGCTGGACCCCGAGTGTCGCCACGACACCGTGGGTTTGCGCGTATATGCGGAGTCGCTGTCTGACTCTGCGTTCGCTGTCCAGGCGCTTGATTTCGCCCGCTGTAACGCCCAGCGCCCTCAGGCGATCCCGGGAAGCCTGCTTAAGCGCTGCACTACTGCCGCGGAGTGCTGCAAGGTACTCCTCCTGGGCATTCACAAGCATCGGTGAATACAGTTCGAACAGAACCTGACCCTGTACAACCGGTTCCCCTGCGGTGTTGATCGCCAGCTTTTCGATCCAGCCGTCGACCCGGGTGTGAATATGATGCAAGGTATCCTCATCGTATCCGACGTAGCCAACGGTCTCGATGCGGCGCGACAATGGACCAAGCTGTACGGGGTCCGTGCGTACGCCCAGGTTGTTGACGATCTTGGGATCGATCATGACGATGCTGGAATCGTCGCCCGCCACCTCATCGGCATACACCGGCACCAGGTCCATGCCCATCGGCGACTTGCCCGGCTGGTCGCTACGAAAATTGGGATCCATCGGTGCCTTCCAGTAAAGCACCTGACGCTCGCCGGTGGCGGAAGCCCCGTTGACGCCGTTGGCGGCCGGCAGCCACCAGCGTCCGATGGCAATACCAACGATTATCGCGATGACGAGTGACACGACAGCGAATAAAGTCTTGTTCATCGGGGGAATCCTCCGAGGTTGGCGAGCACGGCATAACTTTGCGCGCGCTCGACCTGCAAACGAATATGATCGAGCCGGGTATTGAGATTATCGATGTGGCCACGCATGACATCGTCAAAATCTCCGGCATCGCTTTGATAGGCAGCCATCGCCGCCCGCGCCCGGTCCTCGGCCTGGTTCAGGATCTGCCGCTCATAAAGTTCCACACGACGGTTCAGTTCCTGCCAACGCGCGTACTCGGCATCGAGTTGACTGGAAAGGCGTCGCAGCAGTTGTTCCCGCGACTCATTGGCTGCTCGGCGTTCACTCAAGGCTGCGGCTAATGTTCGGTCCTGGCGGTTTTTTCGAAACACCGGCAAATCCATCGTGACCGCCAGGCTGACGAAGTCCGAACGCGGATCGCCATTGGACAAGGTGCCGTCGCGGTAGCCGTACCCGATATCCAGCGCCCATCCCGGTTTGTAGCGTTCCTCGGCCAGCGCCACACCGGCTTTGCGCGCCGCGATGCGGGAATCCGCCGCCTTGAGTGCCGGGTGCGTCGGCATTTCTGCCCGCAGCGCCTGTAGCGCCGGCACCTGCTTCCATTGGGGAAGCTTCTGCGCCACCGGGCGGCTCGCTTGTGCACCGACCCATTCCGACAGCGCCGCCCTGGCAAGGGCTTGTTGTCTGTTGATGTCGATCAGCCGGTCGTCCAGGCGACTCAGTTCCAGCTCGGCCCGCAACACATCCTGTTGATCCTTGCGGCCGACGGCATAATAAGATCGTGTTACGGTCACCAGATCGTCAAAAAATGGCCGGCTTTCAGTCACGATCAAGTGTGAGCGGTTCCAGTAGTACGTCTCGAGCCAGGCAACGCGTACCGCCGTCAATACATCGCGGCCGCGACCCTCGGCACTTTCAGTCATCTCGAGGGCGAGTGACTGAAACTGTCGCGTGCTGGCCGCGCGGGTCTTTCCGGGCGGAAATGACTGGCGAATGCCAAGCTGTGCCTGGGTCATTCCTTCCGTCGTAAACCCGCCCGATTGGATCGGAAAATTAGCAAGCCCCACGCGAAGCTTGGGATCGGGCAACTGACCGGCGGCCACCGACTGCTCCTCGAGGGCGTTGGCACGTGCCAGCAACGACGCCTGTCCTGGCTCCTCTTCGAGCGCCAGGTTCTCGGCCTCCATCAAGGTCAGGGGCAGGACCTGTTGCGCAGCACCAGCCTGTGTAAGAAACATGGCGGCAAACAGGACGCAGAGGCGCCACGGGGCAGGCAAACGCGCCATCGGGTGAATAAATGTGTGAGGGTCGGGCAGTAGCCCACAAAAATAGGACATCAAACAATCTCCATCGCAGGTAAGCAAAAAACAAACGGCTTACAAGGGGGAGACTGTTAAATCAGATAAACGCAGTAAAGAAGATTGAGTGGTGGCTGATGAGCCGGCCGCAGAGACGAATAAGCAATATCGGACAGTGCAGGCAGGCTGTCGGCAACGGACATGGCGACGACAGCCGGCGCAACGGCAAGCGGCAGGTCGCCCGTGGCACTCTTGAGCTTGAGCGTCGAAATCCGGCCATCGTAACTAAAATCCGGCAAAGCGCCACAGTCTGCCGAGACGCTGCCGTCGCACCCTTCCTGTTGCCCGGAATCCTGCGGCGGGCAGTGGATGCAATCAACACCAGTGGCGGAATCCGCACTCTCCGAGTGCATCGCGTGCGTGCTTGAAGTGCCCGGGCCGGACTGAAGCTCCATTGCCATCAGGCAAGGCTGCGCCGCGAAATTCACACACATGAGCAACAACGCAGCAAAGACAGCGCGGCGCGCTGTTCTGACGTGTTGTGTTGTGGTCGGTTTTCGCATCATTTCGGACCCGCGGGCGATTCCGCAGACATTTATACAATACGGAGTTTAATACACCAAGACAAACGTAATAGTGCGTAGGTCACAGCGGGTTAGTCCCTATTTGAGCACAGCACCAATATGGTTCTCGCCGCGCGTGCGCGCCAGCGCGACCTGGTGGCGCCGTTCCTCCAGCCGTTCGGCGCGCGCCCGATCGAGCTCGCCTATGCAACGAGGACAGGAAACGCCTTCGCGATAATCCGCTGACTGCAAATCCTCGGTCGACAACGGCCGCCTGCAAGCATGGCATTGGACGTAGCCACCCTCGGCGAGCTGCCGATCCACGGCGACGCGGGTGTCAAAAACGAAGCACTCGCCATGCCAGCGATTGTCTTCGCCGGCTGTCTGTTCGAGATAGTTGAGGATACCGCCCTGTAGCTGATACACCTCGCTGAATCCCAGTTCCATCATCAGCGCAGTCGCTTTCTCGCAGCGTATACCGCCGGTGCAGAACATTGCCAGGGCACGCTCGGTTCCGGATGCCGCGAGTTCTTTCGCAAATGCCGGAAACTGCCTGAAACTGTCCGTTCCCGGATCGACGGCACGCTGAAATGTGCCAACTTCAAACTCGTAATGATTCCGCGTATCGATCACGACAGTTTCGGGATTATCGAGCAGCGCGTTCCACTCCCGCGGCGACACGTACTTGCCCGTCTGCCGCTGTGGCCGGATATCCGGCCGGCCCAGTGTCACGATTTCCTTTTTCGATCGGACTCGCAGGCGACGAAACGGTGCGTTTTCCGCTTCCGTCCAGCGGCCTTCGATCGGTATATCCAGTTCGAGCTGCCGCTGCAGCCAGCCGAACACGGATTGCACGGCCTCGTCCGATCCTGCCAGCGTGCCGTTAACACCTTCGGTGGCAACCAGGATGGTGCCCAGCAGATCGTGTTCCTCGCAGTGAACCTGCAAGCGATCGCGCATTGTGGCGGGCTCCGCGATATCGACAAAACGGTAGAACGATACGACTTTCATAAACGATCAAAGCCCGGACCGGAAAAGGTCAGCGACAGGATACTGTGACGGATCTCCTCGCCCAACACCAGGCGTGCATCTTCACCGATTTGCTGAATGTCGTCATCGAACTCGAGAAACCCGGCCGCGTTGCGCCTGAGTACCTCGAGCTGCCGCAGATTATCGATAAAATCATGAAACAACGCTTTGTCGAAGAAGTCCGGCGAATGCAGACCATAGATCATCGTCAGCCGTTGTGCGCTCTTCTGGCACAAGCTTTCCAGCTTGACCCGCGTCAGCGTGCCGGAGCCGTTGCGCACCAGCAACGCGATCACCAGATAGAAACGTTGCAGCATCGGTACCATGGACTGACCCAGCATCAGTAACTGGAATGCGCGCGCAGATCCTGCCGGCGGCCGCACGAGGAACTTGCCGTCGCGCGTCAGGATCTCAAGCTCGATCAGGACCTCGATTGCTGCGGAGGTGACATCGTCTATGTCCTCGTAATCCCATTTCAGGTTCAGTTCCGTCTGCATGAAGCGGTAGATCAGCCGCACCAGCCGTTGCAGCTCGCTATGCTCCAGGCGGCGCCCCTGGATAAAACAGCAGGCGATGCACGCCGGGATCGCGAACAGGTGTTGCACATTGTTCCGGAAATAGGTCATCAGCACGGCTTCGTGCTCCGCCATCTGCACGATATCACCGAGCGGATGCGCCCTGCGGCTGATCACACCCAGCTTGTCACCGTGATCGACTATTTCCTCGGGTGACCAGTCCGGCAAGGTCACGTTTTCGGAATATTTGAACTTTCTGAGCAATTGCAGGCTTATGCGCAGTTGCCGGTGCAGCTCCAGTTCACCCATCACCTGTTTTGGTGTCGAGAGCAATACCGAGGCCAGCAAGCTGATCGGCGTCACCGCCGCGGCAGAATTAATGCCGCCCATAATTTCTGCGCCGAGCTCATCGATGACGTCGCTGATCCATACGGGTCTCTCGTCTTCTCCCTGCATGGCTTCCTGCCAGTCCGGCTTGACCTTGTCCAGGATATTTTCTATCGCAATCGGGTCACCGACGTTAACGTAAACCTTGCCGAAATTCTCCCGCAAGGATTTGACCGAGCGGATCAGGCCTAACAGGGATTCCTTTTTCTTTTCCGCACCACCCAGTTCATTGATGAAAGAATTGCCTTCGATGAGTCGTTCATAACCGAAATAGATCGGTATGAAAACCAGTGGCCGCTTCGGGTGCCGTAGCCAGCCACTGACGGTCATCGCCAGCATGCCGCCCTTTGGCGCCAACAGGCGGCCGGTGCGGCTGCGGCCGCCTTCCACGAAGTACTCGATCGAGTAACCGCGAATCAGGAGCTGCCGCAGATAGGCATCGAACAGCGTCGCGTAAAGGCGATTGCCCCTGAAGCTGCGCCGCAGAAAGAAAGCGCCACCGCGACGCAGGATCTGTCCGATCAGCGGAAGGTTAAGATTGATGCCGGCAGCAATATGTGGCATTTGCAGTCCCTGGCCGTACAGGATGTAGCCCAGCAGCAGGTAATCGAAGTGACTGCGATGACACGGCACGTAGATCACGCCACTGTTCTTCGCGACGTCATGCAGGTGTTCGACGTTATTCAGCACGATGCCGTCATAGATACGATTCCACAGCCAGTGCAGAAATCGTTCGACCAGCCGGATGGTCGGATAGGAAATGTTGGCTGCGATTTCCTTCAAATACTTGCGTGCTTTGTGCGTAGTACGTTCCAGCATCGCCCGGTTGTCGCCAGCCTCTGCTGCTATGGCGCGCCGCACACTGGGATCAAGCAGCACCTGGTTTAACAAGGCGCCGCGATGCGACAGGTCCGGTCCGACCGTAGCCGTGCGCCGTTGCCGGAAGTGAACCCGCAGGATGCGCGAAACTTTGCGGTAGGCAAGCTCGGGTTCCAGTCCCTGCTGAATAATCGAGCTGAGTGGCAGCGGCTCACTATAGCGCAACAGAGTATTACGGCCGTGCAGGACCGTGGCGAAGAACTTCCGGGTGCGTCCGGCGACATCCCAGTCTTCCGCGAACAGCAGCTTCAGCCAGGAACGTTCCTTGTCCGGCGAACGTCCCCAGTAGATTGCAACTGGCACCAGCAGCAGCTCCTTGCCGCCCTCGGCAATGCTCGCTTCGACAATGCGTTTCAGCCGCATCGACCCCTGCCTGGCCGGGCGCCTGAAGAAAAAGCCGCGCATACGGCGCATCACCACGATACGGCGACTTTCGCGGATACCCGAAAATTCGAGCCGTGCGGTCGGCGACGGCAGGCCGTGCAGGCGGCAGATCCGCTCCAGCGCCAGCGTATCCGCGAGACCACCGGTTTCCAGCACGTAACAGACGTCCGTATTGCTGTTCGCCAGCAGGCCAGCCGGTTCGTCCGGTTGGACCGCCGGCCTCGCCCAGGTCGCGAAGAGCTTGCCTGCCAACCAGTACCAGGGGCGAAAAATCAACCCTGCAACATTCATGGAGGTCAATCTTACAGAAATACGACTACCGATCCGGGTCCGCCTCTTCAATCGCTTTGTCGAGGTCGTCCTTGGTCTGGAGCGTTATTTCTTCAACGGCTTTCGCCTTGTCGATAGTGCTCACCAATGGATCGAAAATCGTTTCTTCGTCTTCCTCGGCGGCCTGGTCCCCTCCACCACCGCAACCCACAAGGCTCAAACTCAAAACAAGCAACAAAACTTTCATGGCTGTCCTCCCGTCCACACGCGCGGCTCAATCGCCGACAATTTTGCTCACAAATCGCACCAGCAGATAATTGATCTCGTCGATCATTTCCGTCAGGCGATGGTCCCCGTCCAGAATATGCAGTGCCGCATGACACTGCTGTGCAAACCTGATGCTGTTTTCCACCGGTACAACATCGTCGCGCCAGCCGTGCACAATGCTCACCGGCATATCCTTCGGCGGCGTCAAATCCTCAAATCCGGGCATAGTGTACGCCGGCGCCAATACAAATAAACCGGCAGCGTGCAGCTCTGCGGCAGCTGCCGTCGCAACATAGCCCCCCATGCTGGAGCCGACCAGTATCAGCGGCTCCGCGATCGCGCCGACTTCGTCGATCAACTTGCTCACACGAGCAGCGGAATCATGGATACCCTGGTAGTCGATACTTTCGGCACGGCAACCCAGATTTCGCACGGCGCAAGCCATGGCCTGGATCTTCGTTCCCCAGGGACCGCTCTCCTGGCCGTGCGAAAAAATGACCGCCGGCATGGTCATACCAGTATTCCATCGCCCGACTGGCACAAGTCTTCGATCTTTCTCGCCAGCAACCAATCACGATCCTGACCCCACATCACGATGTCGCCAATGCGGAACGACGGCACACCCCAGAGGCCTGCTTCCGTGAGCGCTTCGAGGTTTTCCGCAGCGACCGCTTTCCAGTCGTCCTTTTCCATGGCGTCTTTCACGTCCGGCCAGAACAGGCCGACTCTTTCGGTCACGGTGCGCATGCCCTCATCCGTGGCGACATCGACAGCAGCTCCGAATATTCCGATACCGGCCGCTTGCAGGAAATCACGTTCCTTGCCCTGCTCTTTCGCATACAGATGTACGGCCATGCAGCGTTCGACGCCTTCGCCGAGAGAGTCGGCAATCCTGCCGAATGAAACACCAAGCCGGCGCGCCTCGCGATTCGCATCCTGCACGATATAACGCAACTTCTGCTTCGGCACCGACAAACCCCGCATGACCATCGGCAACACCGGCCGGATTTTCAGTTTCAAGCCGAATGCGTCGGCTATTTTACAGGCGCGCTGCAACGCCAGGTAGGCGTACGGGCTGCGAAAGGTGTGGAACATCTCCAGTGGCGGCAGGCTTGCGGCCCTGGCCGGCACGGCCGCCGGGAGATTCATTTGCATCGCCTGCTTCAGTGCAGCCAGTCGTTCGTTGCCATCGCCGCCGCGATTCGCGCCGAGGCCATCGAGTCGTTGCAGCAGGTAGTGCAGGCGATCCACGCCCCAATACCATTCGCCGCCGTACATCATCATGGCGCTGTTGTAATGGCCCAGCTTGCGCAGCAACAGCTGGTTTTGCGCGATCAGGACGTTGGTTTCCTGACGCTCCGGTTGCGGCCGGCGCATGAGTCGCGCCACACCCTCCGTGTCGCCCCGCCAATAAATGCTGAGCGCTTCTGTGAACGTCTCGGCAAAATCCTCGTCCTCCTGCTCTTCCGCCAGGAAATCGAGCAAGGGCCGCCGATGTTCGACCACTGGCGCCGTGCCGACATCGAAAAACGGCACGCCGAACTCAGCCGCCAGCAGCTTGCAGTCGGTTAATGCGTATTCGGCAAGCAGCGCCGGTTCCGGCATGAACTCGCTGCGCAGTGCCTGGCTCAGGTAGAACCGCAGTTCGACTTTGTATTGTTTGGCAACCTGCGCCAGGTAATAACTCAACAAGTAAGAGTATGGGTCGTCGAGCTGCAGGAATACGCTGATGACATGCCGTTTGAACGTCAAGCGACGGCGTAGTTCGGCAAGAAACCGTCGCATAGTCTGGTAGCGCCGGTCGAGTAGTACGGTCACAAGACGCGATCGGATACCCGGCTTTGTCGTCACTCGTCGTCCCAGGCCGGGCTCGGCTTCCAGAGAAGCTCATCGAGATCCGGTTGCCAGCGGTACTTTTGCATATCGACGCGACCTTCAAGAATGGCGACGTCCTCCATCATAAGCCGTTTGGCCTGCTCATTGAATGCATCGCTGCCGTTCTCGAACGCAATTTTGCCAGATGCGGTAATCACTCGATACCACGGAACCGAGTGACCCCGTGGCAGCTGGCGCAGCGCATAACCGACCTGCCGCGCGCCACGCCGCACACCGGCGATTTCCGCAATCTGCCCGTAACTTGCGACCGCGCCCTCGGGGATGTCGCAGATCGTAGCCCAAATTCTTGCATTGCGCCTGGCGGTTGTGAATTTCATTACTGGTGTCGTTCTGCCAATGGTGCCGGTGTTGTCTTATTTGTCTTATTCTCGCTAATCAAAGGTGCCGGGAGTGCTGAACCAATGGAGAGAATAAGACAAATAAGACAACACCGGCACCATTGATACAGTAATCATTCTGTTGAGAGGCCAATAGCAATGGCGATGATCAGTATCGGAACGATAATGACCAGCCCCGCCAGAATGCCATTACCAAGCGCTTTCCACGCAGAAAAACCTTGAACCTGCCCCAGGCATTTCAAGTATACGATGAGCGTCCACATTCCGATTGTCACTTCGACCGCGCCGAATGCCAGAAACGCAGAATTCAGGGTTGTATCTGCATCTATGACCGGTGTCTCGGCAGTGAACAGTTCCTGGCCAAATAGAGCCAGCTCCGGGATCCAGAGTACCAGCGCCCACAACATTGGCACGCTCGACCATGCGATCGCAGCGCGAATATTCTCCGCCGAGGTTTTTCCGCCAATCCAGGTGCCTGTCCAGTGGATCAACGCGCCACCTATATATAAACCGATTACTCCCGCGATCGGGCCGCCAACCGCCGCGACGATAAATATGATCGGCCAATCCAGGCGGTCCCCGATACTATTAATGCTGGCGCGATCGAGCGCCTGCCCAAACCCGGCAGCGGCAGCCAACAGCAAGACCAGACGTTGCGGATTCGTGTCAACAATTTGCTGGATCGTCGCGCGTGGCTTCGTCCACATTGACACCCAGGGATTAAGAATTTGTTCTTCGATGGATTCCATCTTTTCTCCGTGAACGCGTGAAGCCGTTAGCCAAGGTCGGACTCGAACCGGAATTCGATCTCATCGGTGTCAAATTCAAAACGTGCCGCATGCGGCTCACCAGCCGGGCCATAATACCAAACACTCCTTAAGCTGCCGCTAATTATGCTCCGGCGATGACTCCCGGAGCGTTCAGATTCAACTCAAACCCAGGCGCGTCTGAATTTCCTTTTTCGCCTCATGCAATACGGTGTCGCGATCGAGGCTGTCGAGAATCTGCTGCACAACCTGTTTCGGTCCACCCTCGCCCCACGACTTACCCATCGACAGATATTTTGCTGTGATCTGACCGACAACGTAAGTGCTGTAATACGCGATCGCACCTTGCGCACCCGCGGTGACCACAGTTGACAACCCGACGGTAGCGACTTTCAAAGCGCTGGATACGAAATGCAGCGCCCACACCGTGCCCATCAGTGCCGCCGCTTCCGCGACAATGACGCCAACCAGTGATCCCGCCTCTTTTCGGCTGAGCGGCAGGTCATACACCCGCGATAAATGCACCACCATACCGACATCGATAAAAGCAGCGGCGAAAAGATCGGCAACCGGTACCGGGTTGAATGCAACCGCAATGCCTTTGGCCACACAGTAGGTGCGAACCAGCTTGTCACCTATTTCACGTCTCGCATTCAGGATGCGTTTCCCCACCTGGTCGCTTAAGTCGGATGCGAACAGGCTGGCATTCAATGCCGCCAGCGTTTTGCCTTCGGCTGCGAAGATATCCCACAGACGCACCTTGAGTTTTTCAACATCCGGGCTGCGTTCCCGCATGGAAACAGTCTCGTTCCCCTGCTCATCTATCTCCACAAGCTCCTGCGCTCTTGGCTGTGCTGCAACAGCTTGCACATCGCCCGGCTGTACCTTGCCTTCCGTCTTGTTACGCACCGATTGCAGCAGTGCCTCTAGCTCATCCTGCGCATAGAGATCACTCTTGTTCAGTGCCACCACCACCGGCCGCCCCTGGCCCAGCAGGGTCTGCAGCGACTGCAACTCGCTGTCCGTGATGTCGCCGTCCAGCACAAAGATGACCAGGTCGGATCGATTGGCGACTTCATTCGCCAGCAACTCACGATCTTCGCCGCCGGCTTCGTCGAGTCCCGGCGTATCGATCAGGAATACGCCGGCTGCCTCGACCTCCGACCATTCCTGCATCGACGCTCTCTTTGTTTCGCCATGCAACGGACTGACGGTGAATTTTTGCTCGCCGATGAGCGCATTCAGAAGCGACGACTTGCCGGTGCTGACGCGGCCAAACGCCGCGATGTGCAGGTGACCGTGCTGCAGCTTGTCCAGCATCGCCTCAACTGCATCGTAATCGTGCGCGAGCGACTCGCGAATGCCTGGCGGCAGCCGCGAGTCATCGATCAGGTCCCTCAGGCTTTCCTTCGCAAGTTCGAGGTGGCTCGAGCCGGCATCGGCGTCAGGCGCGGCCTTTTTCCTGCTCCAGGGCCATTTTGGCAACCTGCTTAACACCCGCTGCAATGTGCTCACTTATTCCATCCTCGAATTCATCAGCTGCTGCTTCCGGGTTCAGTTCACCGTGCCTGGACAAGGTCAGCACCAGGCTCCTGCCCAGCGCATCGAATATCAGGCCATAGGCTACCGCATGCGCCAGTCCTCCGGCGACTGTCCCGATGCCGGGAAAGGCCTTGAGCCCGTTGCCGGCCACCGCGAGGCTCAGCGGCAGGGCCCTGCCCGCGCGGCTCTGGCTCAAGGACAGAAACTGCTCCACATCCAGGTCCCTCGGCGCCGCGCCATACAGCCGGCACAACTCCTGCGTCATCGTCGTGCCGATGTATCCCTGGATAATGACGTCCGTACCCGGGCTGATCGCGGCCATTGCGCCGAGCACCGCTTTGCGGGTCGAGTTGCGAATGATCTGTTCCGAACGCTGCTCGCGGTAACGCGCCTCAGCCGCCGCCAGTTTCTCGGCTGCAAGCCGGAACACCGCACGATCACGGCGTGTATCCAGCGCGGTTGCTCCTTCATCGAGCAAGTGATTGATCGCGACCACCAGCACGCCGATATCGGCCGGCCGGTCACGACGCACGATGTTTTCACTCCCGTCAGCTTGCCGTTCCACGACATCGGTCACGCCGCCTGCAGTCACCGCGACGACGCGGTCCCGCGACATCTCACTGCCCAACTCGTTCAGGTGATGCAGCAAGCGCTCCATCAATACTGCCTGCTCTTCGGTGTCGTAACGATCGGACTTGTTCATGACCAGCACCAACGGTTTCTCCAGTGCCAGCAGCCATTGCAGCGAACGTTTTTCGGTCCGTGTCAGGTCACCGTCGCAAATGAAGACGACTATCTGTGAACGGCGCGCCTCTTCCTCGGCAAACTGGTCCAGTCCCTCATCCAGTCCGCCGGTGCCCGGCACATCGGTCAGCAGAATCTGCGTGCCGGATTCATCGCGCCAGCGGTAGTGCCTGATATCGATGGTCGAACCGCCAACCGCACTGATGCGCACATCAGCGTCCGGAATGAGTGCTTTGACCAGTGAACTCTTGCCGGTGCTGATCTCGCCAAAAAAACACAGGTGTACCGATGCGGATTCCTGACGAGCGGCAAGTTCCTGCAGCTCAGCTTGCGCGTCAGCGGTGTCGACCCCCGCTCGTTCCGCCTCCTTCAGTCGCGCTACGATGTCAGCGCGGCTCAGTCTGGTCGAGGATTTGTGCACTTCTGGGATTTTGCGCCGCACGAGCAGGCGCAGGATCAGCCAGATCGCCACGGTAAGCAGTCCGACCAGGACCGACACGTAACCGTACAGCAGAATGCGCGGTCCCTGGGTTAGCCGGTCCCAGACATTGAGGGCCGATTCGGTAACGAACAACATCGCGGCAATCGCGATAACGAATACCAGCACGATGAGCAGGCCGGCCACCAACCTGATAAAGCGGTCGAGCTTCATAAGCAGAAAGACTGCCCGAATTCGCCTGATAGTGAAAGCCGCCCGCCATGATTGCTTGGTGATAAACTTTCCGCATGCGCCGCCGCTATGGAAGATCCGCAACTATCAGGAAATGGCTACGCCGGCTCGCCATCGCGCTGTTGGTGCTGGTCGCGATCAGCTGGGTGCTCGTCCTGCCATTACGCTGGGTCAACCCGCCGACTTCCGCTTTCATGCTAGCCGACAAGAGCGGGCTCGATCCCGTGCTGTTCGAATGGGCCGCCTGGGCGGATATCGGTGTCAGCCCGTCGCTGGCCGTAGTCGCCGCCGAAGATCAGAAATTTTCGCAGCACTTCGGGTTCGATGTGCAATCCATCGAAAGTGCGATAGGGGACTTCGAGAACGGTTTGTCCTTGCGCGGCGCGTCGACCATCACGCAGCAGGTTGCGAAAAACCTGTTTCTATGGTCCGGCCGCAGCTTTGTGCGCAAAGGCATCGAAGCCTGGTTCACGGTGCTAATTGAACTGAGTTTGCCGAAACAGAGAATCCTGGAGATATACCTGAATGTCGCGCAATTCGGGCCGGGCATATACGGTGTGCCGGCCGCCAGCCGCTACTATTTCAACAAGGACCCGTACCGCGTAACGGATAACCAGGCGGCGTTGCTCGCCGCGGTCCTGCCCAACCCAAATCGTCTGCAAGTCGATCGGCCATCCCGCTACGTGCGCCAGCGGCAGCGCTGGATCTACCGGCAGATGCAACGCCTGCGACGCGAGCACTGGCTGACGACATTATGATCGCCGTTTCCCTTTGCAAGCGATAACTCGTAACTTCCTGACCGGGTCGTTGCATAACACTGTCCCGACGGACTTTTTGCGCCCTGCACGTAATAAACGGCTGTCCACAATGGTCATTGTGTACAACTTTCGCTTATTTAGCGGCGATCTCTGCCTATGGCGTGTCGCTGGAAAGACTATGAAGAGTCCCGCGATACCCGAGATGACAATCTTCAAATCGATTCCACCAGTGATTGCGCTGTTGTTATGCCAGAACTATGCGTGGGCCAAGTGCACCGATGACTGGCTCGACGTCAATGAAGTCCGTGAAGGTGGCAATATTGAATTGCGGGCAACAAACCTCAAGGAATTTCCCATCACCTTTACGCTGCGCGTGAGAACCAGGGGCCTTGCGACAGACGGACCTAAGACTGTCACACAGACATTACAGGGCGAACAATCACAACTGGTCATGGTGCTCAGGGAAGATAATAAACGGTACGGCGGCAGATACCGGGTCTATTGCGAATGGACGATCGGCAACAAAGATGCAAGACACGATGACGATCTGTTGTATCTATTCCCATACGCCAGCCAGAAAAGTTATCGCGTTCTGCAGGGATATGGGGCGCGATTCAGCCACA
>Ga0255058_10001311_pt1 | contig 14019 bp, 16 predicted proteins | sample Cases_109_9_MG_FD_188637 | JGI IMG/M metagenome (GOLD analysis project Ga0255058, IMG submission 188637) | Seawater microbial communities from Amundsen Gulf, Northwest Territories, Canada - Cases_109_9 | ecosystem: Environmental > Aquatic > Marine > Gulf | place: Canada: Northwest Territories... | reverse complement strand
CTCCGGTGTTCGCCAGCAAATCGCCGACCGCATCGGTGCGATCCGGATCGGCGCCGAGCGCTTCGATCGCCTGGAGCGCGGCTTTGAGGTTCCTGCGAGGCCACTCGAACCCCTCGTCGTACCGACGCCCCGTCGCCGGATCGCAGAGCGGCGGCCTCGGTCGCTTCGTCGAGAGACCCAGCAGGCCCATGGACCCGAGTATACCCCTAGGAGCGTCTCCTTGCGTAGAGCAACGGTGTTGACTACCCAAAGGCCACAAGGACGCGTAGCTCAGCTGGATAGAGCGCTGCCCTCCGGAGCCGTCGAAAAGTCACGAATTCCCTGCAAAAACCAGGGAATTCTGATTCCGCCTGGATCTCAAAAAAGCCAACAAAAACGCGTCGAGACTCACGATGACTGGAACAGTTACAGTTACGCAAACCTCGATCTGGCGCGTCGGGCTTGGGGAGCGCTGAGGGTCATCTAGGGCGCTCGGACTCCACTTTGCGTCGCATAGATCGAGCGCAGGTTCTTCAATACGAGGCGTTGTAAGAAGGGTAGGCCAGCCCATGATCTGCGGCGGACGCGGTGGGAATCGAACCGTCTCTAGATCACCCTGTTTCGCATGATTCAGTAGCGACTGCGCGGAACGGTCTCGATGCGTCCCCTCTTCCGCCGCGTCGGAGGCTAGCGTCGTGCGACTCGAGGTTCCCCCGAGCGCCAGAACATGGGGGGCGAGCGAAATACCGCTTGCGGATTCTTCTCAATCTCCCTGGCCTCGGCGGAAACAGCGTCCACCCATGCACCGGTCATCTTATCGACTACTCGGTCGACCGCGGCGAAGCCACGCCACACGAACTCCCCCGCGGTCTGACGCTGATCGTGATGCTTTGTGCCCCGTCGAACCCTGTTCAGCTTGAGCAGCTCGGTTTTGAGTTCGGCCCGTAGAGGCAGCTTCTCAACAAGAGTCGGAAAGCTGTCCTTCTTTTTCACGTTTGGCGCGAGCTTCAGGCCGAGTGCGGTCACCACGGAGTGCTGTGTCTCGAGGAAATCCGCGGCCCCGAGGCCCCCTCTCCGGTAAGCGAGCAAGGCCGCCTCCAAGTCGTGGAGCAGTTCTACGACCTCTTCCCTTCGATCCTCTGGCACAATGCCTGCCTCATCGATCTGCTGGCGCAGAGGGTTCGTTGCGTTCCAGACCACTTCTCGCAGTAGTCGCAAGGGTAGGTGACGTCGTCGGCGCGTCTTCTGAATCGTGGATACGGCCCTCATTTCAATGATGAACTCGGACACCGCCGGTGACTCGATTTGCACATGCCACGCAACTTCGCCAAGCTGCGACGAATGATGGTGACACATCGCTATGTCGTTGCCGGAGACCCACTTTGGTCACGGCACTGAGAGAATTCCTCGGGCCCAGCGGCCCCGATCTCGAAGCGGCACGTGACGGCGAGAGCGCCGTCCGCCTGATTTCCAAGCAAGGCGTCGCGGTGCTCGTGGTCGAGGACCAACTCGAGGACACGCGCGCCACCGAAGTGCTCAAACGAGTGCGACAATGGCCGGAGACGCGAACCAAGCCGCTGATTCTCGTTTCAGGTCGTGACGGCAAGATTGATCGCGCCTTAGCTTTCGAGCTCGGAGCCGACGTCGTCGTCGCAAAGCCCTATAGTGCTCGGGAGCTCGCGTGATGCGACGAGCTCCGGTTCAGGCGGAGCTTCCCATCGATCGAGGCCGGCAGCGGGCAGGGCGCCCTACCGGTTCTTGGCCACAGCCAAAGGCAGGTGTCGATATGAAAATTCATGCGTATCAGCTGGCAACAATAGGGGCCGCAGTCTGCATTGCGACATCAGTATCGTCTTGCACCGAGCCCGCGCAACCGAACACGGGAACTGTAGAGCGGAGCGGGATGCGTGCCGACCTGAAGGTGGAGCAAATCGTGACAGGTAACTTGGAGGAACTCAACGGCAAATACAAACTCCGCGTTGCCGCCGTGACCTATGACTTGGGCGGCTTCATTGGCAATCATCATCACGCAGGTCCCGGACTGCGCTGCGTCACCGCCGGCACGCTGACCTACGTGCAAGAGAGTGAGACATCGAACTATGGACCGGGAGACTGTTTTTACGAATCCGGCAACGTCGATCATCATGCGCGCAACAACGGCGACGAGCCCGTGCAGTTGTTGAATTTTCAGATTCTGCCCAGCGATTGGCAAGGCTCCTCCGCGATTACGGTAACGGCAGTTGCCGACTAGCGAAGTGCGCTTCGACGAAACGATGAAGGACGTCTGTGTGGGAGTCAGGGCGGGCGAAGAGGCGACATCACAGCACCCAGCCCCGCTCCGCGAACACGCGGCCCAGCACGCCTCGCGTGTGTACCGCCACCACGAACGTGCCCTCGCGTTCCTCGAGCAAGCCTAGGTGCGCGAGTCGGCTCAGCTGCGCCTGACTGGTGTTGACGTCGCGCCTGAATAGCCTCGCTTGGCCGGCAGCGTCGATCCAACGCCCACGCCCGAGTTGGTATAGGTTGACCAGGATGTCGTCCGGAAGACGCTTCACGCGTGCGTACGACGAAGCCGGGATGGGTCCGACGTGCACGATGTCGTCCTGGTTGCCTCGGATCGAAGCCAGGCTACACCCATCTCTCGACCGACGATCACCGTGGCGACCGCGAACGCCACGACGACGATCACGTCCTTGAGGACGACGACCGACAGAACGTTCCTCGTCATCGCGCCCGTGGCTCGCGACTCCATGATGACTGCGATCGTGGCGGCCGGAGAGGTCGCCAGCGACACCGACGCGACCATCGCGCCCACCGCCAACGCCGCCGTCATCGGCAAGCCCTCGACGCCGGGCAAGCCGATGTAGGAAACCACGCCGGAGATCAGCCAAAAGAATGCGGTAACCAAGACACCGATGGACACCATCTGCGCCGCGAGGATCGAGCTGATCGCGCGAAACCCCTTCTTGAGCTCTTCGATCTTGAGCTCGCCACCTGCGGTGAGGGCGATCACCGCCACTGCCAGCGTGTCGATCAGACTAAGCTGCTCGATCACCTCACCGTTGAGAATACCCTTGTCGAAAGGCGCTGGGAGGCCGAGGCCGGTCAGCGCTTTGCCCAGCGAAGGGCCAAACACGAGGCCTGCGATCAGGTAGCCCGTGATGTGGGGTAGGCGGATCTGGCCCACCAAGCCGCCGATCGTGTAGCTGGCTAAGACGACGAAGCCCAGCGCCAGCATGGCCGTCGGGTCGAAGGGATGTGACGCGAACTGCTCGAATTGATAGAGCGCCACCATCCCGAACAGCAGCAGCACGATGACGGTAATCTGCCGGCGTGCGTGGGTTTCTTCGCCCGGGGGCGGCATGCTGTACGAGCCCACGGTCAACGCCTCCAGAAACCGGGGAAGAACAACGCGAACAGCGTGGAGAATTCGACTCCTCCAAGCTACTAGGGTTCCGACATTCGATCCATTCGATGTTTTCTTGTATTACATCAGGTACGCTCGAAGGATGAGTGGGGGGTGATTGTGACCTCAACCCGACCGGGCCGGACGAGCCCTGCTATCGGCACCTCGTGAAAAGCCGAGCTCGCGCGCGAAGAAGACTTCAGTCTGCCCTAGCGCCGGCCGAAGGTCGTCGAGCCAGGTGGCTCGAGGGGCGCTGTCCGATAAACTTCCGGCCAGGTGCTACCAGCCGTCGCAGACACATTCGCGTTTTCCGTACTCGGGGTGGAAACGATTCTGTGCGGAATCATTCTCTTTCTGCTGGAGCGCAGTGCGAACTCCGAGAGGAGCAGTTTTGAATGAGCGGTTACGTCAATCACATCGTCGTTTGCGGTTACGAGATGGGAAGCGGGATGCTACTGGACATGTTGGTCAGCGAGCTCAACACCGACGAGCAACCCGTGGTTCTTCTCGGGTCCTATGAACGACCTCGCGAGCTTCCGCCGGAGTTCATGTGGGTTCAGGGTGACCCGACCAAGGAAGGCGAGCTCGACGAGGCGCGCATTCCGGAGTCGGGGCACGTGATCATTACGGGCTCACGGCGGGCTCAGCCACAGCAAGCCGACGCCACGACGATCTTGACCGCGTTTACCATTCGGTCGCACCTCGGCAAGAGTCCTTTGGCGGCGAAGCGCAAGAAGCCCGTGCGCATCGTCGCGGAAATCCTGGATTCGGAGAACGTTCAGCACGCGCGGGCCGCGGGAGCCGACGAGGTCGTCGAAACCCGGCGAGTGGGGTACTCGCTGCTTGCACACGCCGCGGCATATCCCGGCATTGCGGATGCGACGAGCCGCGTGGTGTTTGCTGGGCATCAAAACCTCTACGTCGGCGCTCTTCCCGAAAATGTCACGGCCCCCGCTGCATTCGATGAGCTCAGTCGAAAGATACGTGTGGCGACCGGTTGCTTGGTGATCGGAGTACGCGATCCGACAACCGGCCAAGAGCGTTTGAATCCCCCGAGGGACGAGCTCGTCGCGCCGGGGATGGAGGTCTTGTACCTCGCCACCGAGCCCCGCCTGGAACGGCCATGACGCTGCGGCCGAGCCGCGAGCCGCTTGATCTCATCTATCCCCTCAATACGAAACACAACCCGGACAGCAGTCGTTTCACACCTAAGAAGCCTAGCAGGCTACTCCGCGGGGGCCGGCGTACGTTGGAGCGACTCGATCAGAGCGCGCAACGCTTCGAAGCGAAATGGCTTGGCCAGGTAGGCGCTCACGTCGGGCGAACGTTCTTTGGCAATGGGCCCCGGGGTCTCCTCACCCATCAGAATGACCAAAAGGTTGGGGTTCCGCTCACGGAGCTGCCGGGCGACCTCGACGCCGCTCGTTCCAGGCAAGCTCGACGCCACCAGGGCGAGATCCGCGTCCCACTGCTCGATCACCGTGAGGGCGCCGTCCCCGGAGCTGGTGCCGACGACACGGTTGCCATTGACCATCAGCATGCGAGCGAGACTCCACTGAAGGTCCGGGTTGCTCTCCACGAGCAGCACGCTGCGGTGTTGTGGACGACCCTCCGCGATCGTTCTCGCTGCGCTCTCCAGCTCTTGTGCGCTTGGCTCGGTTCCCATGTTCGGTGCTTGGCCCTGCGCTCGCGGGAACGCCTCTCCACAGGCGCGACAGCGAATGGGGCGCTCCAGACACCGACGAACACGGGCTTGGACCTCTCCACAACGAGAGCACTTGAGCTCAACGACAGAGACCCTGGCTGCGGCTGCACCGGTCCACATCATGAATCGACTCCGACCTCTTTATTATCAACCGGAGGTGTTTCGGTCTATTCGAACATTTGGTATCATTTGTTCGATACGGACGAACAAGAAGAACCAGGATGGAGACCCTCAACTACCACCACTTACGGCTGTTCTGGGCCGTCGCGCGCGAAGGCAACCTCACCCGTGCCAGCAAGAAGTTGCACCTCGCGCCTCAGACCGTCAGCACACAGATTCGCGCTTTCGAGACGGCCCTCGGGGAAAAGCTGTTCCGGCGCTCCGGCCGTCGCATGCTCCTCACGGATGTCGGTCACGTTGCCTTACGGTACGCCGACGAGCTCCGGTCACCGCGCCTCAGCGAGGTACTCTGTCGCGTGTTTCAGCTGGGGTCGCGAGCTCTTGCTGTTGCTCCGTTCTATGAGGGCTGCGTAATAGGCCTCGGCCTTATCAGCCCGTTTCCCCAGCTCGGCAGCGCGGCCGGCGCCGAATACCAAATTGAAGCGGTGCGGCGCCCGTTGTAGTGCAGCTTCAAAGGTCTCGAGGGCGTCGGTGTGACGACCTAGCTCAAGGTACAGGTAACCCAAATGCCCTGCAGCGCTAACCACATGTCCCGGTTCGACCGGGTGCTTCTGACCGGCGAGCTCCGTGGCCGCGGCGAGCATCATCAGTGCGACGGCATTGGCGTCGTCGTCACGGCTGTGCGCGATCCACGCGGACAGCACCTGCGTTTGAATGCCGATACGCGCCTTCCAGTACTCGTTCTTCTCCTTCTCCGCCAACGCGGCCAGTGCCTTGAGCGACCGCTGCGCCAGGGCGCGCTTGCCGGTGCGCGCCGCACCGATACCCCGGGCCGCGTGCAACATGCTATCCGCGAAAGGAAAATCATCCCACTCGTAGTCCGTATAACGAGGCGCCAACGACGCCGCTTCTCGCCACGCGCTTTGGATGCCGCCATGGCATAAGCTCCCGGGCCGCTCTTGCGCTCAAAGCGCACTTTGGGGTCGACCCTGGCCTGCCACTCCATCGCCTTGTCGTCATCGGCGACCTCTGCTCTCATACTTCGAAAAAACCGATCCATTAGAAAGGAATTAGCGACTGGACCCAAAGTCCCGCGAGTCCTATTCCTCCTTAAGCTGGATTCGCACGCAGTATCTCATCAGGAGAGGACGCACAGGCGAGGATCGTGGATCGAAGCTGGTACTTTCGTTTGGCAATCGTCGTCGGCTCGACCGTCTTGGGCTGTTTAGCCCTGTGGCCGAGCATCGACCGTTGGTTGCCGGCGCCCGACATCGTCAAAGAGTATTTCGACAGGCAGATCAATCCCGGGCTCGACATCAAGGGCGGCCTCAGGTTGATGTACGAGGTCGAGGTCGACGAATACATTCGTGACCGTCGCGACCGCATCGCCGAGCAGGTGCAGCGGCAGTGTGGCGTGCTCATCGGTGTCGTCCCCGAAGATGAGGTTGACGACATCGACAAAGAAACGATGGCGAAGATCCAAGAGCGCTGCAAGGTCGAGCGCGTCGACAAGGAGGGCGGTGCCGTTCGCGCGATTCGCATCACGTTCTCGAATCAGGAAGACGCCGACAAGCTCTCGAAGACGTGGGTCAGCGATTATTTCCGCGATTTGCGGGCCGCAAGCGGCGTAGGCGGTCTCGTCGTCGATCTTCACATGCGCGAAGAGCAGCTCAGCAACATGCGCGAGACGGCCGTTCGTCAGTCCGAGCGCACGATCATTAACCGCATCGACAGCCTCGGCGTTCTCGAGCCAACCGTCATCGCCCGTCCCAACGACGGCGACATCATCATCGAGGTGCCGGGCGCGCAGGCGAGCTCTTTCGAGCGCATCAAGTCGATCATCAGTCGCACCGCGCAACTCGAGTTCAAGATCGTCGATGACGAGGCGCCGAATCTTGGGGCGTTGCTCGCGAACCCGCCGCCCGGAATCTACATCAACGCCGGCTCGCAGGCTTACCTCGAGGCCTTCGGCGAAGACGCTCGCGACCTTCTTCGTGAACACATCGCCACCATTGAGGTCCCTGACGACCACGAGTTCGCCATTGGGCGGCAGGATCCAGACCCAGATCGCGGCGGTGAGGGCTGGCGCACGTACTACATGTACCGCCTCGCCGAGGCGACCGGTGAGGACCTCGATGACGCCGCCGTGGGCTTCGACCCCCAAAGCGGTAGTCCCGAGGTCGACTTCACCATGAACGCGCGCGGCGCCTCGCGCATGGCGGATCTCACGGGCTCCAACATCGGCAAGCGCATGGCGATTGTCTTGGACGACCGCGTTGAATCGGCGCCCGTCATTCAGGGCCAAATCGGAGCGCGGGGCCGCATCACGCTCGGCGCCTACCTCGACCGCAACGAGCTCCTTCAAGAGGCCAAAGATCTTGTCATCGTGCTCCAAGCGGGCGCGCTTCCCGCGCCGCTGCGCCCGGCCAATGAGCAGCTCATCGGACCAACCCTCGGTCGGGATTCGGTGACCAAGGGCGCGCGGGCCGCGGTGATCGGGGTCCTCCTCGTGTTGACTTTCATGGCCATCTACTACCAAGTGGCCGGCCTGGTGGCCGACACGATGATCGTCCTCAACCTCTTGTTGCTACTCGGCATCATGTCGGGCATCGGCGCCACCCTGACCCTGCCGGGAGTCGCGGCAATCGCGCTCACTGTCGGTATGGCCGTCGATGCGAACGTGCTGATCACAGAGCGCATTCGTGAGGAGCTCAGGCTCGGGAAGTCCCCGCGTTCCGCCGTCGAGCAGGGCTTCGCGCGCGCCTATTCTTCCGTCTTTGATAGCCAGCTCACGACCGCCATCGCAGGCGTCGTGCTCTGGCAGTTCGGCACGGGGCCGATCAAAGGCTTTGCGACGATGCTGTTGATCGGCATCGCGACGTCGCTCTTCACCGGCACCTTCTGTTCAAAGGTGCTCTTCGATTGGATCGTGCGCGGCTTGCGCGTCCAGAGACTGCGGGTGGGTTGAGATGGAGTTCGCCAAACCCGGCACCTATATCGACTTCATGAAGTACCGAGCGCCCGTGGTGGGCTTCCTCGGCCTCCTTGCAACGCTCGCAGAATGGTGTGTCACGTGAACAGCTCGGAGCGGGCCGCCTCGCAGATCGCCATCACGGCCGGGTGCCGGATGCGACGCTCGACGGAGATCGCGTAGAAACGCTCGCTGACGTCACCTGTCGTCCCGATCGGTTGGACCTCGTACTGGCGTACGACCTCGTCTTCGATCACCGTAGGCACCGCGAAGAAGCCCGCGCCTGCCTGACCGAAGACTTTTAGTAGGGCGCTGTCCTCAAACTCCCCGGCGATCACGGGCCGAACCCCGCGCGCGTCGAACCATCCATCGAGCTCGCGTCGGAGAACGGCATCCTCGCTCGGCAGGAGCACCGGTGCCCCCTCGAGCGACCTCGGGAATCCCTTGCGCAGGCGACTCGCCAGATCAGGTTGTGCCATGAAGGTGACACCACACCTTCCGAGCAGATGGTTGTAGGCCCGCACATTCATACCGGGTGGGATCGGGGCATCTGACAGCACGACATCGAGGCCGTGGACGGCGAGATCAGCGAGCAGCTTCTCCGGCGTTCCCTCGCGGCAGACGATTCGGACCGGCTCCTCCAACAGGAGCGCCGGCTCGATGAGTCGGTGGGCGACGAGCTTTGGCAGGACGTCGGCTACCCCCACCACGAGCCGTAGCGGGCGACCAGTCGGCTGTCCACGAAGGGCCTCCCCGAACTCCTCGCCGAGCGAGAAGATCTCGTCGGCGTACCGCAAGGCAACGTTACCGACATCCGTGAGGAGCATGCGACGGCCAGAGCGCCGGAACAGCTTTTCCCCGAGGGCCGTCTCGAGAGTGCGAATCTGCGTGCTGACGGTCTGAGGCGCGAGGTGCAACTTCTTGCTGGCACGGGTGAGGTTGCCTTCGCGCGCGACGGCCCAGAACAGCCGCAAGTGATGGTAATTGAGGGTCTCCATCCCGGTTCTTCTTGTTCGTCCTTATCGAACGAATGATACCAAATGTTCGAATGGACCGAAACACCTCCGGTCGATATTAGAGAGGTCGGAGTCGATTCATGATGTGGACCGGTGCAGCCGCGGCCAGGGCCTCTATCGTTGCGCTGAAGTGCCCCCGCTGTGGAGCAGTCGAAGCCCGTGCTCGTCGGTGTCTGGAGCGCCCCATTCGCTGTCGCGCCTGTGGAGAGGTGTTCCCGGGAGCGCAGGGTGCGGTTGTGTACCGAGAGCGGAAGTTCTGCTTCAGTCTGTCCCGGAAACAGTCCCAAGGGGCCCGCGGACGAGATGCCCGCGACGAGCGTGAATGAGCTGAGAAAACACGCGAAGCTTGGTTATGGACGAGCTGCCTCTCTTCGCTAACGGCCTCATCGTGCTGGCAACCGTCGTCGTCGTGGGGCTTGGCGCGCACTGGGTGGTCGAGTCCGCCGCGCGCATCGCCAAGCGCCTCGGGATTTCCGAGCTGATCATCGGCTTGACCGTCGTGGCTCTCGGCACGTCGGCGCCCGAGTTCGCCGTCACGCTGATCGCTGCCTTCAAGGGGCAGGGAGACATCTCGGTGGGCAACATCGTCGGCTCCAACATCTTCAACCTAGGCTTCATCCTGGGCGGCTGCGCGCTGGTGCATGCGATCTCGATCACGCCCACTCTACTGCGGCGCGACGGCACTGTCATCGGAGCCACCACAGTCCTGTTGCTCGGCCTCATCGGTTGGGACCTTCGACTCGATCGCCACGACGGCGTGCTGCTGCTCGTCTTGTTGGGCGTCTACCTCGCCTACCTGTTCAAGCAGCGTCGAGCCGGCGTGGACGACGGTCACGAAGCACGCGGACATGATGACCAGGGCGCTGTCGGGCTTCCATGGGATAGCGCATTACTCTTCGTCGGTTTGGTCTGCATCATCGGAGGCTCCTCCCTTCTCGTTGAGTCTGCGACCGTGATTGCCAGTGGCTTGGGCGTGAGCGAGTGGGTCATCGGCGTGACCATCGTCGCGGCGGGGACCTCGGCTCCCGAGCTCGCCACGAGCCTGTCGGGGGTCATCAAGGGGCGCTACGCCATCAGCGCGGGAACCGTGATCGGAAGCGACATCTTCAACTTGCTCGGCGTCCTCGGGCTGGCCGGCCTACTGCGCCCAATGGAGATCGATGCCATGGCGCGAATCTCTCTGGGTGCTCTCTGCGGCATGGTGTTCCTGGTGCTCTTCTTCATGCGCACTGGTTGGCGGGTATCGCGACTCGAGGGGCTCGTGCTCGTCGCCATCGCTGCCTCGAGGTGGGGCCTTGACCTCTCGGCACGGGGCCCATGACGCCCAGAGGAGCAATCCTGAGATGCAGCTTCCCGCTAGCACGCGTGAGATTCCCCTCGTGTGCACGACTTGGAACAGCCGTAGAGGGTGTGGTTGAGTGTTTCCATCGAGTGTTCATATTTACTATCCGCCTATGGCGTCATCTTCGCGAGAAAGCCCGTGGCATGTTTGGTCTGGGGTCGTTTGTTGCCGTCGACCGCTATCTTGGTGAGCGCGGTGTAGTAATCCACCGCCTCCTTCTGCATGTCGGCCATCTCAGCTGCCTTGCCGGCACCAGCCAGCGAGTGGAATCTCCGCGGCGAGTCCTCAAGCGAGCGCTGGAATACCTCGAGCGCTTCTTTGGGACGTTTGAGCTCGAGCAGCAGCTCACCCAGTTGCTCGATCGCGTAGATGGTGTGTCCCGGCTCGACGGACAGCTTTCCGGCTGCCAGCTCCTGCTCAGCCGCGTGACTGATCCGCTTGACCGCTTCGTCCGCCATGCCCTGTCTGTGCGCAACCCAGCCGGAGATCACGTCCCGCTCCAGTTGGATCCGGCCCTGCCACCAACTCTCTTTGATGAGCCCCTTGAGCCGGTCCAGCTCGACGATCGATCGCTGCGCCGCCTCGATGTTCCCGTTGTGCGCCGCTCCGAGGCCCCGTGCAGCGTACGTGATCGCCTCCGCCCACGGGTAGCGATCCCAGACGTAGGGGATGGAACGCGCCGGGAGAGCGGCCGCCTCCTTCCACGCACGGCGCTCGATGGCGAGCCGCGCCGGCACTGCAGCCAGGGCGTACGCTCCAGGCCCGCTATTGGGCTCCCACCCGGTCTGCGCGTTCACCTTCGCTGCCTCCCGTCTGGCACTCTCGTCATCGGCCACCTGCAAGTAGCCGTAGACGAGATAGTCGAGAGCGTGCAGAAGATGTCTCGACATCTTGCCATCCGGGAGCGGCTGACGCGTGGCAGAGTCGCGTGAGCGGATGTTCCAGAAGATCACCTGCTCCCAGTTGCCGAGCCGCACATAGATATGACTCGGCATGTGGAGCGCGTGCGGGGCGTCGGGGGCGACAGCTTCGTAGCCCTGGGCGGCCGCGACGCCGCGCTCCGCGTGAACGGGATTGTCGTAGGCGTGCAGGAGGTAGTGCATCAGCCCCGAATGCTCCGGGCGTTGCTCGAGGATCTTCTCCAACGCCTCCCCCGCTCTGAGATCCTGGGCATAGGCCCTGTCGTATGGATCGGACGTGGTGAGCTGGGCCAGCGCGAGGAAGATCTGTGCCTCCGAGTCTCCCGGGTGCGCGGCTGCGTGTCTCCCCTGGGCCTCGTGCCAGCTCGCCTTGCGCGCGTTGCGGTCCCTGTTCTGCCAATTCTCGTAGTAGGCGCCCACCGCTTCGATGTAGCCGTTTTCGCGATCGGTTGACCTGGCCACCATCGAGCGGGCTCTTTCGACCGCAGCCGCACCGGTTCTCAGTGCGTCTTCCGTCGGATCGCCCGGCCACTTCGGTTGGAACTGGGACATTGCGATGCCCCAATGCAGCATGGCGCATTCTGGATCCACCTGCGCGGCCGATTCGAACTCCGCGTACGCCTGCTTGTACATCATGTTGTGGAGCAGAAACACGCCCTTCCCGAACCGCGCCTGGGTCGTACTGCTACAGGAGGTTGGGAATGCGATGCCGCGCGACGACTGTGTCGCCTCGTTCCCGCAGTTGGAGCCGGTGCAGGCGACCAAAAACAGCGCGACCAGAGGGTGCACTCGAAGACTAATCGATGTCACTGCTGGGTTTCCCGTGCCGATGCGTCGAGTAAGCCTGTTCTCTCGGGATCTACGGGTACGCTCATGTTGCTACCTCATACTACTATTAACGTCGCGCGGGCGGGAGTGTTGCAACGCGGCGTGAGAGCGTGGGGACATGTCGGGAAAGCTCTCGGGAACCCTTTCCGACATCTCGAGAAGAGAATCGGATTTCGGATTATGACTCCGCTCCGCTTTCACACACCCTCTTCTGGCTCCCACTGGATGTCGGGCTTCGAGCGATCAAAGAAGGGCGCGAAGACCGAAAGCGCTGCGAGCCTCCCACCGTCAAGCAGTGATGGGCCGTGCAGAGTGTCACGAGGAATGAGGATCAAGTCTCCGACGCGGACATGTCGGGTTTCCTTCCCCACCTGAAAGTCCGCCTCTCCCTCTAGGATCAAGACCAGCTCATCATGTTCCCTATGGGTGTGGAGAGCTTTCCTCTTGCCTTCAATCACGGCGACGTCCGCCGTCGTGAAGGCCCCATCAAAGACGAACATTCGCTTGATCGGGTCGCGTGCTGTCGAGGGATCAGTCTTCATAGACTGGAGAGCCTCGTTGAGGTTTACGAAGTTGCTCATGGATCCTACCACGTGAGTGTACTCCTGCCGTCCGCGCTTGTTAACCTCCGGGCTGCTTCCACCCTGTTTCTGCGTCGCGTTGTCCTCACTGTGGAGGCAGTGGAGGGTCTCCCCGTTCCCACCACAGTGCGCGCGCGTTAAGGCGCGTAACCGGATACCCCTCCATGGCTCCAACCCTCCGTGAGATTCACGATCCGTACCTCGTGTCGTCCGCCGCGACCCGCGCGCTCGCACGCCGCCTAGAGCCGATCTTTGAGGCCGTCCATGGTTCGGCGCCGGACATCGCCGGAAAAGGGGTCGCCAATCCGCTCGCGCTTCTCATGTCGGCCGTGATGATGCTCAACCATCTCGCCGACACCCGTGGTAACGTTCGCTGCCGAGAGCTCGGGGAGCGCATCAAGAGCGCCTACAACCGAGCGCTAACCGATGGGCAGAAGACCCGCGACCTGGGCGGCGAGCTCGGCACCAAGGAGTTCGCGTCCGCGGTGATCGACCGCCTCGGCTAATCACTACTCGTACCGTTAGGTGGTGGGGGGACCGCGCTTCGGCGGGCAGCGGCACGGATGCCGCCCCGAGTGTAGCGGCCCATCAATGAGCCCCATTCCATGACGACGCTGCCGCCCGTCTCGTTGTGTCGCGATTCAAAGGCAGCGATGAGATCGAGGCATGCGTGGTCGACGAAATCGAGCTCGTCGATATGCATGTGAAGCTCGGTACCGGGAGGGATCTCCTCGAGCGCCGCAGCGAGCCGGGGGAGCGCGACAAACGTCGCCGCGCCGTGGAGATGCAGCTCGATGCGTTCACCGACGTCGACGCGCTCGATGTCGAGGTGCGCCAATGAGTAGACCAACCTGAGTGTCGAAAGCACGAGCCCGATGACGATGCCCGTCAGCAGGTCGATGGCCACGATGCCGATGACGGTCGCCAGGTAAATCCCCAAGATGGGCCAGCCGTATTCGAGGAGCTTCCCCGGGGTAGAAACCTGGAGGAGGCGGACGCCGACGTAGATCAGGATCGCGGCCAGGGCCGACTCTGGCACGAAACCAAGGAGTCCTGGAACGAGCGCGGCAAAGAAGAAGATCCACATCGCCTGCAAAACGGAGGAGGACCCCGTGTGCGCGCCTGCCTCGACGTTGGCCGTGCTGCGGCTG
>Ga0255058_10001310_pt1 | contig 14021 bp, 10 predicted proteins | sample Cases_109_9_MG_FD_188637 | JGI IMG/M metagenome (GOLD analysis project Ga0255058, IMG submission 188637) | Seawater microbial communities from Amundsen Gulf, Northwest Territories, Canada - Cases_109_9 | ecosystem: Environmental > Aquatic > Marine > Gulf | place: Canada: Northwest Territories... | reverse complement strand
CCTTGCGAATCGCGTGCCAGCAGAACACCGGTCTCCTCAAACAGCTCTCTCACGGCTGCGCTGTAGAAATCCAGCCCCCCGCTCGGCAGCCCCAGCTCCGCGTCTGCCTGCTCCGCCGTTGTGCCCCGGCAAAAGGCGTGGGCTTGAGACTCGTCATCGTCCACGACGCCGCCCGGAAATGCGTAACTGTCCCCGAACGCATCCCCGGCCTTGCGCCTGACCATCAGGATCTCGGGATCAGACGCGCCTTCGCGCACCAGAACGACGGTTGCCGATGGCCGCGCTTTTACCGAATCAGAATTGTCTGGCTCCATGCCTATGAGAATTGCGAAAACATAAGGAATCAATAATAGCCCGGAAGTCACACCTTTATCGGTTCGCGGCTAAAGCCGCTCCTACGATCCTGATTTTGGGATGTGTAGGAGCGGCTTTAGCCGCGATTGCTGCTGTTCAGCTATCTGGAACCCGACTTCTTGTAGGGATTAAACATTGTGACGTCCGCCTGCGATAATTCGGACTCAGGGATCGGCGGCGTTGGCACATAGTGTTTCGGCATCGGTCCACCGGCTTTCACCCTGGCCAGTGCCTCGGCCGGTGTTTCCAGCAAAGCTCCGGCGGCGACCGCGTCCTTGCGCTTGGGTATATAAGGTGTGCCGTGACTGTTGGGTGGCGGCATGACGTTTGCGTTGTAGTAGGCAATCTTCTGCTTTTTAGGGTCTATATATCGCTTCAGGTCCAAGTCCCGTTTGTTGACGCCATGCGGAGGATCCACGCACACACCGTCCACGATTTCCAGGTCGAGCCACCATTTTTTTGCCGGATTACGAATACCGTGTCCGAGCCAGTCGTCAAGTCGCGTCGCTATTGGTACGAGGAACGGTTTCAGCCATCGTGCATTGATTCCGAGCCAGCTTGCGACCTGGGTTGCGATCGGTCCGTCCCAGGTCACGACCTTATTCAGTGGACAGGCTTTCATGCAGCGACCGCAGGCAAGGCCGCGCTGATTCGTAAGCCTGTACCGCGCGCACCGTTCGGCATCGAGCTTCCACATTTCGTAGCCATTGAACATGACTTTGTCGCCCCAGGTGATCGCATCGCAAGGGCATTCCCTTGCGCACTTCAGGCAATTGGAACAGAAATACTGCAGGCCGAAATCGATCGGCTTGTCCGCTACCAGCGGCATGTCGGTCGTCATCACGACGGACTTGAAACGCGGGCCGACAAATGGATTGAGCACCAGCTCGCCGATGCGACTGAGCTCCCCGAGTCCGGCCAGCAGAATCAAAGGTATGTGCAGGACCTCGGAATCGGCGTTCGTCTGCGCCCGCGCGGAAAAACCAAGTGATCGCAGATGATCCGCCATGACACCGGCGACGACTGCACCTCGCATATAGGCGCGCATCGACTGGGCGCCGGAGATGTAATCATCACCCGATGCGCCCTCCATCGTGTCGTACTCCTGATCGATCAACATGACGACCGCGTACCTGTGATGACATTCGATCGGTACACCGCCGTCACCATGCGAGTACCAGGCGTAATTCGGAATTTCACAAATCCCGGTAAGCTCCGCACCCAGGAAATAAGACACTGACTTCAGTGCTCTCGTGTTTTCCTCCGCGTCGTTGCAGGATGCAGCAGCGTCCTCCGCAACCAGGCCATCCTGCTGCGGCACCATGGCGCCGATCTGCTTGAGCATCGCAGTTGCAAACGGATGCTTGAACGCAAATCGGCTGCGCTCGCGTTGCGTCTTTTCGCCGAGGTCGCCATGAATTGCACGATCGAAGAACGAAGCGCGTTTGGGTACGCGCGGGACCTCAGCGTCGATAATAAGCGTCGTTGGTCTGTCCACACGGTCAACAGTTTCCATGGCGAACTTGCTCAGATGAGTCGGCCTGCTCGATTGTCGCCAGCGCTCCAGACCGGATGTCGAACCGCCGACCCCGAGCCAGTAAGCGATATTTTTCGCTTTCATAGCTGCGCGAGGTTCGAGCGGGTCATCGCTTGCCAGTTCGTAATCCGTCGTCACTGCACAAATCGAATACCGGTCATCCAGATACGGATTCAGGATTCTGTCGCCGATCCGCACGCCAAGCCCCGCCATGACGGTCAGGCGCTCGAGATCAACGTCACCGTGTTGGCCGTCGTGTGCGACGGCCGAATAACCCATCAGCTGAATATGATTTGCGATGCTGATGGCGATTTCATACGCACGGAACCCGGCAGCTTCATCGACAGAGTCGGCTATCCAGGACTGTGCTAACGACCCGTTCTCGGGTACTCGGCTGTGTTTCACCAGCACGACAATCGCATAGCCGTGATCCTGCGGTGTCGCATCATCCAGCCAGCATGAATCTGCCAGCGGAGAGATCGCCACCTGACTGGCATTGAGGAAATAGGCCGAACCCTTGATGTCGATCATGCGTCTGTGCAGATCGTCCGGAACAGGTGCTTTTGCCGCTGCAGGTTCATCGTCCCGCAGCGAATGAAAAATCTGGTGATACTTTGCAATTGATTCGCTGAATCCGTCCACTTGTTTCGTTTCGACGGTCGACCGGATTCTCTTCGGCAAATCGATTTCCTGGCCCAGGATGTCAGGATTCCGGGCGAGACGTTCCAGCGGGTATGGGCCCAGGTGATAAGGCCTTGATTTGTTGGAAAAAAATATCATTCAAAAATGTGTAATTATCAGTACAGTTTTATTCTAACATTGTCCGGCATCAGGGAGGGGCCCTGTTGCGGATGATCCGAGAAACGACCTTGCGATGGCTCGATAGATTTAAGGCATAAAACAGTCGGGACTTGACAGGCGGCGTGGCTGGCACGGAGTCGGTCGGCCTTGACGACGCTGCCCCTGAGCGCCGGCATTACGAAATCCCGGACGCAGCTCGCAAACACCATAATTGAATGACGACGGCAAGCGGGTGATACCATTTCTGTTTGGCCGCCTCGGACCCCCAGAAAAATGTTCGAACACCTCAATACGATTCACCCCCTTCTGCCGCCCGGCGCGGGCCTGCTGGCGCTGCTGGCGGGCGCGGTCATCATCGACCTGATCGCCAAGCGCATTTTGGTCCGCACAGTCCGCGCATTCGCCAGACGATCCAGGTTCAGCTGGGACGACGCGTTGGTCACGCATAATGTTTTCGGCCGCCTCGCGCAGGTCGTGCCGGCGCTGATCGTATTCGTCGGCGTGCCGTTCGTGCTGGGTCTGCCGGAAGGCGTCACCCAGGTCCTGCGCAACGTCGCGATGGGCTACATGGTGTTGATGTTGACGCTGGCGCTGACCGCGATGCTGAGCGCGGCCAGCACGATCTACGCGGCCTCGCCGATCGCAAAGGGCCGTCCGCTCAAGGGATTCGTGCAACTCGTGCAGATCGTCGTCTGGATTGTCGGCGGCGTGCTGATCGTAGCGACCGTACTGGACCGCTCCCCGCTGTTGCTGCTGAGCGGTTTCGGCGCGATGACCGCTATCTTGCTGCTGGTGTTCAAGGACACGATCCTGTCACTGGTCGCCAGCGTGCAGCTCACCGCCCAGGACATGGTTCGCGTGGGCGACTGGATCGAGATGCCGCAGTTCGGTGCAGACGGCGACGTGATCGATGTGCAGCTCCACACCGTCAAGGTGCAGAACTGGGACAAGACGATCACCACGATCCCGACGCACCGTTTAATCACGGACTCGTTCAAAAACTGGCGCGGCATGTCGCAGTCGGGTGCCCGGCGGATCAAGCGCTCGATTTTTATGGACGTGTCGTCGATCCGCTTCCAAACGCAAGACGAAGTTGATCATTTCAAACGATTCGCGCTATTGAACGACTACGTCAAGAACAAGGAACAGGAGCTGGCCGATTACAACGCGGGGCTCGCGACCGAGGTGGACGCGGACGTGAACAGGCGAAGGTTAACGAACGTCGGCACATTTCGTGCGTACGCGTATGACTACCTGAAGAATCATCCGCGAATCGACAAGGACATGACACTGATTGTGCGACAGCTCGCCCCGGGGCCCGAGGGACTGCCGTTGGAGATTTACTGTTTCACGAACACAACGGAATGGGCGGCTTACGAAGATATCCAGTCGGACATCTTCGACCACCTTCTGGCAATCGTGCCGGAATTCGGATTGCGTCTATACCAGAAACCGGCCGGTTCAGATTTGGCGAACCTCAAATAAAAAAGTGTATCGGGAAAATAAGGGAAGCTGTAGGCTTGTTAGCCAAGTGGAACCGGGTTGAACAACTGAATGTCGCTGTTCTCGGAACTGAAGCGCCGTAATGTCCTGCGGGTAGCGATTGCCTACCTTGCGGTTTCCTGGTTGCTAATCCAGATCGTCGAGACACTTTTCCCGATATTCGGGCTATCGGACGAGCTGATCAGACTGCTTGTCATTTTGCTGGCAATTGGCTTCCCGCTCACTCTAATCTTCTCCTGGTTGTATGAACTGACTCCGGAAGGCGTGATGACCACCGAGGCTGCTGCTGCCGCGGGCTACGCCAAACCAGCCGCCTTCGGCCGCCATATCGACTTCGCTATCATTGCACTGCTTGTCGTCGCCGTGGGTTGGCTGGTCTACGACAGAGAAAGGGGCCCGGTGGCAGCTGAGAATTCCATTGCCGTTCTCCCGTTCGTCAATATGTCGCATGACCCCGAACAGGAATATTTTTCGGACGGCGTTGCCGAGGAAATCCTGAATATGCTGGCTCAGGTAGGAGGGCTTAAGGTGACCGCCCGCACCTCCTCTTTCCAGTTCAAAGGGCAAGCTTTGGATGTGCCACTGATCGGCGAAAAGTTGAATGTGGCTACGGTGCTCGAGGGCTCTGTCAGAAGATCCGGCGACGTACTGCGGATCACCGCACAGCTGATCAGCACGGCGGACGGCTTCCATTTGTGGTCCCGGACTTACGACCGTCGGCTCGACGATATATTCGCCATACAGGATGAAATTGCCGCATCCATCGTCGAAGAGATGAAGGTTCAACTGAATCTGGCGCCTGAAAGTGCTGTGTCGGTCGCGCGCATTGCCACTACCACCGAGGCCTACGACCTCTATCTGCAGGGTCTCTACCAACTGAACACGCTGTTCGCACCCGGTCAGGAAAACACCAACATGGACGCCCCGGCTGCTGCGCTGGAGTTGTTCCGCCGAGCAACTGCGGCCGCGCCGGACTTCGCGCCGGCCTGGGCCGGCAGCGCACGCGCCCTGAGCGTGCTGGTCGGGATGGACAAGGTTCCCGAGGAAGAGGCCTGGGACGAAATCGATGCGGCCAGCAAAAAGGCGTTAGCGCTCGGGCCCAATCTCGCCGAGGTGCAGTTTACGCTCAGCGAGTTCAGCGCGGGACCCGAGGAGGCACTGCAGTATTTGGAGCGGGCGATAGAGATCAATCCCAACTACGGGGAGGCTCACGTCGCGCGGGCGCATATATTGGAAAGCCTCGACCGTTACCGGGAATCTTTCGAGGCGGCGGAGATCGCTTATCGTGTCGACCCTCTAAGTATGGAAACGACAGACACGGCTTTATACGCCCACTTTTATCAAGGGAAGACAGACGGGCTCGAAGAGAGGCTGGAAGCATCCATCCAGAACCAGCCCACTGCCAACGGGCTGGTCACCGAGGCACACATGCGCTTCGAGCTAGGCCAGTTCGATCTGTTTCCGTTCCTCCAGCGGCGTGCCGAAGAGATACGCGGCTTCGGCGTCGAGGAAGGCAACTGGATCGCCAGCGCGCCCCGTCTTTTCGGCGATACCTATCTGACGCTTGGCCTAAAGGACCTGGCCCGCCGCTGGATGGTGGGCCGCTACGATGACGCAATTTTCCTGAGCGAAGGTCGTTACGACGAGGCGATCGAATTCCTCGAGGCCGAGTTCGAATCAGGTAAGGACAAGCCGATCTATTCTTACCGCTGGCATTTAGACATCATCGCGTCTCTGGTTGAAGCTTACCTCTATGCTGGGCGGTATGATGAACTGACCGCCTTTCTCGACACGTTGTCATGGCAATGGGGGCTTTTTCCCCTGCCGGGCTGCTGCCTCACCAACCCCCCCTGGCCCGAAGTCGCCTACACCTTCGCCCTGTTCCAGACGGGGCGAGCATCACAGGGACAGGAATGGCTGGCTCATTTGAGCGAAGAACTCGAGGATCGTCTGGCCGAGGGCATCGACGTGCCCAATCATTATTACGAGTTGGCCCGCATCCGCGCCATGCAGGGAAGGGTCCCTGAAGCTTTTGCGGCGATGGAGCGAGCGATCGAAAAGGGCTGGCGACGCTGGTATTTTGATCTCGACCCCATCCTGGAACCGGTTCGCAAGCTGCCGGAATTCGCTGCGCTCAAAGCGCGCTACGTCGCGGATATCGCTCGTATGCGCGACGTCGTGGCTGCGGCACTGGCCGCTGACACTCCAGGCACTGCTCAGTAGCTCGCCGTGATCCTCAGGAAGAATCGCCGGCCCAGCACGGCGTAGGTCGTGGGGTCGGTGTTCGCATCCTGGTTGGCGCTGCCCAGGAACGGCGGATCTTCGTCGAACAAGTTACTGATGCCGAGGCTCAGATCGAAGTGCTCACCGATATCTTGTTGCAGCGTCAGATCGAAGTAGTCCTTCGCAGGAACCTGCGGAACCGCCAGTATGGCCGGTGGTCGATTGTTGATGCTGCGGATTTCGTTTTCGCTGTTGGTCATCTCACCGATCCGAAGCCACCGTAATGACGCTGTGAACGGACCACTGCCATAGCTCAGGCGGGTAGCGACTGAATATACGCTTCCCCCCGCTCGCAACCTACGCTAGCAGACTGAAGCTCAACCGGGAAAGAACTTGTCCAACAGTGCGCTGTACCCTTGCACCGCTGTGCGCTGCATATAAAAGGACAAACCCCTGATACCACCAAGCTCTTCGCCACCACCTGCCCGGCCGGGTCCGCCGTGCACAAGCATTGGCATCACCGTGCCGGGACCCGGCGAGATGCCGGCCACTTTGCTACTGCCGTGCGTCAGTCTGCCGTTGAACGGGGCGAGTCCGATCAGCAGTTCGCGGGAGAAATTGCGGTCGTCCGAGTAAACCGATGAGACGAGGGAGCCACCGCCTGCAGCACAGCTATTAATAAGTGTCCCGGAATCCTTGTAGGGCAAAACCGAGACGACGGGGCCGAAGATCTCTCGTTCATGCACGATTGGAGCCGCTGCGACATCATCGACGCGGAACAGATGCGGTGTCAGGAAGTATCCCTTGCCCTTTTGAATACCGAGCAACTCTTCCGGTTCCAGACTTCCCGTTACTTTGCTTGCCTGTCCCTGGAGTACCTCGATGCCTGCCCTGACATCATCGAGCTGATTTGCGCTGACGAGTGGTCCCATGCGAACGCTTGCCTCGGCCGGATTGCCGATCACGATATCCTCCAGCCTCTCTTTAAGGGCATCGCTAAAGGACTCCAGTTTTTCCGGTGGGACGAACACGCGGCGAATCGCCGTACATTTCTGTCCGGCTTTCTGTCGCACATCCGTTACGACCTCGTTGAGCATCATCTGCCATGTCTCGCTGCCGGCCTCGACGTCGGGACCCATCACGGCAGCGTTGAGGCTGTCAGCTTCAACGTTGACTCGCACGGATTGTTTCGTATGCGCGTCGAGGCGCCGCAACACCATGGCGGTGTCTCCCGAGCCCGTGAAAGCAAGCACGTCCTGAGGACCCAGGTGCTCGAGCAAGTCACCAACGGATCCGGCGATGAAAGAGAACGCGCCCTCGGGAAGCACGGCAGAGTCGATGATAATTTCGGTCATGCGATGCGCCAGCAGCGCGGTACTGGTTGCCGGTTTGCTGACAACCGGCATTCCTGCGAGCAACGCGACCGCCGCTTTCTCGATCATCCCCCAGGCCGGAAAATTGAAAGCGTTCACATGCACGGCGGCACCGTGCAGCGGCGTAAGGATATGTTTTCCCGCGTATCGGGGAGTCCGACCGATCTGTGTGGACTCGCCGTCATTGACCAGGTGCCGGTCGCCGAGTTGTTTACCAACATCGACATATGCCAGCAAGGTCGCAGTCGCACCATCGACATCGAACTTGGCGTCGTTTCTCGTGTTGCCGCCATTCTCGATCGATAGCTCGATGAACTCTTCCCTGTTCGCAAACAGCACCTCATAGAGCCCTTGCAACTTTTCCGCCCGCTCGGCGAAAGTCATCGAGCGCAACGCCGGCCCACCGACGGATCGGGCATGCGTGAGCGCGGCCTCAAAATCGAGGCCCTCGGTACTGGTCTCGGCGAGCGGCTCTTCGGTCGCGGGGTTGAGTAGGGTGATCGTCTTGCCACTCCCCTCATGCCACCGGCCACTGATAAAGCTTTTTAATTTCACAGGCATCAACGACAACCTCAGACTATTTCACTTTTAGCCAATAGGAAATTATTCCGCCGAGGGCCATCGGCACCGCGAAGACATAATAGTTGGCTGACATGCTGAAGCCCGCGGCGATCAGGAATCCGGCCGCGGCCGGGCCGACCACTGCGCCGGATCTGCCCAGACCAACCGCCCAGCCGATTCCGGTGCTGCGAATTTCCGTGGGATACACCTTCGCCGCGACCGCGTAAAGGCCCGTGAACCCGCCTTGCTGAAGAACGCCCGTGAGAAAAATGACGACCATTAGCAGAGTCAGTTGATTCGGCGCCGCCGCAAAAATCACCATGCAAACGGCCGACGAAAACAGAAAAGCGAACACCAGGTTAGTCAGTCTCCACCGAGTCGCAAGCGTTCCGAGAGTGAATATTCCGATGACGCCGCCCGAGTTGAACAGAAAGAACGCCAGGTGGCCAATCTCAGCCGAATAGCCGGACTGCTCCATCAGCTTCGGAATCCAACTCATCAGAAAATAGAGCGTAGCGAAACACAGAAAAAAGGTTATCCACAAGGTCAGGGTCGCCAGCCGGTGCTCCGGGGCGAGGAGACTCATCATATTGCCGAAGATTCCTTTTGCTCTTCGGCCTGTCTCCTTCGCGACCGCCGGCAACTCGTCGAGCGTGTCCTTCTTGAGCTTGAGCAGAATCTTGTTGACGCGTTGCAAGGCGTTTGCCGGCCGGCGCTCGAACAGGTATTTGAGTGACTCGGGAATGAACTTCCAGGCAACGACGACCATTACAAGCGTAACGCCACCACCGAGCCAGAACATGCCGCGCCAGCCATAGGCCGGCATGATGAACCCCGCAACAACTGACGTCATCACCGCACCGAGCGGATAACCTGCGGTCGTACTGGCGACAGACAAAGATCGATATTTTTCGGGACTGTATTCGGCAGCAAGCGTGGCCTGACACGCGAGCATGGCGCCCGCACCCAGACCACTGACAAAGCGCAGGATAATGAACTCGGTAAGAGTGGCGGCGTTCGCCGTCAACAGTATGGATACGCCAACCAATGTGACACTCAGAATGATTAATTTACGGCGGCCAATGATGTCGGATACAGGTGCGAGGAACATCGCGCCGGTCATCATGCCAGCAAGCGCAAAACTGAAGATCAGGCCCAGCCTGTCAGGGGTAAGTTGCAACTCCTCTGACACGGCTGTGGCGACAATTGCCATCGCCGTGATGTCGAATCCATCGAGCATATTGAAGAACATACAAAGCCCGACAACGAGGATCTGCTGACCGCTGATCTGGCCATCGTCGATGACTTCGGCAACGACATTAGTGCTCAGTGCCGGGGCCGCAGAATCAGACATGTCTCTTCCTCCAGTAGCCGGTAGGCACTATATGCATGTAGAAGGGCGCGCGTGTCAAACAAGCGATCGAAATTCGTGAGGTAAGGTTTCCCCTTCAGACACAGCCTCAATAACATTCACCTTCCGTGCGACGACATAAAAGTGGAAATAAAATGCATATTGATTTACCGGTACTCGTCTGCACGCAATAGCTCTGCATGAAAACATTGACCTCATGTTGTACCGTATCGACACAACACAGGCTGGAGTATCGATATGGCTGGCAGAGATTCAACGGTTAGGACGGAGCTCTTTATTGATGGTGAAGAGCGGCCACCGGCTGACAAGGAATATTATCAATTACACAATCCTGCGCGCCCTGACGAGTTGGTAGGTGAGGCGGCCAGCGCCACGACTGACGACATCGATGTTGCCTGCAGGGCAGCGCATGCCGCGTTCCCGGCATGGGCGGCATTGTCGTATGCGGAGCGCGCTGACTATCTGACGAAGATTGCCGGGCATCTGACTGCAGACGAAGCAGAACTGAATTTCAGAATTAAATTGTTTACGCGCGAGCACGGCAAGATACTCAAGGAATCCACCATTGAGATGACGCGCCTCGGGGACCGCTTCACATTCTGTGCTGCTATGGCGGAACGACTTGCTGCTGACGACGAACTAGAAGGGCCGCCATTCGACACCATTATTACGCGTCAGCCGCGTGGTGTGGCTGCGTTGATCGTACCGTGGAACTGGCCGCTCTCGATCCTCGGCGCCAAATTGCCACAAGCCCTCGTGGCAGGGAATACCTGTGTCGTCAAGCCGTCTCAGAACTCGGCAATGGCTCCGACCATGACCATCAAAAAAATCGCCGAGATGCTGCCGCCGGGCGTCCTGAATGTTGTAACCGGACCCGCATCCACAATCGGTGACGCATTGTTGTCACATCCGCTGGTCAGGAAAATCAATTTCACCGGTAGCATTCCGGTCGGTAAACACGTCATGCGTGTCGCTGCCGATAACCTGACACCGGTGACACTCGAGCTGGGTGGCAACGATGCCGGAATATTCCTGGAGGATGTGGTTCTTGATGACGCGGCATTCATGCGCATCTACCTGGCAGCGTTCATGACTTCAGGACAGATATGCATGGCGCTGAAACGCCTGTATGTGCACCGGTCCAGATATGACGAACTATGCACCGGCCTGATTGCGGCAGCTTCACGTCAGGTGATCGGTGACCCGCTATTGCCCGAGACCACCATGGGTCCGGTCAATAACAAGAGTCAGCACGCCGTGGTTACCGGCATGCTCAGCCAGGCACGGGAGCAAGGCGCAGATGTGCAGGAGTACGGCCAGGTGCCGGATGAGAACCTGTACAAGGCTGGTTACTTCCAGAAACCAACGCTGGTATTCGACCCGGACCCTGCCCTCGATATTGTGAAGGAAGAGCAATTCGGCCCGGCGCTGCCGATAACCCCGTTCGATACAGAAGAAGAGGCCATCAGCCTGGCCAACGATTCCGAGTATGGCCTTTGTTCGTCGGTGTGGACACAAGACAAGGAAAGCGCAGTTCGGGTCGCGCGACAGCTCGAGGCCGGTTACACCTATCTGAACGGGCATGGGCCGCTGGCTCAGGACAACCGTGGGCCTTTCGGCGGATTCAAGGCGAGTGGCATAGGCAGAAACCTGGGGTTCGAAGGCATCCTGGAATTTCAGGAATATCACAGTATCTCTGGTCCCGATGGATGGTTGTTTTAACGTGAATGTTCGCGGCTAAAGCCGCTCCTACGAAAAAGGAATTCACGGACAATCGAAAAAATAAATTGTAGGAGCGGCTTTAGCCGCGAACGATTAACCTGGCAATACTCGGCTTTGTCCGGCAGCGGTGATTGTGATGATTAGATTGCTATGGGTATCCGGAATGTTTACGTCCCTGATATTTTGTTTGACGCCGCCGGTACTCGGCGAAGAGACTGTGAATGACCCGGAGCTGGTCATGGACCTGAAGTGGGAACTCGGTTCATGGACGGATATCTGGCGCATAGAGAAATTCAAGAGTGCCGCCGTCGACGATGACGTCAGCTTCTACCTCTACTTGCCGCCTGGCTACCAGGTGGGCAACAAACGCTACCCCGTCGTGTACTGGTTGCATGGCGCATATGGTCGCCCGTACAGTGCCACCCCGATTGTGCAGCGCCTCGATGCTGCCATTCGCGCAGGAAAAGCTCCGGAAATGATCGTGGTCAGCTGCCTGGATCCGACCGGTCTGAGCATGTGGACCAACTCGAAAGACGGTCGCTTGCCAATGGAAACGCTGATCATCGAGGAGCTGATTCCCCACGTCGATGCCAACTATCGCACGATCCCGGATCGGCGCGGCCGGGCCATCGAAGGATTCTCCATGGGCGGATACGGCTCGGCCTACCTGGGAATAAAGTACAGGCACTTGTTCTCATCCGTGTCCGTCCTGGCCGGTGCCCTACACACCCCTGAGACTTTTCGCGAACGGCGCCGTGCCATCTTCGATAACGTATTCTCCGGCGATATCGACTATGCAGCGGAGCGTTCACCCTGGAAAATCATTGAGAGAGACGCCAGCGAAGTCCGCGGCAAGATCAAGATACGGATATTCGTGGGTGCAGATGACGGCCTGCTCGAGTGGAACAGAAATTTTCATACACTGCTCGATAATCTTCGAATTGAACATGAGTGGGGAGTCGTGCCGAACAGCCCGCATGATCTGGAAATTCTGATGCAGAATTGGGAGGGCGATTTCTTCCACTTTTATCAGAATGTCTTCGCCAGCGGAATGTCCGGCGAGGCAGAAGCTGAATAAGGTCACTGGAATCGCGCTAATCGTCCAGCGGCAGAGAAAGAAATGATAAATTCGAGAGTAATTGTTGTCACCGGTGCAGCATCCGGGATAGGGGCGGCGGCCGCGAGGCTACTCAAAGAGGATGGAGCAACCGTTATTGGCATCGACATTACGGAACCTGCCGCCGGAAGTGTCGATCAGTTTGTGTCGATGGACCAGAGTGATCCTGCGTCGATCAATGCGGCTGTAGCCAGGCTACCCGACGGACTTGACGGTCTGATGAATATCGCCGGTGTGGCGCCGGGCCCGAAGTTTCCACCGGCTTTGGTGCTAAAAACCAATTTCTACGGATTACGCATGTTTACGCAAAAATTGCTGGGAAAAATTTCGCAAGGAGGCGCCATCGTCAACATGTCATCAGGGGCAGGTATGGGCTGGCCGCAAAATATCCCGCTGCTTCGGGAAGCGCTTGCGATCGACGACTTGGATGCAATCGACGAATTCGTCACCCGGCATCAGATTCACAATGACGGTATCGGCAACCAGGCGGCTTACCCGCTCAGCAAGCAACTGCAGATCGTGTGGACTGCCACTGCATATCCAATCTGGAAAGAGACGGGTGTGCGCATGAACGCGGTTGCGCCCGGAGCCGTCACCACTCCGATACTGGACGATTTTCTTAAGGCTTTCGGCAAGGAGTCCGCCGATCGTATGCGGGCTATTGGTGCCTCAAGTGCCGAGGACATCGCAAGGATCGCCAGGCTGTTGCTTGATCCAGGCTATGAGTGGATCAACGGTGCGACCATCCCGGCAGAGCGCGGCGCAATTACCTACGGTGGTATCTCGAAGATCGGGCTTAGTTGACTTCGCGTACGAAAGCGAGACGCTGGGAGATAGCAAATCCATTGCGCTGCAGAAACTTAAGGACATCGAAGTGCTCTGCGTCGGTTTCCGAGCGAATAGTTTCTATTTGCAGCGCTGAAAGATTTGCCAGCAATTGAGACAACAACGCGGTACCGACCAGGTGGTGCGTGTAATCGGGATCTACCGCGATACCGTCCAGCACTGCGGCCGGCTCGATGCGATCGAATTCTCCGAAGTCCACCCTGGCCATGACGAAACCGACGACATGGTCGTCCCGCTCGGCAACGAGAGACACCCGGAGTCCGGATTCATCGAGCGCTTCCGCCAGTTTTTGCTCGAAGTAGGCCCGATGTTCTCTGCCCGATAACTTGCGGTCGATTCTAAGGATTGCGGCCAGGTCAGCCTCACGCAGCGAGCGACACGGTATGATGTCTCGCGCCAGTTCGCCACGATGATCGCCTTTGGCATCGCTGTAGTCATTTGCGTCGCCCAGTCTGCCGGCTTCCTCGATCAGGTCATCGACAAATTGCGAATCGTCCAGATAATCGGCGGTCCTCTCCAGAATATGCCGTGGCGCCAGCGAAAATCCGGTGCCCGCAAAAAACTGCAGCATCGACAAGTTACGCCAGTCGGCCTGGGTATGAATCGCGTGGA
>Ga0255058_10001309_pt1 | contig 14032 bp, 10 predicted proteins | sample Cases_109_9_MG_FD_188637 | JGI IMG/M metagenome (GOLD analysis project Ga0255058, IMG submission 188637) | Seawater microbial communities from Amundsen Gulf, Northwest Territories, Canada - Cases_109_9 | ecosystem: Environmental > Aquatic > Marine > Gulf | place: Canada: Northwest Territories... | reverse complement strand
AGAGGCGGGCGCCGTGAAGCGCGGGAAGCTGGCGTTGGTGCTTTCGCTCGCGATGTTGACCGCCGCCTGCGCCGAGAGCGGTCTCGGGATTCTCGGTTTCTGCGGCGACGGCATGGTCGCCGACGAGATCGGCGAGCAGTGCGACGACGGCAACAACCTCGACGGCGACGGCTGCACCGCGGACTGCCTGCTCGAGATCCCGCCCGTCTGCGGCGACGGCAATCTGGACCCCGGCGAGCAGTGCGACGACGGCAATACCGCCGGGGGTGACGGCTGCGACGGCAACTGCCAGATCGAGGGCATCCTACCCACGTTGGCTTCGATCCAGGCCGAGGTCTTCACGCCGATCTGCACCGAGTGCCACGTCCCCGGTGGACCGGGCCCGTTCTCCCTCGAGAGCGAGGCGATCTCGTTCCAGAGCCTGGTCAACGTCCCCAGTATCGAGATCCTCGGTCTGTTTCGAGTCGAACCGGGAAACCCCGACGACTCCTACATCGTGCGGAAAATCGAGGGTCAAGTTGGAATCATCGGGAGCCGGATGCCGCCGCCCCCCCGTCCAATGTTGACCCCGGAACAGATCGCTGCGATCCGTCAGTGGATCCTCGACGGAGCGCAACCGTGACGCGCGGGACGATGATCGCCATGCGTCGCACGTACCGGAGGCTCGCCGGGTTGCTGATTGTCGCCGGGGGAGCAGCGGTCCTGCTGGACTCGGCACCGGCGATCGCCGAACCCGCGTTCGCCGTGCGCACCGGGTATCGCTGTTCGCAGTGCCACGCCAACCGCACCGGCGGTGGTGGGCGAACGGCGTTCGGCAGTATCTACAGCCAGACCATCCTTCCGGCGCGTACCCTGCGATGGCGAGACGAAGGGAATCTCCTGCCGGCGGATCCCGATGCACGTTTTTCCGTCGGGGCCGACGTCCGCGCGCAGTTCGTCCTGCTGCGCACCGACGAGGGGGACGACTCGTCGTCGGTCGAGATTCCCGAGGCCAACCTCTATGCCGAGGTGCGCCTGCTTCCCGGCAAGCTGAGCCTCTACCTCGACGAGCGCATGGGACCGGGCGGCGCCTCGGCCCGGGAGGTGTTCGGACTCTGGTCGTTCGCGAAGTGGAACGCCTACCTCAAGGCGGGCAAGTTCTTGCCGTCGTACGGCTGGCGGCTACCCGACGACGAGGCGTTCATCCGGCAGTTCAGCGGCTTCACCTATACGGCGCCGGATCAGGGAGTCGAGTTCGGGATCGAGCCGGGGCGCTGGTCCGTTTCCCTGGGCGCCACCAACGGCAGCGGCGGTGGCAGCGACGTCGATCGTGACAAGAAGTTCATCCTGTCGGCCTCCCACCGTTTCGGAAGTCGGGGACGCCTCGGTCTCTCGGCCGCCAACAACGTTTCCGGTGGCGTTACCGTGACCCAGGCGGGCCTTTTCGGGGCGCTTCAATTCGGCAGGCTCGGCCTGCTGGCCGAGGGAGACTGGGTCGAGCGCAGTTCGAGCCAGGACACCGACATTCGCTGGCTCGCGTACTTCGAAGCCAACCTGCTGGTCAGTCGCGGCTTCACCATCAAATTCGCCCACGACTGGATCGATCCCGACCGGGACGTCCCGACCGATGCGAGGCAGCGTAGCTCGCTGGGCGTCGAGTACATTCCCTATCCGTTCTTTCGGGTGCGGGCCTACCTGCGCAGCAAGGACGGCCCGCCGTCCGAGCTGGCGGGCAGTACCTTCGTCCAGGGATCGCGGGACGACCAGCTCGAGCTCGAGCTGCATTTCTTCTTCTAGCGCGCGGTTCTGCGCACCGCCGCGAGAGCCTACCGGGAGTCTCCACCCATGTTGGAGAAGAACTCCGTCGCGCGTTTGCCCATCTCCTCGACGGAGAGGTCTTCCTTGTGGGTGGCGATCCCCCACTCGTGGCCGAAGGGGTCCGTCACCTTGCCGTAGCGATCGCCCCAGAAGGCATCCATCAACGGAGCCTTGACGGTACATCCGGCCTCGATGGCCCGGCTGAACGCTTTGTCGGCATCGTTGACGTACAGGTGGAGCGAAGACGCGATGCCGCCCAGGGTCTCGGGGGATTTCATCTCCCACTGCGGGTTCTCGTCGGTCAGCATCACCATCGAGTTTCCGATCTTCATCTCGGCGTGCATGGTGCTCTCACCGTCCGGGCCTTTCATCCGCACTCCGGCCTCGGCGCCGAAGGCCTTCTGGTAGAACTCCAGCGCTTTCCCTGCATTCTTGACGATGAGGTAGGTGCTGACGGTGTTGAAGCCATCCGGAACGGATTTGACTGCCATGATTGTCCTCCCGCGGCGGCCGCACGACCGCCGTGATGGTTGCTCTTGCCCTGGTACTTGAGTCCACCCGTGGGGACCGCTCCATGATACCGCGGCCGGCCCGGCGATGGAAGCCGCCGTTGGCACCATTGATCTGGCCGTTTCCCCGCTGACGGCGGTAGAATCCCCTCCATGAACCAACACGGTGACCGTCCGGACCGGCCGGATGTAGCGATCATCGGCGGCGGGCCCGGCGGTGCGACCGCGGCCTACTACCTGGCACGCCAGGGGCTGCGGGTCACGATCATCGAGCGCGAGCGATTTCCGCGATACGCCGTGGGCGAGTCGCTCCTGCCCCGCAACCTGGAGATCTTTCGCGACATGGGCTTCGAAGGGGTCCTCGAGCGCGAGGGCTTCATGCGCAAGAACGGAGCGGTATTCACCGATTCCCGGAGCGGCGACTGGGCACGGATCGACTTTTCCGAGGGGTTGACCCCGGAATTCGAATACGCCTACCAGGTACCCCGGGACCGCTTCGACCTGTTGCTGCAGCAGCACGCCCTCGATGCCGGAGCGCGACTGGTCCAGGGTACCGTGCGCGAGCTGACCGTCGAGAACGAGCGGGTCGTCGGTGTCACCGTGGACAACGGAGAATCCCGGGAGGTTCGGGCGCGATTCGTGATCGACGCCAGCGGTCGCCGGGCCTTCATCGGCAGCAAGCTCGGCATGATGCAGTACGACGCCCGTCTGGACACGGCGTCGGTTTTCGGCCTGTTCGACGGCGTCGAGATGCCCGAGGTGGCCGTGCCCGGCGACATTGCCATCCTGGCCTACGATGCGGGCTGGTTCTGGATGATCCCCTTCGCCGACGGGCGGGTCTCCCTGGGCACGGTCGTCGACCGGGACGTTTTCGATGACCTGCCCGACCGGGCTCCCGAGGCCCTGTTCGCGGCGCTCGTCGAGCGCGCCGGCGGCCGCGTGCAGAAGCTGATGGGCGGTGTCGAGCGCATCGGCGATCTCCACGTGCTGCGTCGCTACAACCGGCGGGCGGCGCGTTTCTGCGGACCGGGCTGGGCGCTCGTCGGCGATGCGGCGATGTTCGTCGACCCGGTATTTTCCGCCGGAGTTCTGGTAGCGACCACCGAGGGCAAGATGGTGGCCGAGATCGTCGGCCCGTTGCTTTCGGACGGACGGAATGTCGAACCGGAGCACTTCGACGATTACACAAACAAAGTGCTGGCCGGATACGCGGTGATCGAACGCTACATCTACGGCTGGAAGGATCCGGTCTTCCGCAGGTTCTTCCTGAATCCTCCGGCCCGTGGGCGGGTGCGGCAGGCGGTGATCGCGATCCTGGCCGGGAACCTGTTCGACGCGGAACTCATCGGCGACGCCGATGCGTCGCTGTTTCGATGGGTCAACATGTACCGCCGCTGGCTGCGGCTGACCACACCGTGTCGACGGTTGTTCGGCCGCGGCCGAGAGGCGTCGACCTCTCCCCAGTACTGAACGGCGGATTCGAAGCCGCGCGGCAGGCTGTCGAGTCCTTCTTACTCCTCCCAGAAGAACGGTTCACGCGGCTGCGGGTGGTTGCCGACCTGGTCCATCGAGGCGGCGTCGTACAGCCGGCCGTTGACCATCACGTACTGCACCGACTCCGTGTTCCGGATGTCCAGCAGCGGGTTCTTCGACAGCACGGCCAGGTCGGCGAGCTTGCCCTTCGCAAGCGAGCCGATGTCGCCGTCGAGCCCGAGGTACCGTGCGCCGTTCAGGGTTCCGGCGCGGATCGCCTCCAGGGGCGTCATGCCGCCCTGTTCGAACATCCAGATCTCCCAGTGGGCGGCGAGACCTTCACGCTGTCCGTGAGCGCCGACCTGGACGGACACGCCGGCATCGTTCAACGCCTTGCAGGTGCGGGCGATCGCGATGTGATTGAACTCGTCTTCCGGGACCATCACCCGGCGCCGCGAGCGAGGATCGACCACGAACCGCGGCACGAACGTCAGCAGCCTCTCGTTCTCCCAGACGTTGGTCTTCTGGTACCAGTAGTTCTCTCCCCACAGGCCGCCGTAACCCACGGATTGGGTCGGCGTGTAACCGGTCCGGCTCTCGCCCCAGATCTGCAGCACGTCGTCGTAGACGGCGGCCAGCGGTATGGCGTGCTCGATTCCCGTGTGGCCGTCGACCACCATCGTCATGTTGTGCTGGAACAGCGAGCCGCCCTCGGGAACCACCATCATCGACAGCTCACGGGCGCCGGCGATGAACTGCTGCCGCTGGTCGCGCCGGGGTTGGTTGTAGCTCTTGACGCTGATCGCCCCGACGGCCTTCATGCGACGCAGGTGCGAGCGTGCGTCGTCGAGGCTGTCGACGATCGCCTTGAAGCTGCCCGCGGCGCCGTAGAGGATCGTGCCCGTGGAGTAGAGCCTGGGTGCGGTGATCCCGCCCGCCCGGGCCATCTCGGCAGCGGCGAAGAATGTGCTGGTGTCGTTGCTGGGATCGTGGACGGTGGTCACGCCGAAGGCCAGCGAGGCGTAGTTGAACCAGTTCCGCTGCGGTGTGATCTCCGAGGAGCCCTGGGATCCGTGCCAGTGCACGTCCACCAGCCCCGGGATGATGGTGTGACCCGAGACGTCGATCTCGAGCGCCGAATGGGGCACCTTGACCTCGGCGCTGGGGCCCACCGCCACGATGCGGTTGCCGTCGACGAGGATCGTCCCGTGCTCGATCACCTCGTTGCCGCGCATGGTCACGATGCGAGCGCCGACCAGGGCGATCTTGCCGTCCGGCACGTCGGCGTCGGCGCGGAAGCCGATCTCGATTCCCGCCTCCGGCGGCTCGGGCAGCTCTTCGGGGGCGCCCTGCAGGAAGGCGAAGGCGTCTTTCAGCTCGCGATCGAACAGTTCCGAGCCCAGGGACCAGTACAAGCGGTCGCTGTCGCCCGACCAGTGCAGGTACTCTCCAGCGTCGCGGGAGACCTGTCGCAGCGGCATCGACGTCGACTTGGGACCGAGGTCGACCTTCTTGCCCGTGCGAACGAACGGGGCGATGTATGCGTTGAACCGCTCGGTGAAGGCAACCCATTTGCCGTCGGGCGAAACCCGGAATTCCGTGGCCGCTTCGCTGTCGATATGCGTGCGCTCGTCGCTGCCGTCCAGCTCGATGCTGCGCAGGGCGCGGTGGTCCTCGTCCTCGAACGTTTGAAAGTAGACGCGATCGGCGGAGGCGCCGAAGTGGGGCCGTACGCCGTGCAGCAAGATGCGCTCGGCCTCGCCGCCCGCCGTCGAAACGAGGTAGAGGCCCGTATCCCGTGAATAGAGCGGGCTGCGCACGAAGCCTCCGGAGGACTTGCGATAGACGATCTGCTCCCCGGTCGGCGAGAAGACGGGCTCGAGGTAATGCCCCGGCTCGGGTGTCACGATCCGTCCCTGCCCGCCCGGCGTGGCCGGGGCGATGCGCACCGCGCCCAGCTCGACGTCGTGCCAGCTGGTGTAGACGATCCAGCGCCCGTCGCGGGAATAGCTGGGATAGAACTCCAGCTGATCGTCCTGGCTCGTGAGCTGCCGCGGCTTGCCGCGAGGCAGGTCGCGCACCCACAGCCGGCCCAGGGTCTGATAGACGACCTGGTTGCCCTTCGGCGATACCTGCACCCAGCGCAGCATCTTGACGTCGAAAGTGGTCGGCGCAACCTCGACCGGGAAGCGTAAGGCCTCCGTCATCTTGTGGGTCTGGCGCACGCGGAACGGGATTTCGGTCACCTCGGCCGACTCGATGTCGATGCGCCGGATCTTGCCCTTCGACCAGAAGACGATCGAACCGCCGTCCGGTGTCCAGGCCATGTTGGGGTAGACGCCGTGAATGGCCCAGGTCTCCTGCAGGTCACGTTCCATCCCGTCGTACAGCGCACGGTTACGCCCCGACGCCAGGTCCTGCACGAACAGCACGCTCTTCCCGCGTACGCGCCGCACGAACGCCATCCACTTTCCGTCGGGAGACGGCGTCGGCCGGATCGCGCCGCCCGAGCCTTCGATGAAGCCCTCGATCTCCCCGGTTTCGCGATCGAGCCTGCGAATGGTGTAGATCTCGTCGTTGGGGTCCTTGTTGTACTGGAAGCGGTCTCCCGGCGTCGTGTCCCGGCTGAAGTAGACGTAGCGCCCGTCGGGAGAGAAAACCGGCTCGCCGACGTCTTTCTGATCGTTGGGCTTTTCGGTCAGCTGCAGGCCGTCGCCGCCGCTCTTGTGGTAGAGCCAGATCTCGCCGGCGCCCAGCGAGCGTCGCGAGGTGAAGTGCTTGCGGGCCGCGATGAACTCACCGTCCGGGCTCCAGGCGGGATTGTTCAGCAACCGGAAGTCTTCCTTCGTGACCGCCTGCGGTTCGGCGCCGTCCCGCTTCATGATCCAAATGTTGTCGCCGCCGCCCCGGTCGCTCGTGAAGACGATGGATGCGCCGTCGGGGCTGTAGCGCGGCTGCATGTCCCAGGCGAAGCCGTGGGTCAAGGCGGTGGCGTCGCCGCCGTCGATCGGCACCTCGTAGATGTCGCCGAACAGGTCGAAGACGACCTGCTTGCCGTCGGGGCTGACGTCCAGGCTCATCCAGGTGCCCTCGGTGGTGTCGAGCTGCACCTCGTAGTGTTCCCCGGGTGGGTTCTCCACGTCCCACTTCTCTTCTTCCTTCTCGCCGTCTTCCCCCTTGTCGGTGTCGCTCTTCGACGACGCGTCGGCCGCGACGGCGACCGGGGCCGCCGTCCAGACCAAGGCCGTGACGATCAACACCAACAGCAGCAGGCCGAGGCCCGGACGATTCAACTCCGACATGGCGATTCTCCCCCCGTGCTCGGGATCAACGAGTTGTTTCGGACGATCATACGCACCGCCTCGACACCCGGCCGGCAAGCATACGGCTTGCCGAAACACCGCACAACACCGGCGCCGGGGGCTTACCCGGGTCAGAGCGCGGCGCCGCAGTACTTACAGTGGACGGCGTCCTCGTCGTGCCCCTCGCGGGAACAGTTGGGACAGTGCTGGGTCGAGATCCGGCGGCGCGAGGCGTTGACCAGCTCGACGGAGAAGATGCCGGTCGGGATGATGATCAGGCTGTAGCCGAGAATCATCGCCACCGCTGCGATCGCCTGCCCCAGCGGTGTGACCGGCGCGATGTCGCCGTAGCCGACGGTGGTCACGGTGACGATCGCCCAGTACATGCTGCGTGGAATGCTGGTGAAGCCGCTGGCCTCGCCCTCGACCACGTACATCAACGTGCCCATGATCAGCACCACCGTCAACACCGACAACAGGAAGACCGCGATCTTGGCGCGGGTGGCGCGAATGGCGGCGGCCAGTGCCGTGATCTCTCCCAGGTAGCGCGCGATCTTGAGGATCCGGAACACTCGTAGAAGACGCAGGGCGCGGATCACCAGCAGCGACTGCCAGCCGGCGACGAACAGGCTGAGATAGGTCGGCAGGATCGCCGCCAAGTCGATCATGCCGAAAAAGCTGAAGGCGTACCGCCACGGGCGACGGACCGAGACCAGGCGCAACACGTATTCCACGGTGAACAGAATCGTGAACGTCCACTCGAGCATGTAGACCGCACGGCCGTACTGCGCGCCGGGCCCCGTGCTGTCGAAGATGACGATCGCCACCGAGATCACGATCGCGATCAGCAGCCCCACGTCGAACAGTTTGCCCGCGGGAGTGTCGGCCTCGAAGATCACCTCGTGCAGGCGCTCGCGCCAGGGCGCCGGACGCGGCGTGCGCTGGTCGTTGCCGCTCACGATCGGGCCTGTGGCCATGGGCCGGGTGGAACGTCCGGCAGGTCGAGATCGGCCTCGGTCGAGTGGAACCGGCGGAATCCACGAGTCTCGTAGTTGGCAAGCGCCGCCGGGTGGTCCAGAGTGCAGGTGTGCACCCACACCCGCCGCGCCGGCATTTGCCAGGCGCGATCGACCGCGTGGCTCAGGAGCGCGCCGCCGATCCCGCGCCCCGCGAAGCCGGGCAGCAAGCCGAAGTACGCGATCTCGACATCGCCCTCGGATTGCGCTTCCAACTCGAAGTACCCCGCAGGCAAGCCCTGGTGGGACGCGACCCAGGTTTGGACCTCGGGGCGATCGAGCCAGTCCATCCAGCGCGCATAGCTCCAGGGAAGCCGGTCGATCCAGTACCAGTCGCCGCCGACGGCCGTATAGAAGAAGCGGTTCAGCTCCGGGGAAGGAACCTCGCAACGCGCCGCCTCGATCTGGTCCAGTCCCCGCGTCGCGCGCCGGTGGTCGACCGGGTCGGTCATCTCGAGATGGTAGGTGACGACGTTTTTCTTCATCAGTATCGTGGCGAAGCGCGTCAGACGTACCCGACGTCCGGTGTGAGCTTGATCTGGCTGCGCATGAAGCTACCACTGCCCCGTGCCAGCTGGCGACCGCGGGCGTCGACCAACTCGGCCTCGGCCAAGAAAAGGCGCAGCGTCTGGTGTACGACGCGGCCCCGCGCGGTGATCGTCCCCTCGGAAACAGGCTTCAGCAGGTGAAGGTTGAACGATGCCGTGAGCACGCAGACGTCCTCGACCAGCGAATTGACCGAGAACCAGGCCGCGTCGTCCAGGGCCTTGAAGTACACCGAGCCGTGGACCGCGTGGGCCGCGTGGAAGAAATCGCGGCGGGCCGTCATGGAGAGCTCGGAGACACCCTCGCCGACCGTCAGTCGCGGCGCGAAGTACTCGTTGATCGGAGCGCCAACATACATGCGCTCGAGCTTGCGGAAATGCTCTTCGTTGGCCATGCAGCCTCACACCGGCGATCCGTCGCAGGTGCCGTCATGAGGCCGCATTATGCGTCAAGAGCGTTCCGCGCGACAGTCTATCCGCGGCGATGGATCGACGTGGTGACCGCGTCGTAGACCGAGAGGGTCCAGATGACCGCCGGCAAGATCCAGCGTACCGCGGGCGACGTGAACAGCTGCCAGCCGACGGGCAGATAGACGCCCACCGAGTCCATCAGCAGCTGCAGCTGCGGCGAGACCAGGATCCACGAGGCGCCTGCGACCCAGAGGCCGCCGACGAACAACGCCGCGCGCCGGCGGTTGCCGTTGAGCAATTGCCCCCAGCCGGGGACCAGCGCCGAGGCCACGCCCGTCATCACGGGGTGCAGCGCGCTGTCGCGTTCATCGGGCCGTTCCTGCGAGAGGACGCTCCCGAGGTGGAGCGAGGCGGCGGCCAGATAGACGACGCCCAGGGCCCAGATGCCGGTGGCCCGCGGCGAACCGAACAGCTCGAAGGTCGCCGCCAGTCGCCCCACCGTCGCCAGGATCGCCCACGTCATCGTGACCAGGAAACCCGCCGACGACACGAAGAACAGGCCGCGGGAGATCCGCCCGCGGATCATCGGCGCGGCGCCGGGCAGGAACAGCGACAGCGTCGGCCCGAAATCGAAACCCAGGGAGAACCGCCACGAATCGCGCCGGTCCGCCGATCGCGCGGCGGGCCGCTCGACGACCGTGCTCTCGGCGTTCGCTGCTCTCACCGAGGCCGCCACCTGATACGGCGTCAGCCGGGGCTTGGGATCCGGATCGACACTTCCCAGGTCGAAGACGTTGCTCATGGGTTACCTCCCGCCGCAATGACGTGCAAGGAGTCGGCCAACCGCCATCCGGGCCAAAGTTGGCCCCCGCCTGGAACGCGATTACGAACCGAGGATCCGGCTGACGGTGTCGGAATCCCGAGGGCCGAGGGTTCTCGTCGCCGGCCTTCGGTAGACTGCTAGCCCATGCTTCGACCTGGCCAGCCAATGTCGACGGCCGCGACTTCTCGGTTGCTGACGAGTCTGACCGTGATCGTTCTCGCCGTCGGGGCTGCGTGGTCCGGCGGGCTCGAGGAAGAGCAAGGGCGTAGCGAGACGCGGGTGCTCTCAGCGCCCTACCCTCTCGTCGCCGGCCGCACCGTGAGCGAGATGGGTCTGCTCGAACGGCTCGAGCGGCTCGGCTACCGGCGAGTCCGGGAGCGACCCGACGAGCCCGGCGAGTTTTTCTACGGACACGAGCGCTTCTGGATTTACCGCAGCGCGCACCGCGCCGACGGGCGCGACCACGCGGCGTCGCTGATCGGTCTGGCCCTGCGAAGGTCCGACGGGATGGTCCTGGGCGCCGCGGGGGTCGACGGTAGCCGTCACGATCTGGACCGGCCCGGCCGGCTGTGGCTCGAGCCCGAGCTGCTGGCCGAATCGCTCACCGCAGATCGCGCCGATCGCATCCGGATCCGACTCGACGCATTGCCCGAACACGCGTGGCGATCGTTGCTCGCAGCCGAGGACACCCGATTCTTCCAGCACTCGGGGATCGACGCGAGATCCATCGCCCGGGCAGCGCTCGCCAACATCAAGAAGCGCGGCGTGGCCCAGGGCGGGAGCACCCTCACCCAACAGCTGATCAAGAACCGCGACCTGACGCCGAAGCGGTCCCTGGGACGCAAGGCCTCCGAGGCCGTGCGTGCGCTGGCCATCGAAGCCGAGTACGACAAGCGCGAGATCCTCCAGGCCTATCTCAACCAGGTCTACTACGGCCACGTCGACGGCCTGGCCGTGCACGGCATCGGTACCGCGACACGGGTCTACTTCTCGAAGAGCGCCTCGCGCCTCAGCCTGGCCGAGTCGGCGCTGCTGGCGGCGATCATCCAGGGACCGAACCGCCTGTCGCCGGTGCGCCACCCCGAACGGGCGAAGGACCGGCGCGATTGGGTGCTCTCTCGCATGGAAGAGTTGGAGTGGGCCGGGGCCGACGAGGTGCGCCGGGCGAAGCGGGCTCCCGTGAAACTGCGCCTGGAGAGTCCGGATACGGCGGCGCCGCGCGATTTCCTATCGTGGGTGAACCGCGCGACGCGGGAAGAGGCGGGCGATCGCCTCGACAGAGGACGCGGCGTGAGGGTGGAGACCACGCTCGATCCGTACCTGCAGCATGTGGCCGAGCAGGCGGTGAGCAGCCGACTGCATGGGTTGCGGCGGCGAGAGCGCAGGTTGTCCCGGGTTCCGTTGGCCGCGGCGCTGGTCGCTCTCGACGCCTCGAACGGCGACGTGTTGGCCTACGTCGGAGGCGATCCCGATCGCCGGGACGACTTCGATCGTGCCCGCATGGCCGAACGACAACCAGGTTCCACCGTCAAACCCTTCGTGTTGCTCGAGGCCCTCGGCGACTGCGGTGCGCGTCAGCCGCTACACGCCGCCAGCCGCATCGCCGACGAGCCGCTGCGCATCGATCTGCCGTCGGGTCCTTGGGAACCCGAGAACGCCGACGGACGCTATCGTGGTGAGATCGACCTGAGAACCGCACTCGCCGAGTCGCGCAACGTGCCGTTGGTGCACGTCGCCCGCTGGTGCGGCTGGACCGAAACCGCCGGTGTCTTCGAAGCCGCCGGACTCGATCTGCCGGACGAACCGCCGCCGTCGTTCGTGTTGGGATCGATCGAGACCACTCCGTTACGACTGGCCCGGGCCTACACGATCCTGAGCACCCAGGGAGATCGACTCGAGCCGGTGCCGGCGCGCCGCATCGAGACACCCTCGGGAAGCCGGATCTGGCGCAGCAAGAAACGGAAGCGCCGCGTCGCCTCGCCGGCGGTGACCTACCTGGTGCGCGACATGATGCGCAGCGCCGTCGCCCGCGGCACGGCGAACGTGGCGCACGCGGAAGGATGGGACGTCGCCGCCAAGACCGGCAGCACGTCCGAGCTTCGCGACGCCTGGTTCGCGGGCCACGCGGGCGGCGTGGTGACCGTGGTCTGGGTCGGTATCGACGACGGCTCGCCGCTGGGCCTTCCCGGCTCGGCCGCCGCCGGCCCGATCTGGAGCGAGTTCATGAAAGTCGCGGTCCCCGCCCGACCGTACGCCGGCCCCGGGGTACCGCGGCGCGTCGTCGAAAAGTACATCGAGCCCGACACGGGCCTGCTCGTGCGCAAGCGCAATCGTCGTGCGCGCAAGGAATTGTTTCGTGAGGGGGCACTGCCGCCTCGCGATCGCTTCTGGCGGGCCGACCGGCCCGTTCCCGTGGTTCGCTGATCCGCCACGAACCGCGTCGGCGCAAGGTCGCGCAGCCGTCGCCCGCCGTCAGAACTCCACCGGCGGCTCGGGCTTGTTCTGCAGCACTCCCTCGATCCGCTCCAACACCTCGTCGGTCAGCAGCTCGATCTTATCCAGCGCCTTCAGGTTCTCCTGGAGCTGCTCGGCGCGGGACGCGCCGAGGATGACCGTGCTGACGTTCGGGTGACGCAGGCACCAGGCGATCGCGAGCTGGGCGGGGGTGCAGTCGATCTCTCGGGCGATGGCCGCGATCCCGTCCGCCTTCTTGATCTGTTCCCGCCCCTCGTCCGAATCGATCACCCGCTCCTTCAGCCAGGCGTAGTCGGGCAGGGTCATCCGCGATCCCTCGGGGACTCCGCTCCCGTACTTTCCGGTGAGCACGCCCGAGGCCAGTGGCGACCAGATCGTGGTGCCCAGGCCGACCTCGTCGTACAATGGTTGGTACTCGGACTCGACCCGGCTCCGGTTCAGCATGTTGTACTGCGGCTGCTCCATCGTTGGAGGAGTCAGGCCGTACCGCCGCGCGACACCGTAGGCCTCCTGAATCTGCCGGGCGCTCCATTCGGAGGTGCCCCAGTAGAGGACCTTGCCCTGCCGGATCAGGTCGTGCATCGCGCGCACCGTCTCCTCGATCGGCGTCGAGAGGTCCGGCCGGTGGCAGAAGAACAGGTCGAGGTAGTCGACCTGTAGCCGCCGCAGCGCCGCGTGACAGGCATCGACGATATGCTTGCGGCTCAACCCGCGCTGCGTGGGCAGATCGCCGCCCCAGAAGACCTTGCTCGAGACGCAGTAGCTGTCGCGTCCCCAGTCACACTCGCGCAGTACCTCGCCCATGATCCGTTCGGACTCGCCGGCGGCGTAGACCTCGGCGTTGTCGAAGAAATTCACCCCCGCCTCACGGGCGGTTTCCATGAGCTTCCGCCCCGCCTTGCGATCGACCTGAAACGAGAAGGTGACCCACGACCCGAAGGACAGCGCGCTCAGCTTGAGACCGGAGCGGCCCAGTCGACGGTATTCCATGCTCATTCCTTTGATCGCGGGCTCAGAAGCGTATGCATATCTTCCCCAGGTGTTTGCCCGCGACCATCCAGTCCAGCGCCTGCCGCACGTCGTCGAGGGTGAACACCCGATCGACGACCGGTCTCAGGCCGTGCTGCGCGATGGCCCGGTTCATCGCCTCGAACCCTTCTCGATGGCCGACAAGGATACCTTGCACCCGGATGTTCTGCATCAACAGCGGGATCACGTCGAGCTGCGCGGCGCCTCCCGCCAGTACGCCGATCAGGCTGATCTGACCTCCGAAGCGAACTGCTGCCATCGACTGGGACAGGGTTCCGGCGCCGCCGACCTCGACCACCAGGTCCACGCCGCGTCCGTCGGTCAGCTCCTTGACGCGCGCGCCCCACTTGGGGGTCTCGCGATAGTTGATCGTCTGCCAGGCGCCGAGCTCTCTTGCCCGTTCGAGCTTCTCGTCGCTGCTCGAGGTGACGATCGCCCGTGCGCCCAGCAGCCCCGCGAACTGCAGGGAGAAGATCGAGACTCCACCCGTGCCCTGGATCAGCACGGTGTCGCCGGCGCAGACCCCGGCCTGGGTGACCAGGGCGCTCCAGGCAGTGACCGCGGCGCAGGGCAGGCAGGCCCCCTCCTCGTCGGTCAGGTGTTCCGGCAGCCGGACGACCCCGGTCTCGTCGACGACCATGTATTCGGTCAG
>Ga0255058_10001308_pt1 | contig 14039 bp, 8 predicted proteins | sample Cases_109_9_MG_FD_188637 | JGI IMG/M metagenome (GOLD analysis project Ga0255058, IMG submission 188637) | Seawater microbial communities from Amundsen Gulf, Northwest Territories, Canada - Cases_109_9 | ecosystem: Environmental > Aquatic > Marine > Gulf | place: Canada: Northwest Territories... | reverse complement strand
GGATTATGAACAAGGGGCTGAGTATTCAAGGCTGGCAGGAAAGAAAGCCGAGAAAGCTGCTTCATTTGTTGATGCCGTTGCCTATGGTAAGAAAAGAATATCCTGTATAGAAAAATTACCCGTTGCGGCTGATGTGCAAAAAAAGATCATAGATGCAAGGACAACTCTCGGACTCTATCTCACTCAAATAGGACATTTTGCAGAAGCCAAGGAGGCAGTTGATCCGGTCATTGATATAGCAATACAAATCGATTATCAAAGAGGACTCTCTCAGATATACACCATTATAGGACTCTATAACTCTTTTGTTGAAGATGATTTAACCAATGGATTAGATCATTTGAAAGAGGCCTTACGGATTTCGGAAGAAATAAACCATAGGATGTCTCTATTTTTTTCAAGCTATTGGCTGGCAGGTGCTCTAAGGCTCAATTGTGAATTTGAAAAAGCGATTTACCATTACAATAAAGCTTTAGATATTAATGTGGATGCAAACAGCCTTTGGGGTGTTGTAGCTATGAAATCTGAGCTGAGTGGATGTCATGATTGGCAAGGGAGGGTTGATTTGGGATACCAAACCAGTCGTGAAACTCTGCGGATTGCCAAAGAAAGTGGCGATATCTATTCGAAGACATGGGCTTACGCCTACCATGGGCAATCTTGTTGTTTCAAAGGTCTTTTTAAAGAGGCGCTTGACTGTCTTTTGAAGGGAGCCGATTTTTCTGAAAGAATAGACTTCTTGAAAATCAGTCAAAATGTAAATAGGGATTTGGGTTTTGCTTACAGCGAAGTGGGAGAATACCAAAAATCTAAGGATCATTACAGTAAATCAATTTTCTTTGGAGAACATTCTGGAGAATGCCCCTCAGTGATTAAATTCTATAAAACAGCTATAGCAAGGGCAGAGGTGATGAACAATGAAAAGGATATCGACTTGAAATCGTTGTACGGCTATGTGGCTGAGAATAAATCAAAACAATATGAGGGTTGGACGCTAAGATATATCGGTGAGATTCTATTAAACCTTGATGATCAACAACTATCCAATGCAAAGGATCGGATTGAAAAAGCCATCGAAGCTGATAAAAAGAATGGCATGATGTGGCACTTAGCCATGGATTATGCCCTTTATTCCGAGGTGTTTAAACGAAAAAGCGACCAACCAAAAGCCAAAGAAAACCTGAACAAGGCAATCGAAATCTTCAAAGAATGCGGAGCTGATGGGTGGGTGGAGAGATATGAGAAGGAATTAGCGGAACTCTAATGAAAAATATTCCTGGCGCTATATCTTGGAGTTGAAGCAATGATTACATTATTATCGATGATTACTGATTGCTATGTACCACAGGTTTTCTATCCATTTTAAAACCTGAGATATTCCATACAAAACGGTAAATATCAGTTCTGAAAATCCCTGAGATACTTGATTTTAATCTCAGGTTGATGGGGCGGATCTATGCAGATGGATTTGTCCTTTTTATTTGCCAAAACCCCAATTTTTATGGACCATGGTTTGACACCAGATGCAAAAATGAGATAGATTGCATGTATCAATTTGGTATATGTCATAATTTTCTTGATTTTGATAACTTACATATTCTCAATATATCAGTATTCCCGTGATATTTGGTTTTCTGCAAAGATATCCAAATGTAAACACCCCTTCAAAGCGTAAATAAATTTAGCTCAAAGTATTCTTACTTTGATTGTCCTTGACCTCCTAACCCCCTTTGGCTATTAATAATATTTACAACACACCATAATTACACTCATTTTCGATATGAAACCTTAAAAAAGGGAATTTTCTATGCCTCAAGAAGGTTTTAAGCGCAAGCTCACTGCTATTCTCAGTGCCGATGTTGAAGGTTACAGCTGACTCATGGGCGAGGATGAGAATGCTTCCAGACTCCTGGCCGAGTTACCTTTATCTGAAAAACTCTCTATTGCTGTTCTTGCCTTCAATAATCTGAGTAACGATCCGGAGCAAGAGATTCTCAGGGACGGGTTTGCCGAAAATATCATTAATTTGCTCGCCAAGATTCCGGAAATATACATCATCGCTCGTAACTCCTCTTGGAGAGAGGAATATACACTCGATTAAATTTGTTGGCTTTCTTTTCTTCAGGCGTATCGGCTCAACGGTGATCACAGTTTTATACTGATGGGGATAATTATTGCTTTGCTAAAACATATGGGTAAAATTTTCTTTCTGTTTTTCCATACCATTCTTCTTACCATTGCGGTCAGTTCCTGGTGGACATATCATGATAACACTCTTTTTAGGAACGGCCGCTGGACGGTCATCAAAGATACCGGCAAATATGTATATCAAACCTATGAATTCATGTCCAAGCCCATAACTGAAGCGCGTATCGATTTGTCAGCCAATATGGGTTTTCAGGGTATTATGTACAAGAAACATGAAGGTCCAAAACGCCAGTTAGTAAAGTTAAAGGTCAAAGTTCTTATCTCTCCCAAGGGGTACTTATGGGTTGTGCTTAAAGGTCTGGGACAACAAATGTTGAGTTTCCGCTTGTCTCGAAATGATATGTATGCCAGTGGATTTTATCGTTACAAAGATAACGGTGAGCTTCTAGATTATTTGCCATTTGAGAGAGAAATTTTCTTTACAGAAAAAAAATGGCGGACTCTAGAGACTCGGTTGATCGATAAAAAGTGGCGGATAACCGTTGACGGTAAGCATATCGGTAGTATTGCTGACATGGATTTGAAAGGAAGCACCTTTGGATTTCGTGGGTGCAGCAATGCCAGCACTGTGTTCATAAAGGATATTGATATGGGATTTCGAGACCCGGCCGATCCCACAGAAACATGGATAGAATACGAAGACTTCAGCCCCAAATCGGCACGGAAAAGGATATTTTGGTTTGTTGCTATCTTTACTTCGATATCTTTCTGCCTGAGATTCTGGCGACAAAACATTCTAGAACGCTTTCTGAGTTACGATTTAAGGAGTACGTTTTTCTGGGTAGACAACATCGGAATAACTATTTTACTTTTACTTCTTGTTTTCTCCCCCCAATTCGCTTCCGGCATTTTAATTCCCCTTTTTATCCTTGTAGGCGAAATCCTAGTTGTCATCACCTTTACCTTCTTACTTAAAGATTCTCGAAAGGTCAGTCAAAATCAAAAACTTTTTTCGGGTGTGGCATACAGCTGCATACTAGTACTCATTATTGGCGCCGCTATTGCAAAACACGGGGAATGGATAGGAAGGGAGAGACGGCTAAAAGAGCACTATCACGATATACATCCGGGTATTTTCTCAACAAGCCCTCAAAAACATATATCGCCACAACCGCTTCTGATCGACACACCTGTCGTCATTTCTCCGGGAAATCCGTTTTTTACGGAGGGAAAATTATATCGGGAGCAGTCAATTATTACCGATTTTGTCATACCCACACGTACCACCCTAGATGTCGTGTTCCAGCAACAATCCCTTTTGAGACACGGAGATCAGAAAGGTGAAGAAATACCGTTTCAACGTCGTTTGTTTCGAATATCCACCCGAAAAGAGGTAGCCACGGGGTTGGCCACGCGTACAGGGACCCGCCTATTTCCTCTTGTACGTGTGAACGGGACAGCTCGTCCCAACGCGGATAATCATTTGGAAATTCGATCCGGTCCCGAGGGTGTTGAAATTGTCCTAAATGATAAAAAGACATTTATCCCACAAATAAAAGTACTCGGCTACGGTGAAACCGGATTTATGGTTTTCGAGAAAGCGGTTAAATTCAGGAATATTCGTATAGAACCTTCTTTGAGCGAATCGATGAAGAAAACCTTTTTGCCATTGTTATATGCTATCTTACCAATCGTACTGGCTTTGTCCATATGGTCGCTTTTAAGGTCAAGGGGAGCGGCATCTTTTGCCGATATAGTGTCATTGGTTTTTTCCGCACTCTATCCACTGGCCTTCTATCTCATCGGTACGCTGATGCTGGAAACCAACGAGCTTGTTTTTTTAGATCGGAATCGATTGGCCTGGCTCGATTTGATGTTGGCTGCATCTGCCCTTTCACATCTTAATATTCTGGTTATATTTCGACACAAACTCAAATTCGGCGCTTTATATTTCAATTTTTTTCTTATAATTGCCCTTTTTTTCTTTTTTCTTTTCGTATGGGACAAACTGCTGCCACCAAGCCATCCCCTTCGATTAAAATTCACCCAGGAGGCAATTGCACCGGGTGATTTTATTCACCCAGGCAAAAGCGGTCCGTGGTATAATTCGAATCAACAGATTACCGCCAATACATATGTTTGGAAACAACGCTTTGGTGGTGAGCAAATCTCTGTCCAAAAACGAAAAAACCGGACCCGTATTTTCATTGTTGGCGGCAGCCAGGCCTGGGGTTCCGGTGCCGCCAGTTCCATGGAAACATTTGCTGAGCTCCTTGAAGGAAAGTTGAGGTCCAATGGGGTGCCGGTGGAAATATTTAATGCCGGCGTCAATGGATCGGGTATCGGCATGAGTTTATTAATCAGTCGCAAGTTATTACCCCAATTCAACCCGGATATTATAATCGCAGACATTGGAACAAATGACAGCGGGGGAACCCGTACAATCAAGGGTGAGAAAAAAAGGAAGCGGCATATCCGGATGCTTATTGCAGAGTTTGATCGACTCGTGAGATTTTGGCAAAAAAAGGATACAGAAGTTGTTTTGGTCTTGGAACCCACGAGTGGAGAGACTAGCCATTTATTTTCTTCCTACCCGAAGTTCTACGAGAAACTTGAGACCGTTGCCGAAAAACATGGCGTAGTTGTGCTTAAACCTCAACCGATGTTGAGAGAAAAAGAGAGGGACCACTTCATATGGTGGGATCTCGCCCATTTAGCTCCATATGGGCATCAATTAATGGCTGCTTTCCTTGAACCCGCAATAGAACAACTGGTTCGAGCTCGTCCTGGCGATTTGAACCGAAACAGCGATCGCATTCCCCGTAGCTTGTTGAAGCGTAGCGAAGATCACGTCAGTCGGAGCTACAGGGTTAGCGAGCGAACCTTAAAATAAGACAATTTCCTTATCGGTGGAATCTCGCTGAAGCAGATTTTTTAAGGCGGTTAATGTTTTCACATTATGTGCGAGTAATCCAGCCCCCTTTGTTTATGTTTTTAATCTGCCCTTGGTAAAGACGACCCCGGATAATAAACTCTGCGGGTATATCAACAGGACTCCTGGCGAATTCTCTTCTCTCTTTAGTTGTCATATACCCTCACCTTTGGTCCGAGCCCCCATGTTTGCTATAGAGTATACAAACTCTAAAAATCAATCCCGGTTTAACTTGTTTTCCCCTTTCCATTGTATGAGTTTACGAGGACATTTTTCTTTTGTTTGTTTTTCAAGCTCTACGCCTAACTTTGCTCGATAAAGAGTTTTTGCCTTACATATTTGACCAACGCTTAAATTATCAGCTTCTCGGAGGTCGGCTCCCCTAAGAAGAGGTTGAATAGTGGGATTGTTCTTTCTCCATCCATTCCAAGATTTAACTCCTTCTTTAAGCTCCTATTAAACACATATGAAGGATATTTTCAGCAAAATCAAGTGGTTAACTTTTTTCTTTCCTCACCATACGAATTTTTCCAGACTCATCGGGTTCCTAATCCCGATCATGTTGAAATACTTTTTTTGCATGGGTGTCGTATTCGTCACTTTTGGAAATGTTTGGGTTCTGCCTTCTCTTTTTGAAAATTTTACTTTGTATTTTATCAATTTGGATTTAGATATCTCTTCTAATGGCTCCATTATACATTTTCCCCGCATGTAGTTCATCTCAAATATCTTTTTCAACAATAATGCTAAAACACAGATAAACACATGGGCTCTTACTCTAACTTCTAACCAGTGCCTGATTGGTCTAATATCCACAAAGTTTTTCAGATCATCAAACAACATTTCAATTTCTTTTAAGTTCTTGTATGATTCAACTACCTTGCACGCTTCTAAATCATATCTGCTCGACAAAAGAACAAATATGCCATCAAATTTCTTTTCTTGCTCTATCTTTTCCTGATTTAAGCTATATCCATAAGCTTTCTTGCTTTTTGCATCCCTTGCGATTGTAAAGAATTTTTTAAATTTGACTTTGTATCCCTCGAATATCTTGTTGACTGCTTTCTCTATATCTCTGTCTTCTTTGTACCTGCTATTTTTCGAAAATACTTTGTCCAGCTCTTTTGATAACTTTGAAATATAGGCTTGCCTTTTCTTTTGCGAAACAGTCTTCCTCTCCTCATTCAGGCAAATAATATATCTCAATTCATCTTCATATCTGCCTTGATACTTTTTGACCCCTCTGAATAGCTTGTTGCAGACTTTTGAATCTATTCCCTTAATTATGCTCTCGGCGATATTCTTATAAGCCCGGCTTTTTGGCTCGCTTTTATTGCTGAGACTCAAGATCTCCTTTTCCAGCAAAGAAAATTTTTTATCCGGCAGATCTGCCTTTTGGCCTTTTATTATCTTTTTGCTTTTCCATATCAAAAATTCCTTGACCTTCACCCTTCTTTCTCGAATTTTCAAACCTTTATAAATTTCATAATCCTCTTCAAAAACTGGTTGCGATAGCAGTATGTTACAAATCTCATCCTGACGATGTTTTACTCCCATAATATACTCAAAGCCTTCGCCCTCAAGCTTGTCCAGATTCAATTTAGTGATCATTCCGCGATCACCGACAAATGTCGTATCTTCTATCTTGTAGGTATTTTTCAGTTCCTTGACGACCCCCATAACTGTGGCTTCGCCTTTGGTATTACCCTCAAAAACATAATGCTTTATCGGATAGCCTTCCAGTGCCTTCTTGACAATACGACCGATATCAGGTATCTGAATCCAAGTCGATTGTTGCCGCAGTTTGGTTGCTGTTTGATATCCATCTCTACTACATATTGGGATTCAACCGGTTATAGTACATAACCTTAAATTTTCCCTTACATCGATCTCAAAAAGGAAATTCTATTATATATATTATTCAAATTGGTCTCCATTGATGAGCAGATTCTCCGTGCGACCAAGGAAATCGTTGCAAAATTCATTGAGGCTGGAAGGGTTTCCCCAACCGGCTTACATGAAACTTTTAGACTATTTACCGCACCACACAATCCAAGAAACTGTAAAGGGTTAAGAAGAGGCGCCCGAACAGGAAAACCGACAGGAAAGCTAACCTGAGTATGAAACCAGGTCTTTCCCTTACTCTCACGCAAACCGACAGCCACCAGGCGGTCGCGCTTTTTATTTATTTGCTGGTTGGATTGCTTTGTGTTGAATGAGAAACGTACAGGCCTTCGAAGAGTAATCCTTTGGGCTTTGGTTGCAGCCTACACCATCGCCCTTCCCGATGCGAACGTTGTCTATGAGGCCATAGCAACCCATTTCTCATTATCTATCGCTCGAAAAGTTCCCATCGCTTTGATTATCCTTTTTGGTGTCATCTATATCCTTTTTGGCTTGATGACTAAAAAAAGCGCCCGGTACTTTGGCCTTCTATCACCCTGCTTTATCATCGTTTATGCCGTCATTTCTTTAGAGCCCAATCCGAACAAGCATATTCACATACCGGAGTACATTGTCATGACCTGGTTGTTATACGCAGTATTTTCAGATGATTACCAGGGAAACGGGCTCTTTGTCTTTATCTTTATCTGCTCCTCCATGTTGGGCATTGTAGACGAGTTGGAGCAGGGAATTTATCCTAGTAGGTTTTATGGCTGGATTGATATGTGTATAAATTCCGCATCAAGCATCATCGGGGCACTCATACTTTATGGTATAAAAAAAACACCCTCAGGCGGTTGGGCCTGGGCGAGGCATCTTAAGACACTCAAAGGGCCTGTGGGAGCAGTCATTTACGGGGTTATAGGAGCTGTGCTGATGTGTTGGTATCTGTTTGACGTCCGGACAAAGAGAATCTTCTGGAGCGTCTATCCTTACTGGCTTTTGGGATTAAATGGTATATTTTTAGCCCTTGGTCCTGTTGTAGTTTTTTTGTACTGGCGCCGTTTTCGTGAACTTTCCCATTTGAAGGACAAAGAGAACCGTATGTTTTACGATGAAGCGGTTACGGCGAATCTCTGGGTTTTTTCCCCGCTTACCATCCTTTTTGTAATGCATACCCTTGTCCTATTTATTGCCTTCTCCGGCATGGAATTTAGGTAGTTTCCATCCATTTAAATCTGGCGAGTTCTCGTATTCTAACACCAATCTTGAAAAATGAAATAATTGCCTATTCGGAAGCTTGACATAAATTTGGTTCATCCGACTAAAGCATACTTTGTCAGGTGAATACCAATGATTTTGAGTTTGAAAAATTCCGTATCTCGAAATCCGTATGCCTGACGTTTCATCGTTTTGATTTTGTTATTGGTACCTTCCAAAGGCCCAGTGGAGATTGAATAGCGATAGTCTGGAAGAAGACCGTGATGATGCTCGATTAATGTATCAGCGAATTTTTCAAGCATTTCGATCTGATATAACTTTGCTATGGCTATGGGGAGCAATTTGCGGTTCTAAAACCTGATGTATCTCCACACATATCTTCAAAATTTCCAACCTCTCAAAACCTGTGATATCACCTATGCGATCAGGTCAGATGGACGTGGTAAATGCGCTATAAATCTTCCCTATTGAGGTGGCCTCAGCGGTTGTGATATCGTCAAATATAAAATTACCATTTTTCCGGAATGGCAAAACCTACCTGCCATAGCGGGGCCTGGTGTTGCATTGCTCGGTACCGGGCCATAGGTCTTCCGTGAATTACAACCGACTTCAGGCTGGTTGTTATCGCACCATTGATTGAGTTTTCAAAGATCGTTAATCAGTGCTTCATTGAATTACGAAATGTCATGTTTTAAACGATTTTCATCCGAACGACGGTTTGGAGGGTGCCCTTCCTAGAGAATTGGCTGCATAAGGTGTTATTTAACTGCCCGATTATGGAAAAATCCCACAAACTCATACTCACTCTGTGCCTCGAAAAATAAGTGCCTATAAACCGCCCTTCTGAGGATATAAACTGCCATTCCTGTAAGGAACCTTAGTGAGGCTGACATCAACCAGCTGGCAATAGAGGTACTGGGTGATGTGGTGCACTTACTGAAGCAGGGGCAGATAAAATGATACGACCTTTAAATATGTTGAAACGAATTGAAACTTGATTAATAAAATCTCCGTGAAGATTTAGACGACGCCCGGGGTTTTATTGGTGGCATTATGCATAAGGCACTCCGAACTTTGGCAAAAGCATTAACGGTGAATCGCGGCCGCCAGCAGCTTTTGTTCGTCTTGGTCCTTTTGGCTGCCTGGCCGGATTCTTTAATCGCCTGCGGCCAACTTGTTGCTAAAAGCGCCGGCAAAAGCTCAGGCGGAAACACGCTGGAACATAAAGCCTTTGAATTCAGGAAGTTACGTCCATTGAGGGGTTATTTCGACGGTCAAGTTTGGAACAAAGAAGTCGATCAATGGATGGGACGCAAACACCGGCTCATGGTTGAACTGGGTTCACGCCTGGGAAATGGTCAGTTTGACAGCAAGGAGATTGAGCATTTACTCGGCCCACCCGACCGGATAGTACGGCAAGGCCACCATCTGTATGATATGATCGTCAACCTGCCGGGCTATGATACTGCGACTACTGCCCCATATAAGTTCCTGGTTTATTTCTGGCGCGGAATGCACGATTTTTTATTCTTTACCCTTCAGGACGCGGTCACCATCGGTTCAGGCTGGTGGCATGCGGGTGAATAGGGGGATTTCCCCGGGATCCTATTTATAACCGATCGAATGAAACCCTCAGTTTTATTGATCGCAAAAAAATGAAAACAGGAAGGAAAATTCGAAACTGGCGACCTATCCTGGGACATCATCTGGTTGTCCTTATCGCTGCGATGGCAATGGGAGCCGTTAGCGGCATAACCAATGTTTCGATGGCCGAACTCCCGGACAGTTTGATTGTACGGGTATATTTCAACGACCTGGAGACGGCCCGCCGAATTGCTGCCTGGATCGAACCCATGGAGTCAAAATATGAAAAAGGCTACCTGGTGCTGGAGGTGACACCCAGACAATATAATCTTTTGTTGGAAGCCGATTTTGTAATGGCGGTTGACGAAGCAGTGAAAACCCGGATGGCCAAGGCACAAGAAACGGCGCAAGCCGGAGCCCAGGGAATTCCCGGTTATCCGTGTTATCGCACCGTAGAAGAAACATATGCAGCTGCCGAGGAAATCGCAACGGATTACCCGGTTTTGGCCGACTGGACAGCCGTCGGTAATTCATGGGAAAAAAGGGAGGATCTAGGTGGCTATGACATGCGGGTCCTGCTATTAACCAACGCGGCTATTGTCGGTCCGAAACCCAAAATTTTTATTACAAGCGCGATTCATGGCCGCGAATACACCACAGCTGAGCTGACGACTCGTTTGGCCGAATATCTGGTGAACAACTATGGTCTTGACGCGGATGCAACCTGGCTCCTGAACTATCATGAAATTCACCTGATGCTGCAAACCAATCCGGACGGTCGCAAGAAGGCCGAGACCGGTCTTTTGTGGCGTAAAAACACGAACCAAAATTACTGCGGCCCCAACAGTAATGCCCGTGGAGCTGATCTCAACCGCAATTTTCGATTCAACTGGAACTGCTGTGGTGGATCCAGCGGATTTCAATGCGCCTATAACTTTCATGGGCCTAGTCCCGGTTCCGAGCCGGAGACCCAGACCGTCCAAAATTATATATTTACCCATTTTAAAGATCAGCGCGGCGAGAATATCAACGATGCCGCACCCCTAAACGCAAGTGGCCTATATTTGGACATTCACAGTTCCGGCCGGTTGATTCTGTGGCCCTGGGGTTTTACGTCTGATCCGGCACCAAACGCAACCCAACTCCAAACCTTGGGACGTAAACTGGCATTTTTCAATGGCCACACCTCCAAACAATCCTATGGGTTGTATCCCAATGATGGCACCACCATCTCCTTTGCTTACGGCGAAATGGGACTGGCCGCTTTTATTTACGAACTGGGCACCGAATTCTTCGAATCCTGCAGCTATTTTGAAAACACCATCGTGCGCGATAACATACCCTCTCTTATCTATGCCATCAAAGCAGCCCGCGCACCTTATATGGAGCCGGCCGGTCCTGAAGCTGTCAATCTCGCCCTCAATTTCAGCTCGATGCCACCCGGCATTCCACCCGGTACCCCGGTTACCTTAAGCGCCACAATCGACGATGCGCTTTTCAACACCAACAATGGAAATGAACCGGCTCAAACCATCATTGCCGCCGAATATTACATCGACGTCCCGCCCTGGGACAACCCCGGTCTGGCAGCAGCCATGTCACCGGCTGACGATGACTTCAATAGCACTGCGGAAAGTGTTGAAGCAACCATTGACACCACCGGCTTGAGCAAAGGACAACACATCATTTTTGTGCGCGGACGAGATGCCAACGGCAACTGGGGGGTCTTCAGTGCGATCTTTCTTTACATCGGTTAGACAGGCGAATTCCATTCACACGGCTCATTTGTCCGGCGTCACGTGTTGATGTTATCATTTGACTTTATTTGACCGCTGTTTCAAACTGACATGTATGATTATAGAGTCTTTTAACATGTTTACCGTATAATCTGATATAAAAGTACTCTTTCAAAAGTACAGATACCTGTTACCTTTCCTAAAGGTAGATGTTGGGGAGGCGAATCCAAGCAAATGAATTTGTCCTTTTTATTTGCCAAAACCCCCATTTTTCAAGACTCTGATTTGACACCAAATGCAAAAATGCAATAATTTCATTGATTTTGATAACTTTGATTATCTCATTTTATGACCACCCACCATTATTCTCGATTATTCTTGAAAAACCAAAGAATTGGGTATCAATGCATATAAATTATTCCTGATTTTCCTATTCCAGCTGACCTGAAGCGGTTCTCCATATACAGAGTCGAACCCGGTTTCTTATCTGATTTTGTGTTCTTTCGTCACGCAATTTCTCGAAGGAGGGGGAATGATATCCGAACAGTTCAAGAGCTTCTTGGTCATAATGATGTCAAAACGACGTTGATTTATACCCATGTCGTTAACCGTGGACCAGCTGGCGTTCGGAGCTCCGTCGATGAACTTTGAGGTTATTGAAGAGGTTTTTATATTGATCCGTATGAGACACCATTATAAAACATTCAAAGAGACGCAACTTTCTAATTCGTATAGATTTGTTGTTTAAGCTATCGGCGAAACACAGGAGTTTTATACGGGCAAGAAACCAGGTGTCCGCGTCTTATGCGGATCAATATAAACATTGTTATGCCAAAGGAACAATGGAGAAGCATCAATTTTTATTTCAGTTTCCCGAAAACCTCTTTGACAGCTTCGATAAATTTTAACCTCTTGGAAAAATGATAAAGTGTCTTCCTTTTAGGTTATCCATGCAAGCTAAACTTTAAACAATCTTACGGAATTTTGCAGAAATTCGAATAATGTTAATAGAAAAATCTCGCCTAAAAACCATTCTGACCCTTTCAGTACCAATTGCTGCGACAATGTTTGGTTATAATCTCATAGGCCTTATTGATATTGCCATGGTGGGACGGTTAGGGAATGCCGAATTAGCTAGTATGGGTATTGGCAACTTCATCTTCATATTGCTTCTTACTCTACCATTGGGAATAGGAAGTGGAGTGCAAGCGTTGGTGTCTAGACGGATTGGGGAGGGGAATCCTCATCTAACAGGGCATGATTTGAATATAGGGTTATTAATTGCGTGTTCTCTCAGCTTAGTCCTCATGATCATATGCTACTCAATTCTCCCATTTTTATTTTCATTGGTCAGTCAAGATCCGGAGGTAATCGAAAAAGGGGTTTTATATTTAGGAGCTAGAATCCCTTCACTAGCATTGATAGGGGCTGGTATCTGTTTTCGTTCTTTTTGGAATGGCATCAGCCTTCCCATATGGCCTCTGGTTGTTCTTGGGATTTCCTTGATTATTAATGTGATATTTAACTATCTTCTGATTTTTGGAAATTTGGGGTTTCCCAGACTAGAAACCATGGGAGCAGGATTAGCATCAACACTTGCTGCTGTTTGTGGAGCTACCACGAATTTCATTCTTGGGTTAAAATATGCTCGAAAAAATGGCTTCCTTCAAAGATTTCCTGATGCAGAGAGAATTCGTACATTGCTTAGGGTCTCTCTTCCTGAAAGTGCTAACCAATTTTTTATAATACTGGGAGTCCTTGTTTTTTTTGCTATTGTCGGACTGCTTGGTACAAAAGAAATGGCTGCATCCAATGTTCTTATAAATATCTTTTTAATAGTCCATCTGCCTATAATGGGATTTGGAATGGCTTCACTGACTCTTGTTGGTCAAGCTTTGGGGCGGAAAGAACCTAGAGATGCTAAAAAGTGGGGTTGGGAGGTAGCTAGTATAGGCACAGTAGGAGTGATTGTTTTTAGTATTATTGTTATTCTATTCCCCCAAGCCGTTCTTTCTATATTCATTTCTGACCAGAGTACAATTAATCTTGCCTTGATTCCCTTACAATTGCTAGGATTATGGATTTGGATAGATGTATTTGGTACAATTATTAGTTTTTCCTTAGTCGGAGCAGGAGCAACAAAAGTAGTCTTGATTTGTAAATTTTTATTCTGGTGGTGTCTTGATTTGCCATTGCGATGGTTAGTGGGTGTGCATCTAGAGTACGGGCTTGAAGGAATCTTCCTTATCCCCTTTTTTGTTACCACAATGGGAAGTTCATTATTCTTCCTCATTTGGTACAGAGAACGTTGGGCTCTCATTAAAATTTGAGAGCGTGCCTTGCAATTGAATAGGTTGAAAAACATCTTTGACAATAGATTTATGTTACGCAAAACCCAAGACGATGCCTTGAGCTAGTATGTGAAGCCCTTTCAGAGCATTTAATTACGAGTACGAAACATAAAAACAAACACCATCTCGCATAACACGGCGCTGCACCTTTGATATTCCATACGATTCGGTATATATCAGTTT
>Ga0255058_10001307_pt1 | contig 14041 bp, 6 predicted proteins | sample Cases_109_9_MG_FD_188637 | JGI IMG/M metagenome (GOLD analysis project Ga0255058, IMG submission 188637) | Seawater microbial communities from Amundsen Gulf, Northwest Territories, Canada - Cases_109_9 | ecosystem: Environmental > Aquatic > Marine > Gulf | place: Canada: Northwest Territories... | reverse complement strand
CTGTGGTCTGGATGCTCGAACGCCGGGCGCGATGCGATTGCGAGCGCGCCTGTGACGACGTGGTACTGACGACCGGCGAGCGGCCGTCGAGCTACGCCCGGCACCTCCTGGAGATCGCACAAGGGCTGCCGGGCACTCCCGCCCCGGGCGGCGTGCTGACCCTGGTCGGCCGCGGTCAGCTCGAGGGACGACTGCACGCCATCCTGCAGCCGCGGGTGCGGCGCGGGCTGGGCCGGCGCGGCGGGATGACCATGCTGGCGCTGGTGGTCGTCGGGTTGGTCTCCGTCTCGAGCGTGAAACTGGTCGCGCGACCAGCGGATGGCTCCGCCGACACGTTGAGAACCCTCGCCGTCGACCGTTCGGAGAGGCCCGTTGGAGAGACGCGAGACGTGAAGTGGCGCGTTGCCTCGAGAATGCAGTCGGAGGCGAACGACGACGGGATCATGCTGGCCCACGACGGCGGCCATGGCGAGGGCGAGGCGATCTACGAACGGGCCTACGACGCCCACCAGGAAGAGCGGTTCGCCGAGGCTGCCGCCGATTTCGAGGCCGCCGCGGAGGCGGGTTACCGCCCCGGGACCGCTCTCTACAACGCCGCCTGCGGCCACGCCCGTATGGGTGAGGTCGACCGGGCGGTCGAACTGGTTCAGCGTGCAATCGCAGCCGGCTTCGGCAACGCCGGCCTGTTGATGAGCGACTCCGACTTCGATCCGGTTCGTCGCGAGCCGGCCTTTCGCGAGATGATCCAGCGCATCTCCGACGATCGCAAGCTGGGCCGCCTGGGCCGGACGGATCGCCACGGGATGCTGGTCGAGCAGTACGACGAGCTGCTCGCCGAACGTTCCGACAGCGGAAAGGCGTGGTACGAGATCGGCTCGGCGTTGCTGGGCTTCCGGGACTTCGAGCGCGCCACCGACGCGCTCGAGCGCGCGGCGGAGACGTTGGGTTACCGCAACGAGGTCGCCCTCTACAATCTGGCCTGCGCCCACTCGCTGGAGGGCAGTGAGCGCGACGCTCTGGACTACCTGGAGCAGGCGGTGCTTGCGGGGTTCGACAGCAAGGAGCGCTTTCGCAACGACTCGGACCTGGACAACATCCGTGACTCCGGACGTTTCGAGTCGATCGAGGACCTGCATGACATGCTCTCCCTGGATCGTTTTCACTGGGGGCGCAGCGGCGCCGACTACTCGACCCGACGCTGGGAGCCGGCGGTCGAGGAGTTCGGCCAGTTCGTCCAGAGCAACCCGGGTATCGGCCGCGCCTGGCACAACCTGGGCTGGGCGCTGCACTTCTCGCGCCGCCATGCCGAGGCCCGCGATGCTTTTCAGAAGCAGCTCGACCTGGGCTTTCGTGCACCGCAGGCGACGTACAACATCGCCTGCACGTACGCCAAGGAAGGCGACACCGATCAGGCCCTGAACTGGCTGTCCCGGGCGATCGACGACGACTCCTTCGGAGTCGGCCAGTTGATCCACGACGACGACCTGCGCAGCCTGCACGACGATCCCCGCTTCGAGGCGCTGATCGAGAAGGCCGCGTGCGACGGCCATAGCGACTGCGACTACGATCGCAGCCGGATGTTCAAGCGCTGGAAGTTGAAGAAGGAAAAGGCGAAGATCGTCGAGAAGATGAAGAAAATCGAGCGAGCCAGTCTGTACTAGCCGGCTAGACCCTCTCCTGCAAGACGTCTTCGCGAACGTGGAGGACGGTGCCGCGCAGGAGGGCCTTGAACTCTTCCGGCGGGATATCGTCGCGCACCGAGACCGTGTAGGGCGTCCCGAAGTAGCGCTTCTGATTGAGCCTGTCCATGGCGGCGTTGATCCGGACGTAGGTGTTGGCGACCGCACGGTCGACGATCACGGTGACCTCGCGGTCTCGGCGCGAGATGATCCGCACCTCGGGCATCTTCTTGATCCTCGCCGCGAACCTGCGCAGCAGTTTTTGCGGGCGGTTCTTCACTCGCCGGTAGCCGCACCAGGCAGCGAAGCCGATCACGATGATCAGCCACAGATCCCAGCGTGAGAAAATCAGATAGAAGAGGACGATCGCGGCGGTGATGCCGGCGACGATCCAGGTCAGCCGTCGTGGCTCGAGGTCACGGATCGATCCGAGCCCCTCGCGCAGCCGTTCGACGAGGGGCACCTTTATCGAGACGCCGCTCTCGATCTCGTCCTGTACCAACTTGAGCGCTTCGGTCAGCTGCCGGGCGTCGTCGTAACGATCCTCGGGCCGCTTGCGCAGGCAGCGGGAGATCACCCGCTGCAGGCCGGTCGGGAGATTCGCGCGAACCTGCGTGACGGGACGGGTCTCCTCGTAGGCGATGGCGTGCATGGTGTCGATCGGCGAGTTGCCGCTGAACGGAAGCTGGCCCGCGGCCATGTGGTAGAGCACCACGCCCAGCGAGAAAATGTCGCTGCGATGATCGACCGCCTGAGCCCGCGCCTGCTCGGGGCTCATGAAGGCCACGGTCCCCATCACCACTCCCGCCTGGGTCCCGGCCATGGTCATCGTTTCCGACCTGGCGTCGACACCGGCGCCTTCGGGCTCCATCAGCTTGGCCAACCCGAAGTCGAGGATCTTGGCGTGGCCGTCGGAGGTGACCATGATGTTGTCGGACTTGATGTCGCGGTGGACGATGCCCGCCTCGTGGGCCTTTTGCAGCCCCTGGGCTACCTGCCTCGCGATCTCGACGGCGGCCAGCACGTCCAACTCACGCGCGGCGATCAAGTCCGAGACGGTCCGGCCTTCGACCAGCTCCATCGCCATGAACGTCACGCCGTCGACTTCGTCGACGTCGTAGATCTGGGCGATGGCCGGATGGGTCAACGAACCGGCCGATCGGGCCTCGCGAAGGAACCGCCGCCGCCGGTCGGCGTTGGAGGTGAACTCCTCGGGCAGGATCTTTAGCGCCACGCGACGCTGCAGCTTGGTGTCGAGAGCGCGATAGACGACGCCCATCCCGCCCTTGCCCAGGATTTCCTCGATCTGATAGTGCTTGAGCTGCTTGCCGATCACCGGTTGGGCAGTGATACACCGACCGGCGGGTCCGAGTAAAGCGCCGGCTGGGGCCGAAAAACCCGGGAAGTGTGCTTTTCCACCGGTTCGAGCGACCGCGGAATGCCGGGCGCCGACGCCGCACTTCGGCGACCAGCGCCCGGAACGAGCACCCTTTTGGAACAGTTTGTGTCACAATTGAAAGAGGCAAGTCTTGCATCGAAGTCGGAACGGATCGAGTGGACGATGAGTGACGACGACGTGCTTTTCAGGGATCTGTGCGAAAACGCCAGCGACCTGATCCAGAGCGTGACCCCCGACGGCCGCTTCATCTACGTCAACCAGGCCTGGTTGCACTCCCTGGGCTATCGACGCGAGGAAGTCGTCGACCTGAGCATCTGGGACATCGTTCACCCCGACAGCCGCGCACACTGCGAACGGCTGATGCAGCAGGTGATGGGCGGCCAACCGGAAACGCGGATCGAGGCGGACTTCCGCCGCAAGGACGGCGAGCGGATCCACGTCCAGGGCAGTGCGGGCTGCCGTTTCGCCGACGGCAGACCGGTGGGCACCGTGGGTATCTTTCGCGACGTGACCCGCAACCAGCGCGTCACTGAAGAACGGAACCGGCTGTTCGAGCTCTCGCTCGATCTGCTCTGCGTCGCCGGCACCGACAGCTTCTTCAAGCAGGTCAACCCCGCCTTCGAGAAGACGCTGGGATACGACGCGGACGAGCTGCTCAGCCGCTCGTTCCTGGAGTTCGTGCACCCCGATGATCGGCCAGGTACGGTGGAGCAGATACAGATTCTCAAAGACGGCCGCCCGGTGATCGATTTCCAGAACCGCTACCTGGCCAAGGACGGCACCTATCGCTGGCTCGACTGGCGAGCGGTGCCGCTACCGGGGACGGAGCTGGTGTACGCGGTCGCCCGTGACGTGACGGCGCAGAAGCGGATCGAGCTGCAGCTGTCGCGACGGACCGAAGAGTTGGCGCGCTCGAACTCGGAACTGGAGCAGTTCGCCCACGTCGCCTCCCACGACCTGCGGGCGCCCCTGCGGGCAGTGGCCAATCTCGCGGAGTGGATCGGCGAGGAGCTTCCCGACGAGGCCTCGGACAAGGTGCGGCAGCACCTGCATCAGCTACGCACCCGGGTAAAGCGCATGCAATCCCTCACCGAGGAGCTGCTGCGCTACGCTCGCGCCGGCACCGGTCCCGCCGAGATCGTCCACGTCGACACCGGAGAGATGCTGCGCGAAGTGGTGGCGTTCCTTGCGCCACCGGCCGGCTTCGCGATCGAGATCGATCCCGGCATGCCCGTCCTCAAGACCAACCGGGCAACTCTCGAGCAGGTCTTTCGCAACCTGATGGAGAACGCCATCAAGCACCACGATCGTGACCGCGGCCGCATCGACGTCTCCGCCCGCCGGCTGGACGGGGTCCACGAGTTTGTCGTCAGCGACGACGGGCCTGGGATCCCTCCGGAATACCACGACGAGATCTTCGAGATGTTTTCCGGGGTCCGGTCCCAGAACGGCAGCGGGATCGGCCTGGCCCTCGTGAAGCGGGTCATCGAACGGCAGGGCGGCAAGATCGCGGTAGAATCCCAAGCAGGTCGCGGAGCGTCCTTCCGCTTCGTGTGGCCCGAAACCGGGGCCGCTGAGCCGGCCTGATGTACGGTTAGGAGCCGACGTGCCGACGATCCTGATCGTCGACGACGACGAGGTCGATCGCGAGTTCGCCGAGCGCTGCCTGGCGCCCGTTGAGCAGTTGGTGGTTCTGCACGCGGAAGACGGCCGGATGGCGCTGGACCGCCTTGTCGATCACAGACCCGACCTGATCCTGACCGACCTGCGAATGCCAGGCGTGGACGGGCTGGACCTGATCGTCAGGGTCAAGGACGAGCACCCCAACCTGCCCGTTGTCATCATGACGTCCAAGGGTAACGAACGGATCGCCGTGCAGGCGCTGCAGACCGGCGCCGCAAGCTACGTGTCCAAGAGCGACATGAGACAGAGGCTCGTCGAGACCGTCGAGCAGGTCCTCGAGGTGGCGGTCGCGCAGCGCTCGCAGAAGCGGATCCTGCAGTGTTTGGTCGATGACCGGACGCAGTTCGTCATCGACAATGATCTGGCGTTGGTTGCGTTGCTGGTGAGCTTCTTTCGCGAGGCGATGGAAAGTGTCGACTTCGCCAGCGACTTCGCTCGGACGCACGTCGGCATGTCGATCATGGAGGCGGTGACCAACGCCATCACACACGGTAACCTCGACCTCAGCGCCGAGCTGCGGTTGGACGGGGTCGACAAGTACTACGACGAGGTCGGGCGACGAGCGACACTGTCGCCCTATGCCGGGCGACGGATCACCGTGACGGCGAACCTCTCGCCACGACGTGTGGAGTTCGTCGTCGAGGACGAGGGCAACGGTTTCAACCCCGACGAGCTTCCCGACCCCACGGCACCAGAGAACATGGACCGCGTCTTTGGACGCGGGCTGTTGCTGATCCGGACGTTCATGGACGAGGTCTCGTTCAACGACAAGGGCAACCGGATCACGATGGTCAAGAACTCGTCCTGAGCGGCTGGACGACGCGTTTCGCCGGCTGCCTTCAGTTCGCGGGGAAGAGGGCCGTCAACATCTCATCGGTGCGATTGCGCCAGCCGCTCCAACCCTGGCTGTCCAGAACCTCACCGCCCTCGAGGGTGTAGCCGTTGCTCTTCAATAGACCGGCCAGGGTGCGGGAGTCCTCGGCGAAGTCGTAGCCGCGGTCGATGTTGCGCTCGTCGTAGCGGTTCCAGTCGACGTAGAAGCGGATCGACGAGCCCTTCTTGCCCTCGAGCATGGCAGTCAGCTCCTGGCCGGCTCCGAGACCCAGATAGACGCTCTGGATCGATGCCTTGCCGAAGACCTCGGGATACTTGACTGCGGTGTAGGCGGCGCTCAGCGCGTAGAAGCGATTGCCCATCACGCCGTGAGAGCGAGGCTCGTCCCGCACGCGGTAGCGCTTCTTCAACTCCGGAAGCAGCTCGTTGACCAGCATCTCGGCATACTCGGCGGTGGCGCTGCCGCCGGCCTCGGTCCACCAGCGACTGTAGCTGTCGACGAAGGCGACGATCACCGGCTCGACGTGGTGGCCGACGAGGTTTTCGAGCGAGTTGCCCATCAAGCCCTTGTTCAGCCAGGACTCGCCGTCGTTGACGATCAGCACCGGATAGGCTGCGTCGCCATCGGCGTAGCCCGGCGGGGTCCAGACCTTGATGTTCTTCTCGTAGCCAAGGGTCTCGCTGGCCAGCGTGAACTCGTCCATCTTGCCGCGGCGCGCAGCCGGATCCTCCACGTGCTTGCCCACCTCGTAGCCCTCGGTGATGACCTCGGACAACGGGTCCTCGCCCTCGATGGCCGGCACCGATCGCGGATTGAGGGGGTCCGGCATCCACTCTTCGAAATCGACGTTGAAGCGGTACTCCCAGCGGGCGCCGGGTTCGAGCCGGTAGGTCCGGTAGAAGACATCGGTCCCCTCGATGCGGTGCATCTTCTCGGGAGCCTCGATGTCGACCATCGACCCCGCGATCGAAACGTCCTCGGAGTCGCCGCGAAAGACGAAGTGCACGTACTCACCCTCGAGGACCGGCATCGTCGGGTGCTTGGCGAAGAACACTTCGACCATCGACGGACGGTTGTTGGAGGCCTCGACACTGTGCACCCAGCGGCCGAAGTCGTGGTCGCCGGGCATCGTGGACACGTCCGGCGCCGCGCCGGCGTCGCCGGTGATGCTTACCGCGGCCAGCTCACCCAGATTGCGCACGAAGATCTTACCGTCGCCAAAACTGGGCCAGGTCAGCGCGCTGCCTTCCAGGGCCTGCAGCCTCGCCTTCTCCTGGTAGCCGTCGGACGTCGCGCGGGCCACCACCACGCTGCCCTTCGAACCGAAGATCACCAGGTGCCCATCGACGACGATCAGCCCGTCACCGCCGGGAGGACGCGACCGCCAGACACGTTCACCGTTGTCGGCGTTGACGCAGGTCAGCACCTGTCCCCGGAATCCGTACAGGTGGCCGTCGTGATAGACCGGCGGAGCGTAGTTGCGGCCAAGAGCTTCCGACCGGTACAGCTCTTCGACCGAGAAGCCGTCCTGGCCTCGGGTCACCTTGAATGCCACCGCCGTGCCAGTGATCAAGGTCACGAAGCGATCGTCGCCGATGAACGAGGGGCTGGCGCTGTTGACGCGGTCGTCCTCGGCCAGCGCATGGACCCACAGCACCTTGCCGCTCTCGGGAGAAAGGCCCGTAATGCGCGTCTTGCTGATGGCGACGATCGTGCGCTCTCCGGCCAGTGTCATCGCCGCCGGCGACTGATAGATCACCTCGTCGTTGCCGTGCGTCCACAGTGTCTTGCCGCTCTTCGCGTCGAGTCCGACGATCGCCGGACCCTCGGCGCCTCCGGTCTGGACGACGAGTACGCCGCCTTCGGGCAACGGTGAAGTGGTGAAGCCGAAGTGGGGCGCCTTGGCGCCGAACTCCTCGTCGATTTGCTTGGTCCAGATCGCCTCGCCGTTCTTCAACGAGAGCGCGGCCAGCCGTCCCCGAGGATCGAGGACGTAGACCAACCCCTTGCCGATCGCGGGAGAGCTGAGGGGACCGTCGTCGGAACCGTCGGCACCCTTGAAGATTCCGCCCAGCCGGTGCTTCCAGATCTGCTTGCCGGTCCGGGTGTCGTAGGCGGCGACCCAGTTGCCATCACCCTCGGCAAACATCGTCACGGCCCGACCGGAGCCGACGGCGACACCGGAATAGCCGGAGCCGATGGTGGTCTTCCAGGCCAGGTCCAGACCGACCGCGTCCTCGAACGTCCCGGGGGCGCTCAGGGCGCCGTTGAACTCCGGACCGCGGAGGTGCGGCCAGTCGGCGGCGACCACGGTCGTCGCCGGCACCAGTAGCGACAGCGTCAGCAGGCGTAGAACGAGCTTCATTCCCGACCCTCCCTGAACCGCCGGACCATCGACCGGCGGGATTCTCCGATGACTCGGCACGTAGGTACCATCAATCGTAGCCGGGAACGATATCGCATTCCTGTAAAAAGGTGTAAAGACGGTGGGGGGGCGGTGTACCGTGTCGGCGGGCCGGGAGGTTGCCGGCGGAGGAGTCGAACCGTGGACCGCATCGATTTTCGCTCCGACACCGTGTCGTGGCCGACGCCCGAGATGCGCGACGCGATGGCGAAGGCGCGGGTCGGCGATGACGTCTACGGCGAGGACCCGACCGTCAACGAGCTGGAAGCGGTGGCCGCCCGCCGGGTCGGCAAGGAGGCCGGCCTGTTCGTCGCCAGCGGCACCATGGGCAACCTGGCGGCGATCCTCTGTCACGCCAATCGCGGCGACGAGACGATCGTCGGCTACGAGGCCCACACCTTCGTCTGGGAGGGCGGCGGCATGGCGACGCTGGGCGGCATCACGCCGCACCCGCTGCCGACCGACGAGGACGGCCGGATGGACCTCGCCGCCGTCGAGGCGGCCGTCCGCGAGGACGACGACCACCTGCCTCGCAGCCGACTGCTGCTGGTGGAGAACAGTTTCGGCGGCCGCGGCGGCGCACCGCTACCGGCGAGCTACTTTGTCGAGATCCGCCGGATCGCCGATCGTCACGGGATGGCGGTTCACCTGGACGGGGCACGGTTGTTCAACGCGGCGGTCGCCCTGGGTGTGGCAGCCGCCGAGCTCACGAAAGACGTCGACTCGGTCACGTTCTGCCTCAGCAAGGGCCTCTGTGCCCCGGTGGGGTCGGTTCTGTGCGGATCCGAGGCGTTCATTCACGACGCGCGGCGGGCCCGCAAGACCCTGGGTGGCGGGATGCGCCAGGCCGGGGTGCTGGCGGCCGCGGGGCTGGTGGCCCTCGAGAACGTCGACCGCCTCGCCGACGATCATCGTCACGCGCGCGTGCTCGCCGACGGCCTTGCGGGCATCCCGGGCATCCTGATCGAACCGGAGCGCACCCGGACCAACATCGTGCACTTCCGGCTGGACTCAGGGACGGACATCAGCGGAGAACAATTCATCGAGCGCCTGCAGGACGAGCACGGCATCGGTCTCGGCTCGTACCCACCCGACCTGTTGCGGGCCGTCACCCACTACTGGGTCGGTCGCACGGAAGTCGAGAAGTTCGTCGAGGGTGCACGGGCGGTTCTGTCCTAGCCCCGAACGGCGGTGCGTCGCTGCTACTGTAGCGTCCCCTCGGGCCAGACGACGAAGGCTCCGTCGGCAAAGACAATGTCGGCGTCGATCTGGAAGGTCGGACCCGATTCGATCTCCCCGGTCCAGTCACCGTCCGCCGTGCCGCCCTTGCCGTGGCTGACGATCCGGAAACTCTGGCCATCCGACCAGTAGAGGATCGGGTTGTCCCAGCCGTCAACGCGGGGCAACGTGCGGATGTAGACCGGCTCGAGGCTCTCGGCAATCTCGGCGATCGGGACGAAGCCGTCGGTCGGGCCGGGGTACTTATTAGTATCGATGGCGAAAACCTCGCAGGCCGTCCCGGCCGAACGGATATCCGCGATGGTGCGCTTCTGCTTGCCGCGGTCAATGGCGCTCAACAGGTTGGGGATCGCGACGGCGGCGATGATGCCGGCGTACATGGCACCGCCGGTGAGCGCCGACGGCCCGAACGTCGTCTGGCGGGTGCCGCCGTCGATCTCGATCGACGTCGCCCCGATGCCCATTCCGGTCAGCTCGGGCTGAAGCAGCATGTCGACGATCTCGCGGGCCTGAGGCGTGGCGTCGATCAACACCTTCAACATCTGCGACTCGGTGACCATCTCGCCGATCCTCGGCACGTTGACGTACGTGAGCATTTGCGGCTGTTTGTCGAGGTGGGCGAAGACCCGGACGAAATCGCCGCCGTCCGTGAGCCGCTCGCCCTTGGCTCTGGGCTCGAGCGAGGACCGGACGAAGTCCGACGAAACACCGAACGCCATGACGCCGCCTTGGAAACCGTAGTAGACGCCGAAGCCGCTCGAGCCCTCCTCGCCCTCGCCGTCGGAGGTATCGAAGAGGACGCGGACGATGCCGTCCTCGTCGCTGACCATCCCGTCGCCCGACGTGAAGAGCTTGCGCAGGCAGCCGTCGAGTCGCGCGGGGTCCTGCACCGTCGCCATCATGCCGAGCTTGCCGAGGGTCGCCGGTAGACCGTTCAACGGATCGGCACCGATCTGCGCCACCAACGCATCGATCGGCGGCAGGTCGAGGACCAGGCCGACCTCCGGGCCGATCTGCTCCAGCAGGTCATCGCGCACCGAGCAGCCGACCGTGGCCTCGAACTCCGCCAGCTTGGCGTTGAACGTGTCCACCTCAACCTCATCGGCAACCCGGTTGACGAACTGCAGAATGCCGTCGTAGGTTGTGGCCAAGTCGTCCACGGTCAGGATCCACGCCAGCACCGGGTCCTTCGACACGTGTTCGGTGAGGCGAAGTCCCTTCTTGGCGGCGGCGGCCGGCCCGGCCGCGATCAGCATGACGGACAATAGAACGGAAACGACGGCACGGGCTCGCATCGTGTTGCTCCTACTCGTAATTGACCGGCTACTGCATGAAACCTCTTGTGCCGACTCTACCATGGCACGACGCTCGAACCGGCCCGCCACTCGAACCGTACCGACTTGCACCCACGTCGACGTCGGGCCACGGCCGTCAGGAACGCAGCCGGGAAGGCGACAACCCGCGGTAGTGGCTGTCGAACCCGCAGGCCTCGAGCGTCTCGAGGTGCGGCGACTCCCGCACCGGAACACCGTCAATCTCCTGGACCACCAGGCGGCGACGGCCCACGAACGGCAGCCGCGGAAGCGCACGGAAGGCGACGGCCAGTCCACCGCGATCCTGGAAAACCGCGCCGGGGAAGGTGAGCAAGCGGCGGCCGCCCGCTCCGACGTACAACGCCAGCTTCCCTTCGACCAGCACCACCCATGCGCCGGGCACCCGTCGCGGTCGTTGCTCTGCCGGCGCCGCGGTCCGCGGCCAGGACAGCAACGAGCCGTAGGGATTGGCCGGATCGATCGCGGCCAGCACTTGGACGGTGTCGTCGGGGTAGGGGCCGACGGCTTCCTCGACGCGCAGGCCGCGCAGTCGATCGACGGATCCGACCAGCGCGAACTGGACGCCGGAGAGACCTTCGACGAAGTAGCCGCGCCGGATCCGTCCCGCCTCTTCCATCGCCCCGAGCACCTTGCGAACCGCAGCGAATCCGCCGGGCACCTCGTCGGCCGTGGCCGCCTCGCGGCTGACGATGCCGTAGCGCTCGAGCAGCATCTCGGCGTAGGCCATCGCCCGCTCGGTGTCGGTGATGTCGGGAGAGGTCATGCTCGAGACCAGCGACCAGCGTCCGCCGGTGGGCGGCACGGCACGGCGGCGACGCGACTTCCATCCGCCCTTCATGCCCAGGCCGCGCAACGGGGCAAAGGTGTCGTTGGTGATCCGTCCCGCCCAGACCAGGTCCCACAGCGACGCCATGAACTCGTCATAGCTCGCGCCGGGAGCGACCTTCTCGGCGGCGCTCCGCAGCTCGACGACAAACGACGCACCCCGTTGCTCGAGGCAATCGCCGATCGCGCGGTGCAACAGGCCGTCCGGCGCTGCTTCGTCGGGCGGCGGTTGCAGTCGCGCGGCGTTCTCGCGCCGGTAGAGCACGACCCGGCCGTCGGAGGCGCCCATCGCTCCGCGTCCGACCCAGACCACCGAGCCCGCGGCGGCCAGCATGTCGAGCATCGTGTGATTGAACCCGGGCACCCGCGCCGGGAGAATCACCGTGCTCAACACCGACCAGGGGATCGGCAGCCCCTCGAGTTGAACGACTGCCTCCTCCAGATAGCCGGGGCCGGGTTGCGTTCGGCCGAAACCGTGCCACTCGGGCAGGAAGCGACCCAGCGTCGACGCGCCGACCGGCGCGACCTGATCACGCAGACGTGCCAGAGTGCGGCGCTTGAGGCGGCGGAGGACGGTGATCTCGCACCACTCGCTCTCGACTCCTCCGGGTCGCAACTCGCCGCGGACCAGCTCGCCGGCGCGCTCGGCCTCGCGCAGGGACGGTTCCACCTGCGCGGGCCGTAGCCCGAAGCGCGTCGTGACCTCGGCCGTGACGAACGGACCGTGGGTGCGAGCGTACCGTCGCAGCAGGCGTCCCAGGGGATCGTCCAGCGGCTGCACGAGGCGCTCGGGAAGCTCGCCAGGGAGATCGACACCGAGGGCATCGCGGTAGCTCGCGGCGTCTTGGACCGCAATCCAACGTGACTCACCGGCGATCGTCACCTGCACCGCGCGCTCCTGCTTCGAGAGCGCGTCGAGCAATGCCGCGGGCGCCTCGCAGCAGCGTTCCGCCGCCTCGTCCGCGCTCAGATCGCCCACCCGCCGTAGCAGGTCGTGCAGCTCGTCGGCATCCCGCGCCTTGCGGTCGGCGGCAAACCCCTGCAGCTCGGCCTCGAGCTCGGCCAGCACCTCGGGGTCGATCAGCTCGCGCAGCTCGGCCTGGCCCAGCAGCTCGCCCAGCAGGTTGCGGTCGAGGGTCAGCGCCTGGGCCTTGCGCTCGGCGACGGGCGAATCCTGCTCGTAGAGGTAGGCGGCGACGTAGGCGAAGACCAGCGAGCGGGCGAAGGGCGAGGCCTGCCGTGTCTCGACGTCGTGGACGCGGATCTCGCGGGTACGGATGCTGCGCAGCAGGAGCTTCAGCTCTTCCAGGTCGAAAACGTCGCTCAGGATCTGGCGATAGGTCTCGAGCACCACGGGAAAGTCGGGGTAACGCCGGGCCGAGGCCAGCAGCTCGCGGGCCTTGAGGCGTTGCACCCACAGCGCGTTGCGTTGGTCGGGCCGGCGGCGGGTCAGCAACAGGGATCGCACCGCATTCTCGCGGAACAGCCCGGCGAACATCGAGGTGTCGGCGACCTGCCGGGTGACCAGGTCCTCCACGGTGTCGGGGTCCGGAAACAAAGAGTCCAGCGCCGGCAGCTCCTCGGTGTCGGCGAAGCGCACCACGATGCCGTCGTCGGTGTACATCACCTGGATCTCGAACCCGGCCCGGGTCGAGAGCACCTGTTGCAGGGCCACCGCCCACGGCGCGTGGACCCGCGAGCCGAAAGGGCTGAGGATGCAGACCCGCCAGTCACCCAACTCGTCCCGGAAGCGTTCGACGGTGATGGCACGGTCGGTGGGCAGCGAGCCGGTCTGGTCCTTCTGTTCGCCGACGTAGTCGGTCAGATTGGTGGCGGCGTGATCGTCGAGGGGCGTGTTCGCCTTCAGGAACGCGATCGACTGCTCGCGGGTCATCGCACCGAGCTTTGCGGTGAACGCCCCCAGCTCGCGACCCAGCTCCACCGGGCGACCGGGTCCGTCGCCGCGCCAGAAGGGCAGACGCCCGGGCTCGCCGGGCGCCGGCGAGACCAGTACGCGGTCGCGGGTGATGCTCTCCACGCACCAGGTCGTCGCACCGAGGGTGATGCGGTCCCCTTCGCGAGTCTCGAAGACCATCTCCTCGTCCAGCTCGCCGACCCGGGGGCCTCCCTCACCGAGGAAGACGCCGTAGGCGCCGCGATCGGGGATGGTGCCCGCGTTCATCCGCAGTGTCATCGCCGTACCGCGGCGGGGGCCGAGAAGATCCTTGGCGCGATCCCAGCTGAGCCGCGGCCGCAGGTCGGCGAAGTCCGACGACGGGTAGGCGCCGCTCAGCATCTCCAGCACCGATTGCAATCCGGCGGAGGTCAGCTCGCGATAGGGGTAGGCCCGCTTGACGATGGTCTCGATGCGCTCGACGGTGCTCGGCTCGTCGCAAACGATTGCCACCACCTGCTGGGCCAGCACGTCGAGAGCGTTGCGCGGGATCCTCAGCGCCTCGATTCGCCCCTGGCTCATGAGGGTCGCAACGACGGCGCACTCGAGCAGGTCGCCGCGGAACTTGGGATAGATGCGCCCCTGGCTGACCTCGCCCACGTCGTGGCCGGCGCGGCCGACCCGTTGCAGGCCGCGGGCGATCGAGCCGGGGGACTCGACCAGCAGCACCTGGTCCACCGCGCCCATGT
>Ga0255058_10001306_pt1 | contig 14045 bp, 13 predicted proteins | sample Cases_109_9_MG_FD_188637 | JGI IMG/M metagenome (GOLD analysis project Ga0255058, IMG submission 188637) | Seawater microbial communities from Amundsen Gulf, Northwest Territories, Canada - Cases_109_9 | ecosystem: Environmental > Aquatic > Marine > Gulf | place: Canada: Northwest Territories... | reverse complement strand
GGCCAGACGGTCTTCGACGTCAAGCTGCTCCTCGACGTGGAAGATCAGCCGGGCCTGCTCTTGAAGGTCGTCGCGGCGGTCGCCGAGGAGAAGACCAACATCAAGAACGTCGAGGCCAAGACCGACGAGACCCCGGATGCACAGATCTCGATGGTCGTCGCGGTCGCCGATCGCAAGCACATGGAGCGAATCCTCAGCAGAATCCGCCGCATCAAGGGCGTCCGCGCCGTCGAGCGCGCACTCAGCTGACGGCTTTCTCGACCTTGTCGCTGCGCAGACAGCGTGTGCAGATGCTGATCCGGCGGGTGGCACCCTTTGCGGTGCGAATCCGAATGCGCTGGAGGTTGGGTCGCCAGACCCGGTTCGTCACATTGTGGGCGTGGGAGACGTTGTGCCCGAAAACTGTTTTCTTCCCACAAATCTCGCAGATACGAGCCATGATCACCCACCGATGGCAGGGCGGAGCCGCGCTGCCGGCCGAGAAGCGCGCATCGTAGAGGACCGCCCGGAGCCTGTCAAGGTCGGCAATCCGACGCCGGGAGTGGAACTCGCCGCAGGCGGTTGCCATCGTCCAACAGGCTCCTATATTACAACTTCATGGAAGGTTCCGGATCTGTTCGGACCGTACCGGCAGCGGGTCTGCCTCAGGGGCCGCCCAGGCGCGAAAACCCCTGGCAGGCACCTGGTAGGGCTCTTCGAATGACCGAGGGTTGTTTTTTCTTGACTAGCGATCGATCAATGAAATAGCGTGGTTAGAGGTGTGGGCTGCCGGGTTCCCACGCCGACGCCACCCGGGGTTAGACAATGCTGTTCGGACGTAGTCGGGGTCTCGTCGGATTGGACATTGGGGACAGCTCGATCAAGGTCATCGAGCTGACGGAGAACAAGGGCGGGTGGCAGGTGCAGAAGCTCGGCTGGGAGCCGCTGTCCTCCGAGGCCATCGTCGACGGGGCCATCATGGACTCCCAGCTGGTCTCCGAGATCATCCAGCGCCTGTTCGAGCGCTGCAGGATCAAGTCGTCGTCTCCGGTCTCCACCGCGCTCAGTGGACACTCGGTCATCGTCAAGCGCATCAGCTTGCCGGTGATGAGCGACGCCGAGCTCGCGGAGTCCATTCGGTGGGAGGCCGAGCAGTACATCCCGTTCGACATCGAGGACGTGAACCTGGACTACATGATCCTCGAGGGCTCCAGCCTGGCGGGCGACGGCAACATGGACGTGTTGCTCGCGGCGGCCAAGAAAGAAAAGATCAACGACTACATCAACGTGGTCAATCAGGCGGGGCTGCATGCGGCGACGGTGGACATCGCCGCCTTCGCGATGCAGAACGCCTTTGAAGCCAACTACGACTTCGAGCCCGACCAGGTCATCGCCCTGGTTGACATCGGGGCCGCCGTTTCCTCCATCACGGTGCTCTACGGCGGGACCTCGGTCTACTGGCGCGACATCAACATCGGAGGCAACCAGTACACCGACGCCATTCAAAAAGAGATGAACCTGTCCGGTGAACAGGCCGAACAGCTCAAGCGCGGCGAGGAGATCGAGGGCATTCAGTACGAACAGGTCTTGCCGATTCTCTCGTCGGTCAACGACGACATCGGAAAGGAGATCCAGAAGACCCTGGATTTCTTCAAGCAGATCTCGGCGACCGACCGGCTGCTCGATCGAGCCTACCTGTGCGGCGGAACCTCTCAGGTCCAGCACATCAAGGAGTCGCTGAGTGAGCGCCTGGACGCCGAGGTCGAAATGCTGAACCCGTTTCGCAAGGTCACCCCTGCCGGACGGGACGCCACCCCGGAGCTCATCAATGAGATGATGCCCACTGCATCCGTCGCGGTCGGCCTCGGGCTGCGCAAGGTGGGGGACTGAGCCGATGATCAAGATCAATCTGCTGGCCGAAAAGAAAAAGAGGCCGACCAAGAGCAGGGCCGAACCTCGCCTCGACATGGAGGGTATGGGGTCCTCGCGCAACGTCGTGCTGATCGGGGTGTTGATGATCGGGGTCGTGGTAGCCGTGGGCTGGTGGTGGACGCTCGATCGATCGATCAACGACTGGCAAGCCAAGATCGAAGCCGCCGACCAGGAGGTGAAGCGGCTGGAAACCGCCATCAAGAAGAGCGAGGAGTTCGAGGCTCAGAAAGAGCTGCTCACGCGGAAGATCACGTTGATCACGAATCTCAAGAAGCAACAGACGGTTCCGGTCCACATCATGGACCAGGTTTCCCGCAACCTCCCGGACTTCCTCTGGCTCGAATCCATGAGCGCCAACAACAGCAGAATCACCATCAGCGGAAAAGCGACGACCTACGCGGCGGTCTCGAACTTCTACGGCAACCTGTCGGACTCGGGCTTTTTCGGAAAAGTCGAGCTCGGCCGGACCTTCGAAGTTCCGGCCGGCGTGTCCTTCAGTCTTACCTGCAGTTTCTCGGGCCAGTCGGTCGCCGGTACCAGCGGGACCAAGCCGGTGCAGGGATGAGTTCGCGAGTTGAATCTGATCTGAATGGTCTCCTGGACCGGAGCGAGGATCGGCATGCTTGAGAAGCTACCCTTTTATGGACAGGTTTTGGTGTTTGCCGGGGCCGCCCTGGGAATCGTCATCGCGGCGTACGCGCTGTGGCCGAATCTGGGCGACAAGCGCGCGGAAATCACGGAGCTCGAAAAGGTCTATACGGACAGGCAGGCCGAGATTCGCAAGGGGCAGGCGGCCGAGCAACGGCTGCCCGAGCTGGAGCGTGAGATCGCGGCCAAGAAGCAAGAGCTGACCGATCTGGAGCAGATCCTGCCCAACGATCGTGAGACCGGCGATCTCCTACGCTACGTCAAGAACCTGGGCGACCGGTCCAATCTGGACCTGAAATCGTTCTCCCCGGGCGGATTGCGGCCCGCGGAATTCTATCAGGAGTTTCCGATCGAAATGCAGGTCGTGGGGCGCTACCACGATCTGGGGATTTTCCTCGATCGGGTGAGCAAGTACTCGCGAATCATCAACGTCGATAACCTGCGCATCAGCACGGCCAAGAAACAACGGGGCCGGACCATCGAGGCCAGCCTCACCGCGACGACGTTCGTGTTCACGGAGGCTACCCCATGAGGCGGCACAAGCTAGGCTGGCTCTGGGCCACGGCGGCCTTGACCCTGCTCGCAGCGGCTACGGCCCCGGCGTTCCCCAATGTGCAGGAGAAGACCGACACCCAGGCGGACTCCAGACAGACCGTGGAGGCGATTCTCGAGCAGCAGGAGCAGTTGCTCCGGGGGCAGCGCTTCATCTACGACCCGGGCGACCGGCGCGACCCCTTCCTGTCGCTTTACGAGGTCGTCAAGCAAGGCGAGAGCCCGAGACCGCCGGGCATCGAAGGGATGGCGGTCGAAGAGATCGATCTGACCGGGATCGTCGCGGATTCCGGTTCGGGCAACGTGGCATACTTCACAGGATCGGACAACAAGGGCTACTTCTTGCGGGTCGGACAGCGCGTGTACAAGGCGACCATGATCGCGATCGATCCGGTCCGCGGCTCCGTGACGTTTCGCCAGCAAGTCGACGACCCACGCCAGATCAAGCCATACCGCGATGTCGTGAGAAAGCTCGAGCCGTTGGATGAGGAGAATCGCTAATGATCAAGGAGTCGAGGAGGATGCTGTTGGCCGTGGCAGCACTGTTGCTGACCCTGGCCGTACCGCAGGCCGGCAGCGGCGTACAACCGCCGGAAAACGGCGTCGGGGTAGGCGCCGCGCCGCCGCGCAGTCTGCTTAGCGTGAGTGTCGACTCCGCAGCCCCGGGAAGAACGGATGTGGTGCTCGCCCTGGACGGCGACGTCGCGTACGAGACGCTGGTGCTCGACGGGCCCGATCGTCTGGTGCTCGACCTGCAGGGCGTCATCAGCCGGCTCGAGCGCTACAAATTTCCGGTCGGTCGATCGGGGATCACCCAGGTTCGCGCGGCCCAGCACCTGCAGGAGCCGTTTCCGGTCACCCGCGTCGTGATCGATCTGGAGCGGCCCCTGGCCTACCGCATCGAAGACAGAGACTCGCGTCTCGTGGTCACGTTCGACGCCGTGGGGCAGGAACGAACCGCCGCGGTGGACTCCGGGCCGGTCTCGGATCTGGTGCGGGAGCTCGAGGCCCGGTTCGATGCCGCCGACCCTCAGGCGCAGGCGGACCCGGACTCGTTCGAGGACCCCGAGCGTCGAGTCGAGCCCGACCTGCTCGAGCGGCTGATGGCTTCGACGCCGGTGCTGGCGGCCCCGGCCTATCCGCAGCCCAGTCGGGCGAGTCTGCCGACCTCGTTCAAGACCAAGACGATCGTCACCGACGAGGTGGTCTACAACGGCAAAGAGATCTCGCTCAACCTGGTGGACGCGGACATCAAGCAAGTGTTCCGTCTGTTTCACGACATCTCGGGGCTGAACTTCGTGCTCGATCCCAGCGTGGCCGGGCAGGTGACCATCGTGCTGGACAAGGTGCCCTGGGACCAGGCGCTGGACATCATTCTCAAGAACAACAGTCTGGACAAGCAGCTCGAGCACAACGTCATCCGTATCGCCACCACGAGAAAGCTGGCCCAGGAGGCCGCGGAGAGGAAGCAGCTCAAGGAGGCCAAGGAGCTGGAGGTCGAGCCGATCACCATCACACGTACGCTGTCCTACGCGACGTCCAAGGACGTCGAGCGCGTGATCCGGGACAGCGGCGTTCTGAGCCAACGCGGCAAAGTGATCGTCGACGAGCGAACCAACACCCTGATCATCAGCGACATACCCAAGAAGCTGGGCCCGCTGGACGAGCTGATCTCGACGCTCGATTCCGAGACGCCCCAGGTCATGATCGAGGCTCGTATCGTCGAGACTTCGCGCGATTTCGTTCAGGACCTCGGTGTCGTCTGGGGCTTCGCGGCCATTGCCGACGCCTCGAAGGGGACATCGACCGGCTTGACGTTTCCGCACAACGCGTCGGCCAGGTACGGCTTGAACCTCCCGGGCGAAGGATCGGCGAGCACACTGGCTCTCAAGTTCGGCAACGTCATCGATTCGTTCACGCTCGACGTGGCACTGAGCACGCTCGAAACGGAAGGCATGGCCCGCGTGCTGTCCTCTCCGAAGATCGCGACGCAGAACAACGAGCGTGCCGAGATCGAGCAGGGTGTGCGAATTCCCATCGTCAATACCACGGCGACCGAGATCAACGTGGAGTTCGTCTCGGCCTCGCTGAGGATGCAGGTCACCCCGCAAATCACCGCGGAGGGGACGATCATCCTGGACGTGTCGGTCGAGAATAACTCGCCCGACTTCGTCAACACGGCGGGCGGCATCCCGTCGATCCGCACCCAGCGTGCGCAAACCAAGGTGCTGATCACGGACGGAGGTACCACCGTGATCGGCGGAATTTTCACGGTCAACGAAGGGCGCAGCGAGGTCGGTGTGCCCTGGTTCCGCAAGTTACCGGTGTTCGGCTGGCTGTTCAAGCAGCAGAACATCACGAATCAGAACCGCGAGCTGCTGATCTTCATCACCCCGAAGATCATGCGGATTTCCTAATGGAGATTCGAAGGATGCGTAGAGCGAATCGCTGGTGGGTCGTGTGTGCCGTTGCTGTAATGCTCGCGGTACCCGCCTGCACCGAAAACACTCTCGACCAGGACGATCAAGACGTGGCGCTGGAGATCACGAGCTTCGACGCTCCGCCTGTTACCGGAGACGTCGAGGTTGGAACTTGCCAGAACAACCCCGGGATCGAGTGCCTGAACAACAACAACTGCCCGATTGGCGACGTCTGCGATCTATCCGCGGTCAGCGGGCTGTGCACGATCCCCGCGTGGTCGTTTGGTTTGGCGAACCTGCCGCTGAGCGCGGGCGCGGACGAGTCCCCGTTCAACGATGTGATCCTGAACAACTTGATCATCACATACGATTGGTCTCCGTTGGCGATCGCGCCGTTCACACGAACCATCGGGCTGTTTGGTGTGGTGATTCCGGCCGGCGGCAACGGCACCATCGAGTTCCCCCCCATCTCGAGCGGAGACCTCCTGGCCGACGACACGGCGGTCAATCTCACGCTGACGCTCGATGCGAAGACGGTGGCCGGGATCGACGTCAACATGCCCCCGGCACAAGGTACGTTGTTCATCTCCGACTGCATCCCGTAACTTCGGTCCGGTCGATCGCCGGTACCCGGGTCGCGGTTGGGGCTGCACACCGGCGTCGCCTTCGGAGGAGCAGGTGCGCTTGCCGAGTTCGCCCGAGACGACACTCGCCAGCATGACGCACGCGCGCCTGCGCGTGCGCCAGGGCGACTACCGGGAGGCCGGCCGTCTATTGCGCGAGATCCTCGAGCGGGATCCGGAGCACGTCGAGGCGCGGCAGCTGCTGCGCGAAATCGACCGGCGACCCGACTCCACCCCAACGCCGGTCCCGGAGGAGCGGGCGACGTCTTCGCCGACGCCCGGCGACCCGGGGCGTCTGGCGGGACGCTTTCGCGGGGTCTTGGGCGGCACTGAATCCGCCCCGAGCCCGGCCGATCAGCGGGCAAGACGTCTGGAGCGCTGGCTGGACAGGATAAAGCGGGGCGGTTGAGCGCCTCCGCCGCCCGGTGCTAACCTCGTCCGGGGTCTCCAGGGAGTACAGGGGTGGAATCCAAAGAAATCCACGAGCTGATCGAGCTGATCTCTCGCAGCAACTTCTCGAGGTTCGAGCTCGAGCGGGACGGGTTCAAGATCAAGCTGGTCAAGGCCGGAGCCGCTAACGTGGCGCAGGCCGCGGGACACTCGACCGTTGCCGTCGCCGAAGTTCCGTCGGGGATCTCGGGGCCCGTGGCTCCGGCAGCCGGCGCGCCGCCGGATGCGGCCCAGGCCGCGGGGTTGTTCGATCTGAACTCGCCCATCGTGGGTACCTTCTACAGCGCGGCGGGACCGGAAATGGCGAACTTCGTCGAAGTCGGCAGCCGTGTGAAGCAGGGACAGGTCTTGTGCATCGTCGAGGCGATGAAGGTCATGAACGAGATCGAGTCCGAGATCGATGCCGAGGTGGTAGAGGTCCTCGTCTCGAACGGCCAGCCGGTGGAATACGGTGAGGTGCTGTTCCGCCTGCGTCCAGCCTGATGTTCCGCAAGATCCTGATCGCCAACCGCGGTGAGATCGCCCTGCGCATCATCTGGGCCTGCAAAGAGCTCGGCATCAAGACGGTGGCTGTCTACTCCACCGCGGACAGCGACTCGCTCCACGTCAAGTTCGCGGATGAAGAGGTGTGCATCGGGCCGCCACCCAACCAGGAATCGTACCTGAGCGTATCCGGCATGATCTCCGCGGCGGAGATCACGGATGCCGAGGCGATCCACCCGGGCTACGGCTATCTGGCGGAGTCGGCTCACTTCGCCGAAGTCTGTCGGGAGTGTGGCCTGACGTTCATCGGGCCCGAGCCGGACGTGATTCGTCGCCTGGGCGACAAGGCCGAGGCGCGACGGACGATGCAAGCGGCGGGAGTGCCCACGATTCCGGGAAGCGACGGCGTCGTCGGCGACGTGGACTCGGCACAGGGGGTCGCGGCGGAGATCGGCTACCCCGTATTGATCAAAGCCGTCGCGGGTGGTGGTGGTCGGGGCATGCGCTTGGCCCAGGAGCCCTCGGACTTCGTGAGGCAGCTCGATTCCGCCAGGGCGGAGGCCGCCGCCGCATTCGGCAACGGCGATGTCTACGTGGAAAAGTTCCTCGTGGAGCCGAGGCACGTCGAGTTCCAGGTGCTCGGTGACGACCACGGCAACTTGATCCATCTGCTCGAGCGCGAGTGCTCGATCCAACGCCGGCACCAGAAGCTGCTGGAAGAGTGTCCGTCCACGGCGCTCGACCCGGCGCTGCGAGAGCGCATGGCCAGGATGGCGCTCAAGGCCGCGGCGGCCGCGGACTACCGCAACGCGGGCACCGTGGAGTTCCTGCTGGACAGCCGGGGGGAGTTCTTCTTCATCGAGATGAACACGCGCATCCAGGTCGAGCATCCCGTGACCGAGATGGTCACCGGCATCGATCTGGTCAAGGAGCAGATTCGCATCGCGGCCGGCGAGCCGCTGGAGGTGGCCCAGGACGACGTCGGCATCAGCGGCCACGCGATCGAATGCCGGGTCAACGCCGAGGACCCCGACACGTTCATGCCCAGCCCGGGTAAGATCACGACGTTCCACCCGCCGGGCGGACCGGGAATCCGTCTGGATACGGCCTGCTATGCCGAGGCCGTCGTGTCTCCCTACTACGATTCGATGATCGCCAAGGTTATCTCGCGGGGCAACACCCGTGGGGAGGCGATTCTGAGGATGCGCCGGGCGCTGGAGTCGTTCGTCGTCGAAGGCATCAAGACCACCATCCCGCTGCAGCAGAAGATTCTCAACGACGAGGACTTCGTCCGGGGCAGGATTTCCACCGCGTTCATGGAACGATTCAGCTCGTCGCCCGAGAAGTCACCCGCACGCTGACCGCCTCCGCCGCGTGGGAAAAAAGCGGCCCACCGCGGCGTTATTCACGCAAGGGTTACAATGAGTGTCATCCGCGGGCGGAGCTTGACAATAATTTTCACGGAACTTACATTCCAACCGATTTTCTCGACGGTTGTGCGTTCTGATCTCGGGAGAATCGTGTGTTTCGAGCCCGCCGTGGCACGGACGGGCTCTCAAGCTCCGCGCGGGAGGCGAGGGATTCCATGGCCGTCAAGCTGGGCGAGATGCTCGTCAAGGCCGGCCTGATCGGAACCGAACAGCTGCAAGAGGCCCTGGGGGCCCAGAAGCAGACCGGCGAGAAGCTGGGTTACGTTCTGGTCAGTCTGGGCTACGTCCAGGAAGAAGAGATCACCCAGCTGCTTTCCGAGCAGTACGGTGTGCCCTCGATCAACCTGCGCCACTTCGAGATCGACGAATCGGTCATCGACCTGATTCCCGCCGAGGTTTCCCAGAAGTATCTCGTCGTCCCGGTCAATCGCACCGGGGCCACCCTCACCATCGCCATGGCGGATCCGACCAATGTGTTCGCCATGGACGACATCAAGTTCATGACCGGCTACAACGTCGAGCCGGTGGTGGCCAGCGAGACGGCGATCCGCGAGGCGATCGAGAACTACTACGGTTCCGCGCACAGCCTCGAGCTGAAAAAGGTCATGGACGAGATGGCGGAGCAGGACTCTCCGTCTTCCCTCGAGGTCCTGGAGGATGAAGAGGAGGAGGATCTCGCCTCACTCGAGGCGAGCAGTGAAGAGGCCCCGGTGGTCAAGCTGGTCAACATCATCCTGACCGACTCGATCAAGAAGACCGCTTCCGACATCCACCTCGAGCCCTACGAGAAAGATCTGCGAGTCCGCTTCCGTATCGACGGCGTGCTGTACGAGATCATGCATCCTCCGATCCGGTTGAAGGATGCGATCACGAGTCGTCTGAAGATCATGGCCAAGCTGGACATTTCCGAGAAGCGCCTGCCGCAGGACGGACGGATCAAGGTCAAGATCAAGCTCGGCGGCAAATTCAAGGAGATGGACTATCGCGTTTCGGTCTTGCCGACGCTGTTCGGCGAAAAGGTCGTGATGCGTTTGCTGGACAAGGACAACCTGGTCTTGGACATGACCAGGCTCGGCTTCGAACCGGAGTCGCTGGCCAAGTTCGAACGGCAGATTCTCAAGCCCTACGGCATGGTGCTGGTCACGGGCCCGACGGGTTCGGGCAAGACCAACACGCTGTATTCGTCGATGCACCGCGTCAATACGCCCGAGACCAACATCATGACCGCCGAGGATCCCGTCGAGTTCAACCTCCACGGCATCAACCAGGTACAGATGAAGGAGCAGATCGGGCTGAATTTCGCCACGGCGCTGCGTGCATTCCTCCGGCAAGACCCCAACATCGTGCTGGTGGGCGAGATCCGCGACTTCGAGACGGCCGAGATCGCGGTCAAGGCGGCCCTGACCGGTCACCTCGTGCTGTCCACGTTGCACACGAACGACGCCCCATCGACGATCAACCGACTGATGAACATGGGCATCGAGCCCTTCCTGGTCTCCACCTCCGTCAATCTGATCTGCGCTCAACGACTGGTGCGCCGGATTTGCAAGGAGTGCAAGGAAACGATTCAGATGCCGCCGCAGGCGCTGGTGGACATCGGTTTCTCGACGGAAGACTCGGCGAACGTGCAGCTCTACAAGGGCCGCGGATGCAGCAATTGCAACAACACCGGCTATCGGGGGCGCGTCGGGTTGTTCGAGGTCATGGAGATCAGCGACGAGATTCGGGAGTTGATCCTCTCGGGCGCGTCGGCCATGGAATTGAGACGCAAGGCGGTCGAAGAGGGGATGATCACGCTGCGTATCTCCGGTGTGCACAAGATTCGCTCGGGAGACACTAGCGTCGAAGAGGTCGTGCGGGAGACCGTTCTGTAGGATCCTTCGGCTATCGAGTGTCGAAGTAGGAGAGTGAGGAAAAATCTGATGGCCGTGACAATGCACCAACTGCTGAAGACCCTCGTAGACCAGAACGGTACCGATCTGCACATCACGACCAATTCGCCACCGCAGATCCGGATCGACGGCAAGATGGTGCCGCTGCAAGTCCCGCCGATGACTCCGAGCGAGACCAAGAATCTGACCTACAGCGTGCTGACCGACGCGCAGAAGCACCGGTTCGAGGAGTCCCTGGAGCTCGATCTGTCGTTCGGTGTGAAGGGCCTCGCACGTTTCCGTGCCAACATCTTCTACCAGCGCGGCGCGGTGGCGGGGGCGTTCCGCACGATCCCCTGGGAGATACGCGATCTCAAGAGTCTCGGCCTGCCCGACGTCGTGGAGACGCTGTGCGAGAAGCCCCGCGGCCTGGTCTTGGTCACGGGCCCGACGGGCTCCGGCAAGTCCACGACCCTGGCGTCCATGGTGGACAAGGTCAACGCGGATCGACACGAACACATCGTGACCATCGAAGACCCCATCGAGTACCTCCACGCGCACAAGTCTTGCCTGGTCAACCAGCGCGAGCTGCACGCCGACACCAAGTCGTTCGCCAGCGCGCTGCGGTCCGTCTTGCGTCAGGATCCGGATGTCGTGCTGATCGGCGAGATGCGCGACCTGGAGACCATCGAGTCCGCGTTGCGCATCGCGGAGACCGGCCACCTGACGTTCGCCACGCTGCACACCAACTCCGCGGCGCAGTCGATCAACCGCATCATCGACGTGTTTCCGCCGCACCAGCAGTCTCAGGTGCGGGCCCAGTTGTCGTTCGTTCTCGAGGGAATCATGTGCCAGGCGCTGCTACCGACGGCCAGCGGGCAGGGTCGGGCGCTGGCCATCGAGATCATGGTGCCCAATGCCGCGATTCGAAACCTGATCCGCGAGGACAAGGTGCATCAGATCTATTCCGCCATGCAGGTCGGGCAATTGCAATACGGCATGCAGACGTTCAACCAATCATTGGCCTCGCTGGTGAACAAGCGGCAGATCGCGCAGGATCTGGCGCTGGCCATGTCGTCCAACCCCGATGAATTGCGCGACATGCTCAGCCGCGGTGTGGATCTGCAGCATTCGGCCGGCCGACCGGGTCGACCCGGCCGCAGAATGGTTCGTAAATAAGTTCGGTTCGTACATAGGAGTCGAGGATGCCCAACTACAGCTGGAAGGGAAGGACCCGCGGGGGACGGATCCAGGAAGGCGTTCTGGTAGCGGACAGCAAGGACGCTGCGATCGCTGCCCTACGCAAGCAGCAGATCATTGTCACCGCGGTCACGGAGAAGGGGAAGGAGTTCTCCCTCCCGACGCTGAGGGGCAGCGTGACGCCCAAGGAGCTCGCGGTCTTCACCCGGCAGTTCTCCGTGATGATCGACGCGGGCCTGCCGCTGGTGCAGTGCCTCGAGATTCTCGGCTCGCAGCAGGAGAACAAGGCCTTCAAGCGCATGCTGCTACTGGTGCGCCAGGACGTCGAGTCGGGATCCAGTCTGGCCGACGCGATGCGCAAGCACCCCAAGGCCTTCGACGATCTGTTCTGCAACATGATCGCCGCCGGTGAGGCAGGCGGTATTCTGGACACCATCCTGCAGCGGCTGGCGCAGTACATCGAGAAGAACGTCAAGCTCCGCGGCGCGGTCCGATCCGCTCTGGTGTACCCCATCGCGGTTATCAGCATCGCGATCATGGTCGTGTGGATCATCCTGTGGAAGGTGATTCCGACGTTTGCCACGCTGTTCGAAGGATTGGGAGCCAGCTTGCCGCTGCCGACGCGCGTTACCATCGCACTTTCGAACCTCATCGGTTCCTGGTGGTGGCTGATCATCCTCAGCGTCGGGGGCACGATCTTCCTCTTGAATCGCTATCACAAGACCTACACGGGCCGGCGCCATCTCGATGGTCTGCTGCTGAAGTTCCCGGTGATCGGCGTGGTGCTGAAGAAGATCGCCGTGGCGCGGTTCTGCCGCACGTTGAGCACGCTCGTCTCCTCCGGTGTACCCATTCTCGAGGGCCTGGCGATCACGGCTCGCACCTCGGGCAACGCGATCGTCGAGGACGCCATCATGGCCACCCGGCGCAGTGTCGAGGAAGGTAGGACGATTGCCGATCCGCTGAAGGACACCGATGTCTTTCCCCCCATGGTGGTGCAGATGGTGGCGGTCGGCGAGCAGACCGGCGCTCTGGAGATCATGTTGAGCAAGATTGCCGACTTCTACGAAGACGAAGTGGACGAGGCCACCGCCAACCTCCTCGCTCTGTTGGAGCCGATCATGATCTCCTTCCTGGGAGTCGTCATCGGCGGCATCGTGATCTCGATGTACATGCCGATGTTCGACCTGATCACCAAGATCGGTTGACGTTGATCGCGAATCTCCCGGCGGGTTGCAGCGTCGCACCCGCCGGGAGAGAATCAGGGGGAACCGACTTCGGGTGGGTGGCTCGGGTATGAACCACGGCGTGTTCGAAAGGCGACTCAGATGGCTGATGACCGTGCGCGTGGCCATCGTCACCACGCTGCTGGTTTCCGCGTTCAGCATCGAAGTCCTGTTCAAGCCGGCCCAGTCGCTGCGTCCCGTTTTCCTGCTGGCGGCTGTCTCGTACGGCATGGTGCTGCTGTACGCCCTCCTGGACCGCTGGCTCAGGGGCACCCGCAGCTTCATCTTTCTCCAGCTCGTGGGCGATGCGTTGGTGATCACGCTGTTCGTGCACATCACCGGCGGGCTGGACAGCCCGATGTCGTTCCTCTATCTGCTGCCGATCTCCGTGGCCTCGATGGTTCTGTATCGCAACGGCGCTGTGACCATGGCAGCGGTTTGCTTCGGGTTGTACACGGGGCTGATTCTGTTCGGGGCCGCGTGGTCCTTGATCGGCACCGGAAACGCGGGTGCGTTCGAACGCGAGCCGGGCCGGGTCCTGTATTTTCTCGTAGCGCACCTCGTGGCAATGCTGGTGGTGGCACTCCTGTCGTCCTATCTGTCCGAGCGTTTGAGACTGCAGAATCGGGAGCTCGTCGAGCGTCGGGGGGCGGTGGCGCGCCTCCAGGCGCTGAACGAGAACATCATCGAGTCGATCAACAGCGGTTTGATCACCACCTCGCTCCACGGCCGGATCAACTTCATCAACCGCGGGGGTAGCGAGATCCTCGGACTCCGGCAGTCGGAGGTCGAGGACCGGGACATCGGATCCGTGCTCCAGCTGGACGGGGATTTCCTGCATGAGATTCGCCGACGGCTCCTCGCCGAGCCTCGGTTCCGGTTCGAGAACTGGTTCGAGAACCGGGACGCTCGCCGCATCTTTCTGGGCGTGGCGGTCTCCAACCTCTACGACAAGATCGGCCGTCCGCTGGGCTACATACTCATCTTCCAGGACCTGACGGACATCCACGCGCTGGAACGGGAGGTTCGACTCAAGGAGCGCATGTCCGCGCTCGGCGGGATGGCCGCGGGCATGGCCCACGAGCTACGGAATCCGATGGCGGCGATCAGCGGGGCCGTTCAATACCTGAAAGGAGAGATCAAGGCAGAGGGCGAGACCCTGGAGCTGATGGACATCATCCTGCGCGAGTCAGAGCGACTGGATCGAACGATTCGCGACTTCCTCACGTTT
>Ga0255058_10001305_pt1 | contig 14058 bp, 14 predicted proteins | sample Cases_109_9_MG_FD_188637 | JGI IMG/M metagenome (GOLD analysis project Ga0255058, IMG submission 188637) | Seawater microbial communities from Amundsen Gulf, Northwest Territories, Canada - Cases_109_9 | ecosystem: Environmental > Aquatic > Marine > Gulf | place: Canada: Northwest Territories... | reverse complement strand
GCGTCGGGACTGGATAATCCATAAAGGCCATTACGATCGGTTTTTCAGAAAAAGCGATTTTCCCAAACTCTTTGGAAAGAATTACAGGATATTAAAGATTGAAGAGGAAAAAGACCCGGAGAAACCCCATTATGTCTTCAACAATGTTTTGATGCAAAAACAATAATGAGCAAACCCCAGGCGCTCCGATTCATAAATCGCCGACATACTTGTCAAATATTTTGTTCAAATATGTTGCCAAATGTATGAAATTGTACACTAATTGAATATTGAAAAAGAAACCTAAAGATCCCTTCATACCCCCCGAAAGAAACCAGACCGTCAGGCAGGCAATCATGTCCATTTTGGAAGAAAAATCCGCCACTGCCAAAGATTTGTCTTTTGATGTAAAGGTTTCTGAAAAAGAAATATATGAACACCTTAATCATATAAGGAAATCAAAAGACAGGAATAAATTTAAACTTATAGTTGCTCCGGGCAGTTGCAGAAAATGCGGCTTTGCCTTTAAAAAAAGGGAGAGAATAACCAAACCCGGCAGATGCCCCCTGTGCCATGGAGAGTTGCTGGAAGAACCTAATTTTTCTATTAAAAAGGAAAAAGCTCCCTAAAAAAGTTCGATAAAGAAGAAATAGACACTATTAGCGGAGCTTTTTTATGTGTTTAAATTGCCTTGGGCGGGTGTTTAGTAAAACTGGAAGGTTTGTTCCATTTTTGGGGCATTTTTAAACTCTTGTGAATAACCGGCAGGCTGAAGTAAGAGAAAAACAAATTTTAAAGCATTAAAAAGAAAGGATTTATGGACGCGATTCTTTGAAATACTTTTTCATATTCAACCTGCCGGTTATGGCTGATTAAATATAGCAATTCTTATGCCTTTCGTCCTGCATTTAGCCACATCGAAATTGAGGAGGTGAAACAAATTCTAATTCGGAGGATTCAGAATTGGGCGGCGCCAAAGGACATCCGCCTAAAGAACATGCAAACGCTAGGCATAAACATTTTAGGGCGCCTTTAATCAGTAAGATTTCTTCATGTTCAAATGACTTTTTAAAGTGTCGGATTCGGCAATGGCTGGATTTTTAGGAGCAAGATCATAGGCATGCTTGAAGTGCTTGGAAGCATCTCCGTGATTTCCCTGCTTATGCAAGGCAATAGCCAGATTGTAATGGGCTTCCGCCAGGTTTTTATCGGCTTCAACGGCTTTCATAAAATGTTCCGCCGCTGTTTTCCAGTGCCCTTCATTAAAGTGGCTGATTCCTTTCGCATTTTCCACCTGACCCGGCGAGTCTGCGGGAGCGGCCAAAACCTCCTTGCCTCCGGACTTGCCACAGCTAACATTTAGAGTCATGAGAATGATAAGGGACAATATGAATTGGGAAATTTTTAAAAAATTTTTCATAGGAACCTCCTTTCCCTTCAGGGCGTATTGTCACAGCTTCGCCCATAAAAAAAATAGAAAATTATCCTGAAATTTAGGCTGTGCCCTTTGGTATTAAAGATCATGGTTTCATGAGGTTTTTCCCCTCAATATTAAAGCTTTCTTTATTTGATTATTACTTCCTTTAATAGGATTTATTTCTTCGAAGCTTTTTTATCATATTCACACATATCCCTTTTGTTTCTCATCCACCCCTCTCGAGAGGGGATTTAGGGGTGTGTATTTTTTTTTAAAAGAATCTCTCAATTTAGGTATTGAAGAGGTCACCGATTTATAGCAAAGGCTTAATTCTCAATCAATCTTACCAATTTCTCCAAAATTACCTCTCCAATGGCCAGGGAGCTTGTGGCGGCCGGGGATGGGGCGTTTCGGACACAAAGGATACGGTCTCCTATTTGCTCAAATAAAAAGTCCTCCACCAGACTTCCGTCTTCATTTAAAGTTTGGGCCCTAATTCCCGATGCCCCATATTCGCAATCGCCATTTTTAATGTCGGGTAAATACCGTTTCAATTCCTTAGTATAGGCAGATTTAAAAAGGTCCCGGTAGAGTTCCATCATTCCCGTTCTCCAGTATTTCCCGGCCAAACGCAAAAACCCGGGGTAGCTTAGAGTTTCCATGGCATCTTTAAAATTCCATTGGCAAAAACTATAACTCTCGCGGCCAAAGGCCAACACCGCATTGGGGCCAAGCCACACTTCTCCATCCATTCGAGGAGTAAAATGGACGCCTAAAAAAGGAAACCGGGGGTCTGGAACAGGGTAAATCAAACCTCTCACCAAAGGACGCGCGGATTTCTTTAGCAATAAATAATCACCCCGGAACGGAATGACCTTTGGAGTTTCTCTCCCTCCGCATAATTGGGCCAGCCGGTCGGAATAAACCCCGGCGCAAATCAATAAATATTTGCTTTGTATTTTTCTCCCCTCGCTCATTATCGCGATGTTATTTTTATTGCAATGAATTTTTTTCGCCTCCCAGTGGAAAAAGATTTCTCCTCCTTGAGATTTAAATTCCTCTAAAAATGACTCGCATACTCTGATAAAATCTACAATCCCTGTTTCCGGGCAGTAAACTGCCGACAACCCCGCGGCATAAGGCTCTATTTGCCGTAGTTCTTTTCCGTCAATAAGGCGAATGCCCTCCACGCCATTTTCTTTGCCCCTTTCAAATAATTGCTCTAACCCCATCTGTTCAGGCTCTTTTAAAGCCACTATTACTTTCCCGATTTTTTTAAAGGGAATCCCTTTTCTTTCACAAAAACGATAGAGTTCTTTTGAGCCTTTGACGCATAATCTGGCTTTTTCCGATTTGGGTTCATAATAGACCCCGGAGTGAATCACACCGCTGTTGCGCCCCGATTGGTGCATGGCGATCCGCTTTTCCTTTTCAAGAATGGCTATTTGGAGTTTAGGCCGCTTATTCAACAGGATTCTGGCGGCGCTCAAACCAATAATCCCCCCGCCAATGATAGCAATGTCGTATTTCGTTGTTTCTCTCATTTAACAAAACCATTCATAAATGATTTAGCCACATACTTTCACTGACTAATGAAATAGTTATCCACTAAGACACTAAGGCGCCAAGAAAATATTAATTTTTTTTGTGTCTTAGTGGCAAAATAAATTTATTATTTCAAATCTTCGTCGGAATTCTTCTATGAACTAATTTGCGAAGCATAATCAAATTGTGAAGGACGCTCTCAAAATGTTATCATTATATTATTATAAAAATAAACCCAAACAATAACTCTCAAATTGCATTTATCAAAATGTTATATTTAACAAGAAAAGTTTCTTTTTGCTCTGCCCATCGTCTGCACAATCCCGCGCTCAGCGATGAGGAAAATAAAGAAATTTACGGAAAATGCAATAATCCCGATGGCCATGGCCATAACTACACTTTAGAGGTGACGGTTAGAGGAAAAATATCCGATAAAAACGGTATGGTGATTGATCTTAAAATCCTTAAAAAAATTATCACCGAAAAGATTCTAACAAAAGTTGATCATAAATATCTCAATAATGATGTGGATTTTTTTAAGAATATTATTCCAACTGCGGAAAACATTGTCACTCAATTCTGGAAAATTCTAAAAGAGGCGTTAACAGAAGAAAAGGCAGAGCTTTATGAATTAAAACTGTACGAAACGGAAAATAATATCGCCATTTATAGAGGGGAATAATATTAAAAAATGGAGTCGCTGGAAAACAAAATCGTGTGGGTTACGGGAGCAGGGCGAGGCATTGGCAAAGCCATAGCGGAAGCTTTCGGAAAAGAAAAAGCCGCTGTTGCTTTATCCTCGCGTACCACCGAGGAACTGCAATCCCTTTCAGAATCAATCAATGCCACAGGGGGCAAGGCTTCTCCGTTTCCCTGCGACGTCTCCTCTGAAAAGGAAGTAAAAAATACTTATCATAAAATTCAAAAAACCCTGGGCTCCCTCGATATTTTGATAAACAATGCCGGTGTTGCCAAGTTTAAGCCGCTCCTGGAAACCACAACCGAAGATTGGGATTGGATGATGGATATCAATCTGAAAGGGGCTTTTCTTTGCGTAAAAATGGTTTTACCCTCTATGATTGAAAAAAGAAGCGGTCATATCTTCAACATCGTTTCCGTGGCCGGAATCCAACCCCTTCCCTTTTCAGCGGCCTATGGCGCTTCCAAATACGGCTTGATGGGGCTTACCGCCATCACCAGGGAGGAGGTCAGAAAACACAACATTAAAGTCACCGCGATTATACCGGGAGCGGTTGATACCCCAATTTGGAAAGGAATTGAGGGCGATTTTGATCACTCCAAAATGGTCCCTCCAGAAGATATCGCCCGGGCAGTTATCACCGCCAGCAAACAAACCCCCAATACGGTGTTTGAGGATATTATTATTCGCCCTATCGCAGGGACATTGTAGTAATAGCGCTTAAAACCTATTCCAATATAATGGGAAAACTCCTTCCAATTTTTCAAAAGAAAATAATTAAAAAAAAATCATCAAAGGCGCTATTCAGAAACTTTAAACCCAAGAAAAAAACTAAAGCAGTCCTAAAAAAAGAATTTATAGCCCAAACTCAAAAAGCAATAGAACATCTTGAGATATTTAATCGCATTACCATGGTTGGGGAAAAATTAACCCATTTAAAAAGCGCCATGGCCCATCTGGAAAAATGTCTTGAACATCATCCGGGGAACCATCATCTGCGCATTCAGCAAAAAATATGCAAGGAAGGACTCTTTTTTCTTGAAAAAATTCCTCAAAAATCAGCGGATAATGTTATTGAAATTTTGATTTCTAAAGATTTGTTGTAACTGTTTAGCTTAAATTTGCTATTTGTAATATTTCATATAGCAAACTGAGATTTGTTTCGCCCTTCCAGGGCTTAAATCCTTTATTCTTATTCTCAGCGCGCAAGCGCTGGGCTAATATTGTATCGCCATTCCATAGCTTCTAATGGAAGATGAATTTATACAACAAAGAGTCCCGAAGGGACAGCATAGAATTGCCAGGGCCGTAAGCCCCTGGTAGAGATATAAAATTTGGTCAGCCCTGGAAGGGCGACACAAAAAATCTATGAATTGGCTGAGCGAATACGAATTGTTTTAAAAACAGATCCCCAAGAATTTAAACGTTTAATCCGAAAAAAGGAAATATCAATTCGGCTGGTTCTGTTTTAAATAAATCATTATGCTGGAGACCGCATTTGGTGTGACTCCGGATATTCGGGATGCCTGCCCAAAAGTTATGGGACGGATTTTATTAAGCTTTTGCGCCTCCTCCCGGGACAGACCATAAATTGTTGAATAATCAATATTTTCCGGTATTCGTTTTTCTTCCAGTTTTTTAAACCGTTCGATTTCCATTTCCTGTCTTTTAATATACCCTTCGTACTTAATATGAATATCCACCTGGTTGGCTATTCCCGCCTTAAGACCACTATTGACTAAATCTTGAGCGCGGAACCCGGGCCTTTTGAGGATATCTGCCAGAGTAATGGGAAATTTAATTACTCCTTTTCCTTTGCTTTTGATTTCCTTCGCTAAATCATCATTCTCTTTTATTCGCGTGGATTTAAAGCGGTTTATCTCGGTTTTAATTTTTCCCATTTTTCGGCAAAAACCTTCGTATTCCTTTGAACTTTTTAGGCTTTCTTTATAAGCAAATTCAAAAAGCCTCATATCGGCATTGTCCTGCCTCAAGATAAGTCTATACTCCGCGCGGGAAGTAAACATCCGGTATGGTTCTTCCGTTCCCCTTGTGACAAGATCGTCTATTAAAACCCCTATATAAGCATCCGATCTTTTCAGAATCAAAGGTTCTTTTTTTAAAACAAAATTTGCCGCGTTTATTCCCGCCATCAATCCCTGAGCGCCTGCTTCCTCATACCCGGAGGTGCCATTTATCTGCCCGGCATGGAATAAACCTTTAATTAATTTTGTTTCCAGGCTTGGATAAAGTTGAGTGGGGTTAATAAAATCATATTCCACCGCATAGCCGGGACGCATCATCTCGCAAGACTCCAGCCCTTTAATGGACCTTAAAATCTGATTTTGAATCTCAACAGGAAGACTGGTGGATAGGCCATTCACATAAACTTCCTCGGTCTTTTTCCCCTCGGGTTCCAAAAAAATCTGGTGGCTGTTTTTATCGGGAAAACGGAAAATTTTGTCCTCTATGGAGGGGCAATAGCGAGGGCCTATGCCTGTTATATTGCCCTGGTAAAGAGGCGATTGATCCAAATTGTTTTGAATAATTTTATGGGTTTTTTCATTGGTATGCGTCAGGTAACAGGGGATTTGTTTTTGAGTTATTTTCTTTGTTGAAAAAGAAAAGGGCTGGGGAGGATCATCTCCCGGTTGGAGTTTTAAAGAATCATAATCAATGGTTTTGAAATTCACCCTTGGCGGCGTTCCTGTTTTTAACCTGCCTAATTGAAATCCTAAATCTTTTAGAGAAGCGGAAAGTTCCACGGAAGGGAATTCCCCAAATCTTCCCGCTGGAAAATTTTTAAGACCTATATGAATCAGGCCGTTTAAAAAAGTTCCTGTAGTTAGAATCAAGCTGGTGGTGAAATAAGTCTCCCCCGATTGCGTTTCGATGCCTTTTACGGCCATATTTTGAGTCAATATTTTGGTGACCGTTCCTTGCATAAGGGTAAGTTTTGTTTGCCTTTCCAACACCCTTTTCATATGCAATCTATATTGTATTTTATCCGCCTGAGCGCGATATGCCTGCACAGCAGGTCCTTTTCCTGTGTTTAAGGTTCTGAACTGAATCCCTGTGCGGTCAATGCACTTTGCCATCTCTCCGCCAAGGGCATCGATCTCCCTTACAATATGGCCTTTTGCAAGACCTCCTATCGCGGGGTTGCATGACATTTGAGCGATGGTATCCAGGTTTTGGGTCAGCAATAATGTCCGGCAGTTTTTTCGACTGGAAGCAAGAGCAGCCTCGCAACCGGCATGCCCCGCGCCCACAATGATGACATCAAATGTATTGTTGCGCATATTTTTTTCCTTGCGCCTCTGCTGATGAAAATATCTCTATTAAAAATCAGTAGGCATCGTTAAACTTACAAATTTTTATTATACCCATGTAAACGAACGAAAAAAAGAGGATAGAGATTTCAAGTCCTAATAAAACCTTTTCTTTTGGTAATTTTTTTTATATCATTGTGATATTTTTAAATTCCTTAAAGGGCCTTTTCAGGCAAAACCCTCACACCTATTTTATAAAATGGACGATTGCGAAGCAGATAATAAAGTTGGAGCTTCAGGGCTCGTTTTTAATGAACCTGTGATTTTCGATCTGGGCTCTAAAAATCGCAAGGCCTACTCTTTACCCCCATTAGATGTGCCTGAAAAAGACATCGATGACCTCATATCTTCCTGTCATAGAAGGGGAGAGATCAAGGGATTTCCAGAGGTAAGCGAGGTTGGCATCGTTCGACATTTCACACGATTATCTCAATGGAACTTTAGTATAGACCATGGTTTTTATCCTCTCGGTTCCTGCACCATGAAATATAATCCAAAAGTGAACGAAGATATCGCGCAAAATCCCGCCTTCACAAGTTCTCATCCCTATCAACCTGAAGGGTTATCACAGGGAAATCTGCAATTAATGTTTGAACTGGCGCAAGACCTGGAAGAAATAAGCGGAATGGATAAAGTTTCACTGCAACCGGCCGCTGGGGCCCATGGAGAATTAACGGGATTAATGATGATCCGCGCTTATCACCAGTCTCAAGGAAATCCAAGAAAAAAAATATTATTGCCCGACTCAGCGCATGGCACAAACCCGGCCACATCAACTCTTTCAGGCTATGAGGTGGTTACTTTAAAATCAAACGATCAGGGACTTTTAGATCCGGAAGCTATAACAAACGCCATGGATGAAAATGTTGCCGCGCTCATGCTCACCAACCCTAATACCCTTGGTCTTTTTGAAAAAGACATTTTAGAGATTACAGAAATCGTGCATAAAAAAGGTGGTTTGGTTTATTTGGATGGAGCCAATCTGAATGCAATTTTGGGAATGTGCCAAATAGGAAGCATGGGTGTTGATGTCATGCATTTTAATCTGCATAAAACTTTTTCAACGCCTCATGGCGGGGGTGGTCCGGGCGCCGGGCCGGTGGGGGTTAAGAAAGAATTAATTCCCTTTCTTCCCCTCCCGATGGTAGAAAAGGAAGCAGAAAAGGAGGACGATAGGTATTTTCTTAATTATAACCACCCTCAATCCATTGGAAAAATTAAAGGATTTTATGGAAATTTTTCCATCCTGGTGAGGGCTTATTCTTATATTAAAACTCTTGGCAAAGAAAACATTAAAAGAGTGAGCGAGATAGCGGTTCTAAACGCAAATTATATACGCAGTCAGCTGAGTAAGGACTTCCACCAGCCTTACAATGGATCCACTCTGCACGAGTGTGTTTTGTCGGATAAATTTCAATCCAAATTTGGGGTCTCAACCCTGGATATTGCAAAGGCCTTGATTGATTATGGTTTTCATCCCCCCACTATTTATTTCCCCTTAATAGTAAAAGGCGCCCTAATGATTGAGCCCACCGAAACGGAGGCCCTAATAACTCTCGATAAGTTCATAGACGCAATGAAGGATATTTCCCGAAGGGCCGAAGAAGACCCTGGGTCTTTTAGCCACAGCCCTATAAAATCAAAAGTTTCCCGCCTCGATGAAACCCGCGCTGCCCGAAAACCCAAGGTTCGTTGGAAATTGGAGGAATAGTTCCTGAAGCAATTTCAAAATTTAAAAACTTGACAAAAAGAAAACCCAAAAGTAAAATAAACACCCATTGAAGGAACTGATGCGGGGTGGAGCAGTCTGGTAGCTCGTTGGGCTCATAACCCAAAGGTCGCAGGTTCAAATCCTGTCCCCGCTACCAATAAAATCAGGGGGTTAGCCTTTTGGCTAATCCCTTTTTCTGTGGGTTTTCTAACAAACTTCAAATGATCTGAGAGATAACGTTCCCTAATTTAAAACTTCATGGGGAAAATATCCGTTGGGAATATGCTAATTAAGATATAAAGCAAATATGGATTTGGCCCTTGATGGCATAATTTTTATTTTGAGCTGTTAAATGCTAATGATTCATTGAGAAGAGGCCAAAAGAGAGCTTTTTTTTAATGAGGCAACAGGAAAACTCGAAGAAGCGGAAGTCAAAAGGCGGGAGCATCCCGACTGAGACGGCTGGGAATTCCTTCAAACAAAATAGGAGAAATTCGATGGTCGAATCTCTCCTTCTTCTGAATGTAAATTGGCTCCGGTGGTAGGATTCGAACCTACAACCTTACGGTTAACAGCCGTCTGCGCTACCATTGCGCCACACGGGAATGGTTTTATGGTTTTTTGCTAAAAGTGATAAGAATAATCCAACCTTGAAAAAAAGTCAACACGAATAGCTTTCCCTTTATCCCAATTACTTTGACAAAATTAGAGAAAATTGTTACCCTTTTTATATATTCTTCTTAGCTGTAAAACATCAGTTTTCACAAAACATTTTCATAATAATAAAAAAAATAAAGGAGTCTTGAACAGATGAATTTTTTCACGATTGCTGCGGCGCCTCCCGACATGGGTGGATTTCTAACTACGGTTATGGGCTACGGAAATACTTTCTTAGTTCCAATTCTTGTTCTTTGCGCCTTAATATTTGTTCACGAATTGGGTCATTTTTTAGTAGCCAAGAAATTAGGCGTTGGCGTTGAGAAATTCTCTCTTGGATTTGGCCCAAAGATTATCGGGAAAAAAATTGGGGAAACGGAATATCTTATTTCCGCTGTGCCACTTGGCGGATATGTCAAGCTGGTAGGAGAAGACCCTGAAGAAGAATGCGATGATAAAGATTTTTCTTTTACGGAAGCTTCTGTCTGGAAACGCCTTGCCATTGTATCCGCTGGACCATTTTCTAACATTTTATTCTCCGTTTTAATTTTCACTTTGGTCTATATGATTGGAGTGCCTTCCCTTTCAACCGTTATTGGAAAGATAAGGCCTGAATCCCCCGCGCTGAATGCCGGTTTGCTTATCAATGATAAAATTCTATCGATTGATGGGGAAAAAATAAAATTATGGGACGATCTGCGGGAAATTGTTCTCAATAGCCCCGACAAAGAGTTGATTTTTGCCATTGACCGAAGTGGTCAAGAACTGAATATTAAAATCACCCCTGAATCCAGCAAAACTAAAAACTTGTTTGGCGAAACTATTCAGGCGGGGCTTATAGGAATTGAGCCATCACCCATCCCTGTGATAGAGAGATATAATCCTGCGACAGCCATTTACAAAGGCTTTGAAAAAACCTGGGAAATAACTTATCTTACAATTATTTCTATTAAGAAATTGATAGATAGGACTATTCCAGCGGATAATATCGGAGGCCCTATCTTCATTTTAAAAATGGCTGGCGATCAGGCCAAGGTTGGCCTTTTAAGTCTGGCCTTTTTTGTTTCCCTTTTAAGCATTAATCTGGGAATACTGAACCTCCTCCCTATTCCTATCCTGGATGGCGGCCACATCCTTTTCTTTTTATTCGAAGGGTTATTTGGAAAGCCGATTGCCGCAAAAAAGAGGGAGATTGCCCAACAGGTAGGAATAGCCATGCTTCTTGCTTTGATGGTTTTTGCCTTTTATAACGACATTACAAGGTTCTTCCTAAAATAGACAACGCCCTGAACCATTCCCGCCTTCTGATAACACAAATATTTTCAAAGAGGTTTAGTGGATAATAAAGATTCAATCCTACAAAGCCTTATTGAACTCGCCGAAAAACTATCCGTTAAGGTAATTTTTAAGAACTTGCAGGATGAGGAATTCATTATTCACGGCGGCATGTGCTCTGTAAAGGGAGAAACTTTAATTCTTATCGATTCAAGATCCTCTTTTGAAGAACAGATAAAAATATTATGCCGTGAACTGAAAAAATTCACCCTTGATAATATTTTTATCTCTCCCATATTGCGTGAAATTTTAGAAGATAACCATGAACCTTTTTGAGCAAGAAATAAAGGAAAACCTGCTTTCCGTTGCGCCTCTGGCAGATCGAATGAGACCCGATAGTTTTGAGAAATTCATTGGCCAGATCCATCTTTTGTCAGCCGGAGGACCTTTCAAAAAACTGATTGAACAAGATTCCCTAGGGTCCATCCTTTTGTGGGGAGCGCCTGGCACGGGGAAAAGCGCTCTATCCCAATTAATTGCGAAGATAACGAAAAAATATTTTGAAGAAATTAGCGCTGTTGATTCTGGAATAGCTGATCTTAGAAAAGCCGTGAGGGAAGCGCAAAGGCGCTTAAATTTTAAAGGCGAAAAAACCATCCTGTTTATTGATGAAATTCACCGATTTAATAAAACGCAGCAAGACGCGATCCTGCCATTTGTAGAAAAAGGAATTATCCATCTAATAGGAGCCACAACTGAAAATCCGGCAATTGAAGTAATACCTGCTTTAAGGTCCCGCTGCAGAATTTACCATCTGGAACAACTTTTACCAAACGAATTGGATCATATATTGAAAAATGCTCTATCTGACAAAAAAAACGGATTTGGGAAGGATAAAATAGAAATTGATCAAAAAGGAGTGGATCAAATAATAGCATTATCCAATGGAGATGCTCGTTTTGCTCTAAATGTGTTGGAAGCGGCCTTTTATTCCTCAGAGAAAGACGTAAATGGGACAAAAAAAATTGATTTTAAACTGATTAAAAAGGTTGCGGGGGATTCTTCGGTTCTCTATGACAAAATGGGGAGCGAACATTTTGATCATGCGTCGGCTTATCAAAAAAGTTTACGAGGCTCGGATCCCGACGCCGCCATTTACTGGCTGGCAAAGATGATTGCAGGCGGTGAAGATCTAAAATTCATCTCCAGGCGGTTAGTGGTAACCGCTTCAGAAGATGTGGGAAATGCTGATCCTTCCGCTCTTATGATAGCTGTTTCCGCGGCGGAAGCTTCCGAAAAATTGGGGATGCCGGAGGCAAGAATTCCTTTAGCCCAGGCGACAATTTATGTGGCATGCGCCCCAAAAAGCAACTCTTCTATTAAAGCCATTGATAAAGCCTTGACCTTTATTCAAAAAAAAGGACACAGTTACCCCGTTCCGGATCATTTAAAAGATTCCCATTATAAAGGGGCCGCCTCACTCGGTTACGGAGTTGGTTATAAGTATCCCCACAATTATCCCAATCAATATGTACAACAAAATTATTTGCCGGACAAAATAAAAGATACCCTCTTTTACGAGCCTGGAAACTCTGGCGCAGAAAAAGAGATGAAAGAATATTTAAAAAAATTAAACGTTTAGCTTCACAGGCCTAAAAAGCTATTGAATCTTTACAACAACCAAACGATTCCACCCCAAAAAAACCAGCAAGAAACCTCGCTAATGATAGACCTTACTTCACAATCTAAAGAATTAGAGTTAATAGACATAGAACCCCTTGATTTTAATTTAACAAACGCTTTTCTCAAGGATTTAGAACGCGTCAATCAACTGACTATGGCCTACAGGCCAACATTAAAGGCTATCGAGAATATTTTGAGGGTTAAACAGACCGGTCCACCCCAAAGGTCTGTAAAAATTTTGGATGTCGGTTGTGGATTAGGCGATACATTGCGTAAAATTTCACAGTGGGCCAGGGAAAATAATATCTCCGTTGACCTAACAGGCCTTGACATAAACCCTATGGCTAAAAAGGCTGCTCAAACGGCAACACCTGAAGGAATGAAAATAACTTATATGTCAAAAAATGTCTTTGATGAAAGTTTTCAGGAAACTTATGACATTATAATATGTTCCCTTTTTACGCATCATCTGGATTACCAGTCACTTATTAAATTTATCAAATGGATGACAGGTCGCGCAAAGTATGGATGGTTTATTAATGATCTTCATAGGCACATTATTCCTTACTACTTTATAAAATATTTTGTGCGCCTGTTAAGACTTAACAGGTTGATTTTAAATGATGCCCCGCTCTCTGTTGCCCGCTCTTTTTCGAAATCTGAATGGCATAAGATCATTAAAGAGGCAAACGTAAAAGGCGCTAAGCTTACCATATCATGGCATTGGCCTTTCCGGTATTGCGTGCTTTGCCTTATTTGAAATTTAAATACTATTATAGGGCAATATTTCAAAATTATGGCTTTAATTTGAATAGAAAAATTGATAATATTGTCTTCACAAAAAATAGTGAAAAAAAAATGGGTCTTTTTATGCCTCGATGACAACCGGGTTGTATTTCAGAATAGCAAGCAGGCCATATTTTTGAATTATTAACCCCTTATAGGAGAAAAAAATGAAGAAGATTGATATGATTAGAAAAATAATCGTCAAAGCTCCCCACGAAGCAAAGGAAAGGATTGAATGCTATGCTTCGGTATTGGGTTTTGATCTTCCATCCGATGAAGAATGGACATTACAAAATTCGCTGGACGAACATGGCAATAAGCCCAATGTAGAGGCATATGTGGACAGTAATTTAGACACCGCAGAAGAATCCAAACTGGAAGCCCTTCTTAAGAAGTTGGAGGGGAATTAAGCAAAAAGCGGCCAAGGGGCCGCAACCAAATAGGGCTTCCGCCCTGGAGAACAAAAGAATAAACTTGTTCAAAAATCAAGTTTTTACAGAGCAATAGTATAAAGCAAGAAAAGTCAAAGAGCCTTATAGAAGATTTAGCTCTCCAGGATTGTGATAATGTAGCGCGCCTCGATTTTGATAAATTTAAATTGGAAAGATTCTATATCTTTAATCCAACTTTTCTACAGGCCTTACAACCAAGACCAAGCAGGCTATTTGGAATGCGGCTCATCCCTGTCGTGATTTTTTTTTAGAAATCTAAGAGTATTATTTAGACTTTAACTCTTCTATTTCTTTTTTGAGGCCATTGATCTCCCGGATATCCATAAAAATATGAAAAAACAGCAGACCCGTTAATAAAATAAGCCATATCAAAGCGAATGTTGGCATGTTTTCACCCCCCCCCTTCGAATGTGATTAGCGCTCACCCGACACTGGTTCGGCCCGCGGTTGGCATAAAACTACGTTTCAGCTTAAAAATATTTAGGCAATTTTCCCGACATCGTTAAATGACAAAGAGAAAA
>Ga0255058_10001303_pt1 | contig 14070 bp, 12 predicted proteins | sample Cases_109_9_MG_FD_188637 | JGI IMG/M metagenome (GOLD analysis project Ga0255058, IMG submission 188637) | Seawater microbial communities from Amundsen Gulf, Northwest Territories, Canada - Cases_109_9 | ecosystem: Environmental > Aquatic > Marine > Gulf | place: Canada: Northwest Territories... | reverse complement strand
CCCTGTTGTTTTCACGCATCTGCGGACGGTTCAACGATCTGAAAAAAGTGTTCGGCTGGCTGCAGGTGGGCATCGGCTTGTCCGCTCTGGCGGCGTTGCCTTTGTTCGGGAAAATTCCTTTGGTCAACCGCTGGGTGTATTTGAACTGGGCCCTCGATTTCAACTCCATCCAGTGGTCGAATTTTTTAATCATCCTCTCTCTTATTTTTGTCCCGACTTTTTTGATGGGCGCGCAATTCCCGGTGGTGATCCGCCTCGTGGCCCACAATCTGAAAACACTGGGACACCATGTCGGCACCGCTTATGCCTCCAATACGGTGGGAACCATTCTCGGCTCTTTCATCGGCGGATTCCTGTTGATTCCCCTGCTGGGCATCCAGAGCACGATTCTCTGGGCGGTGTTGGTCAATCTGATTCTGGGAATCGTTCTGCTGTCCAGATCCAGCTTGACGGTCAATATCAAAACTTATGTGCTTCCGGGTTTGATCGTGATATGGGTCATGGGGGCTCGCGGCATTGACCCGTGGGACAAGGCGGTCATCTCCAGCGGGTCGTTCATGCCCTACCGTATCGGCGAGCTGGAAAACGCCCTGCAACGCAAAAATAAAATTCTGTTTTATAAGGAAGGCATGCACACCACCGTGACCACCGAGTTGTCAGTCGACGGCAATATCTTTTTGCGCGTGAACGGCAAGACCGACGCCTCGCTGGCCATGGATATGAGGACGCAACTATTGTCCGGCTACCTTCCCATGTTTTTCAGCGAAAACCCGGAGAACGTGCTGGTGGTGGGGCAGGGGAGCGGGGTGACCCTGGGGGCGGTCGAGCAGTTCCCGGCGAAGACGATCGACCTGGTGGAAATTTCACCGGCGGTGATCGAAGGCAGCCGGTACTTCGATCCGTTCAACCATCACGCCCTCAACGACCCGCGCGTCCGGGTGATCCTGGAAGACGGCCGCAACCACATCACCCTGACGGAAAAAAAGTACGATGTCATCATTTCCGAACCGTCCAATCCCTGGATCTCCGGGATCGGCGCGCTGTTCACGAGAGATTTTTACGAGTTGGCGAATACCCGTTTGCAGCCCGGCGGAATTATATGCATCTGGATGCACACCAACATGTCGCCGGAGAGTTTCAAATCCATCTCCCGAGCATTTCTTTCCGTGTTTCCCCATGTCACCATGTGGGAATCGATCGTCGGCGACGACTATTTGCTGATCGGTTCCCAGCAACCGTATTCTCTGCCCTATGAGAGGGTGCGGCGATTGCTGACGGACCCGGTCAAGGGCCGGGAGCTGAGGCGTCTGGGGATTGCCAGCGTCCGGGACTTGATGGGATTGCTGATCATGAATCAGGACGAATTGAAACGGTTCAGCAAAGGCGCCCCGGTTCATACGGATGACAATTCCCTGCTGGAGTTCGGCGCGCCTGAGTATATTTACAAGGACGAGCGGCAGGTGATCGTCCGTCAGATCACGCCACACTTCCAGGTCCTGCCCTCGTTTTTGAAGTTCGAGGAGTTGAGCGGGGAAGATCAGGAGGCTGTTAAAAGGCACATCGGCACTCTGGAGCGTTCCGAGGTGCAGATCAAGGTGATCAAACGCAAGGCCCGCGTCGACCAGTATCTGGACGAAGCGGTGGCGGCGGTCAACCGGGGGGCGTATGAAGAGGCCGCCCGGTTGTATATGAAGATACTGGAGCAGGAACCGGACCACGTACTGACCTATCTGAATCTGGGCAACGTGTATTCCGCCGTGCAGGAATTCGAAAAGGCGGAGCAGGCGTACCGGAAAACCCTGGAAATCAACCCGTATTATGCATTCGGATCGCTTTCGCTCGCGAAACTTTATCTGCAGACCAATCGCCCCGAGCGGGGGGTGGCGGTATTGAAAAAGATCGACTCATGGTTGCCGCACGATCCGGAAGTCGCGCGTCTTATGAAGGCGGCCCAAAAGCAATCGAAACCGTGATCGGTGGGCGGCGGACCGTGTGTAAAGAAGTTTTGATACCGGTTGCGGTTGTCTGTATACTCGTGACGCTGTTTTTTAACAATTTGAAACGAAAGTCACTATGCCCGGGAAAATAAAAGTTGTTTGGGTTCTGTGTTGCATCGCCATTTTTTTTGGATTCGTCTATTTTTCCATGATGAATCAGATGCGGGAGAGCCGGGAACGGAAACAGGATGTCGTGGAACAAACCAGGCAACGCACCGAAGATAAGAAAATACGCCAGGAAGCGAAGGCTCAATTCGTGGAAATGATGAGCGAAGTCCAGGAATTGAATGCCCTTGGAAAATATAAGGAGGCCTCCGAATTGACCTCCCGGGCCGTGGTGCTGAATCCCAAGAATGCCAAGGCCTACACTTGGTGGGGATATTCCTTGGCCAAGTCGGGGAATATCAGGGACGCTATGGATAAATTCAACCTGTCCTCCCAGCTCGATCCCAATCAAACCAAGAATTATTATTACTGGGGCCTGGCGCTGGTGCTGGATGACAGGAATGAACAGGCGATCGATAAGTTTGAAAACGCCCTGCTGCTCGATCCGGAAAACAGTAAAGTCTACGCTTCTTTGGGGGCGGCTTTGAATAATCTCAAAAAATATGATGCGGCTATAAAAAAACTTGAGGAAGCCCTGGCGCAAAATTCTTTCAACCCACAGGCCTATGGGGTGCTGGTCGATGCCCACTTCCACAAGGGCCAATATCAACAGGCTTGGGAGGTGGTGGCCCGGGCCCGCAAGAACAAAGTCTCCATCTCCAAAGCCTCGCTCAAGCGCTTATCCGATGCCAGCCCGGAACCCCGTTGATTGCCAACCCAAAAACCTTCTGTTAAACTGATTTGATGCATTTTTTTGCATGTATTTCATTGACCTTGGACGTTTCCTGAACGTTAATTTTCTATGATCTTTGAAGGCAAAGTCAGCCCGGCAAAACTTTTCATGGAAAAAGCCAAGCGTCTGTTTTTTTTTGGCGGTGTTCTCGTCCTGCTGGCACCGCCCGCTTCCTCTTGGGCCGCGTACCTTCCCGGTCCCCCCGATATTCTATCCGCCCTGCAATTCAATTCCCAGGGGGACCTGGTACCCGCACTCCCAATCGATTCGCGGGGCGGAATTGAGTCCGGCGATTTATCCCGCGACCACCACCTGGTTCAAACCGATCCGTCTACCGGTGAGCTTCTACCTGCGCAATCGAATCAGGCGGCTCAAGAGAATCTTTCGGACGCATCGGAACCCGGCGGTTCAGAAGCGGACCCGTTCTCCGACGACGATATAGAGGAGGATCCTTTCGGTGAGGAGGCGTTCAGTGATGCGGCGTTCGAGGAGGACCCTTTCGCGGAAGAGGGAGATGGTGCTCCTCCAATATCCGATCCTTTCGAGAGGTGGTACAACCGGCCGGTTTATGTATTCAACGATCATTTTTATGAATATTTTATGCGTCCGGTCGCCCAAACCTACCGGGACATCCTTCCGGAGGATTTGCGGATTATCATCCGTAATATTTTCCGCAATCTTCTCTTTCCCCAAAGATTGATCGGCAGTTTGTTCCAGGGAGATTTTGAAAAAACCGGCAGGGTGCTCAGCCGGACACTGATCAATACCACATTAGGCATCGGAGGTATGTTTGAGGTGGCCGATCCGGAATTCGGAATCAAACCGGTGGACGAAGATTTTGGGCAGGCTTTGGGGGTTTGGGGAATTCCCCCGGGACCCTACATCGTACTCCCCCTTTTAGGGCCGTCATCAGCAAGAGATGCTTTCGGCAGGGCCGTGGATGCCTTGCTGAATCCCCTGTTCTGGCTGGTGCCGGACTTTGCCACTGGTGCCTACATCACTTCCGGCCAGATGGTCAACGATACCACGTTTTATATCGATGATATCAAAGCGTTGAAAGATGGCGCGATCGATCCCTATATCAGCTTCCGGGATTTTTATCATCAAATCCGCGAAAATTCGATCGACGATTAACTCCCTCTTCCTTGAATAAAAACTTTAATCATTTCGCCATATTCGGTATGCTTTGGGGACCCTGACCCAAAGGCAACATTCTTTTACTAAGGTTCCCGTTCATATGGCATCGACCGAACATCACAACCGGCTGTCGCAGGAAACCAGCCCCTATCTTCTCCAGCACGCCCATCAACCGGTGGACTGGCAGCCTTGGGGGCCGGAAGCTTTGGACAAGGCCCGGCGGGAGGACAAACCGATTTTCCTGAGCATCGGGTACTCCGCCTGCCACTGGTGCCATGTCATGTCCCGTGAATGTTTTGACAACGCAGACCTGGCTCACCTGATGAACGACTGGTTTGTGAACATCAAGGTGGACCGGGAAGAGCGGCCGGAAATCGATGCCATTTACATGAATGCCCTCGTCGCCATGAACGGGCAGGGCGGTTGGCCTTTGAATCTGTTTCTGACGCCGGAGCAGGAACCTTATTTTGGCGGAACGTATTTTCCTCCCGTTCCGGGCAACCATCAGCCGGGTTTCGGGGAAGTGCTGCGGCGGGCTCACGAGCAATACCGGAACCAGAAGGATCAGGTCCGGACCCGTTCCGAAGGGATTCTCCAAAAGATCAACGTTCCCCATACTTCCGCTTCTTCTCAGGAGACCTCCGCCCATACCCTGATCAACGCCACGGTGCAATTGCTGACCGAAAAGTTTGACGAATCCCATGGCGGCTTCGGCGCCGGCATGAAATTTCCGGAACCCATGCTGTACTCTCTGTTGCTTCGGCACTGGATCCGTTCGGAAAACAACGACGTGCTGATGATGGTGGACAAGAGCCTCACCCACATGGCCGAGGGCGGCATGTACGATCAATTGGGCGGCGGGTTCCACCGGTATTCGACCGACCGGGAATGGCGCGTGCCGCACTTTGAGAAAATGCTGAGCGATCATGCCCTCATGGCCCGCTTGTATCTGGACGCGTTCCAGGCTACCCAGCAGGATATTTACCAGGCGATCCCAGCGGACATCTTCGAATATGTGCTGAGGGAGATGACGTCTCCGGAAGGTGCGTTTTATACCAGCCAGGATGCCGATACGGAGGGCCGGGAAGGGGTCTACTTTACCTGGGAGCTGAAAGAGGTGCTGGACCTTCTGGGACCGCGCCACGCCAAGGTGTTCGCCCGCGCGTATGGGATGACTCCCGCCGGAAATTACGAGCGGCGAAACGTCCTGCGTGTCGCCGGCGACATGGAAAAAATCGCCGACCAAGAAGGGATGCCTATTTTTGAAGTCGGCCACATCATTAAAAAAGGCAAACAGGCTTTGCTGGAAGCGCGGAACAAAAGGCCCCGGCCGCACCGCGACGAAAAAATTCTGGCCGGCTGGAATGGTCTGATGATATCCGCGCTGGCGAAGGGGTATACCGTCCTTCGGCAGGAACGGTTTCTCCAAAGCGCCGCGGCCTCTGCCGACTTCATCTGGAACCGGCTGTGGCGGGACGGCAAACTGTCGCGGGTTTTCAAGGACGGAAAGGCCCGGTTCAACGGATGCCTGGAGGATTACGCGTATCTGCTGGAAGGGCTCCTCGCTGTTTTTGAAGCGTCGTTTGAGCCTCAATGGCTGGAGCGTGCCCAGGCACTCGCGAAAGCCATGATCGAACGGTTTTGGGATGGCACGGACGGCGGGTTTTACATGACCGGTAACGATCATGAGGCGCTGGTGGCCCGGCTTAAAAATCCCATGGATGAAGCCATGCCCTCCGCTAACGCAATCGCTGCTTTGGCGTTGTTGCGGTTGGGACGCCTGACCGGCGAACAAGAGTTTGAGGAGAAGGGCCGAAAGACCGTGCAGGCGTTTCAAGGCTTCATGGAGAAGCGTCCCGCCGCCTTTACCGGTTTGCTGGCCGCTATGGACTTCATGGAGTCGTCCCCGGTGGAAGTCGTTTTGTCAGGTCCGGAGGAGGATAAGGAATATCAGAAAATGCTGGAGACTCTTTACCGCGATTACCGCCCCAACCTGATGGTTGTGATATATCAGGGAGAGGAGACCGGCAGGACAATCCCCTGGGCCGCGGGACGGGGTCCGGTTTCCGGCCAGCCCACCGCGTATGTCTGCAAGGAAGGCGCCTGTCACCCGCCCGTACACGCATCGCAGGCCCTGTATCATTTGCTGGGACGCCCACCCGAAATTCGCCTGAATATTTTTGATGAAGAGAAAAAAATAAAGGACATGCAGTCGCAGGAGCAAGCCAACTTCCTGAACGCCATGTCCGATATTTTCAAATTCTCCGGGCTGGGGAAAAAATAATACCCGGAATTAAAATCCTACCGATATATCGATGAAATCCAGGATCACGTGGGTGTGAAGGTCCACCAGAAGCACTTGGTCGCTGTAATAAACAAACTGGGTTCCGTGCGGTGCGGGCGGTAATTGACGCGCCAGTCCGGGGGGTAACGCCTGCATATGAACTCCCGAAGGATAAACATCATGTTTGTGCAGTCCGGGAGGCCGGTGACCTCTGCCCCTTCCCTTTCCCTTCCATTTGTGCTTCTTTCCATGCCGATGATGTTCGTCGCGGTAGTAACTCCGGACTGAATGCCGGTGATGGTCGGTAAAAACAAATGTCACCGGCGCCGGAACGCTTACGTCCACATGGGGTGTGATTTCGATCGGTCCCTTGTAATGACCATGCCCGCGGCCATGCCCCCCGTGCACGACACAACCGGAAACAAAAACCGCGGCGAGAAACCACAGAGCTGCCAGTTGCAAGGTCAGAGCCCGGGACAGATTGGGTTTCATTGTTGATGAAACCTTGGGGACCGTCGAGTCGGATTTTCGGAAATGCATGGGAGAAATCTCCTTGAATTAATCATCAATGACGATAAATGGGGAAACCCTGATTTCGGCATGAGGCTTTATTTTGATTTTGGCTTTATGATGCCCATGTCCATGACCTCGCAAGTGCCTTTTTCCATGATGTCCCGGAGAGTGGACCACACAGCCGGACATAAAAACCGCCAGCAGGAATATCGCGGCCAGTCCCAGGCAGAGAGCGCCTGTAGAACGTTTGAGATTGGGGAAAATCACACGGTTAATTCTTGTAGTGGAGCCTGAACGCAACATTAAAACCTCCTTAGTCGGTAATGATAATCTAAACTCGGCCCCCCTAAAAGATAATTCAGTTCATCCAGTATATAAAAAATCAATGCGTTAAGCAGGTAAAATTTAAAATCACTTGAATTCGGCCCCCTTAAAAACAGGCCGACACATCGGCCGTCCAAATCCCATTAATTGTTTAAATTGATTACGTCCAAAACCTTGCGGGTGCCCGTATCAATTAGAAGTACTTGCCGGTTGTAAAGGACCCGTTGGGTATGGGGCGGAGGCGGCGGAAGCTGATTTGCAAGATTCCGCGGCAAGGGTTCCGCCGACCCGGACAGAATATCGTTCTTGGCGACAGATGCAGTTTTATTCTTTTGTGCTCCCTTGGATTTTTTCCCCCGGCCTTTACCCTTGGCCGGTGTGGCTGAACCGGAACTCTGAAAATAACTCTGGATGAGGCTTCGTTGATTATTATCAAAAACCGATGGCGCGATCGAAGCGGTCACCGGTTTCGGAGATGTCATAACGGGAGCCGGTTCCTGAGGTGCCAACGCGGCGGTTGTTTCGTGTGCCATGTCCGGCTTTCCCTTGTTCATTTTAGAAGATTTGCCGGAGCCTTTGGATCGGCCTTTGCCGGAGCCCGGATCGGCCTTGGCGATTTGCATTTCCTCTTGGGGTTGGGCGCTGGGTTGCTCCGCTTGGGTATGGCTTTTCCCTTTATTTTCATTGAATTTAGATATCTTATTCTCAGATTTTTCTTTAGTATCCTTTTTACCGGGACCCGGCCTGCCCGGTTGGCCCTTCTCAGCTTTCATATGGGGAGAGGGATGGTCCTTGCTTTCAGGAGGTCCACCCTGACTTCCCTTATCGGCTTTGGCGTGGGACTCAGGACGATCTTTGCCTTTGTCCGGTCCACCCTGTTTACCCTTATCAGCTTTCATATGGGGAGAGGGACGACCCTTATCCTCAGGAGGGCCACCCTGACTTCCCTTATCGGCTTTGGCGTGGGACTCAGGACGATCTTTGCCTTTGTCCGGTCCACCCTGTTTGCCCTTGTCCGATTTCATATGGGGAGAGGGACGATCCTTACCTTCAGGAGGGCCACCCTGACTTCCCTTATCGGCTTTGGCGTGGGACTCAGGACGATCTTTGCCTTTGTCCGGTCCACCGTGTTGGCCCTGTTTCCCCTGGACATGGGCGGACGGGTGATCCTCTCCTTTGGGCGGTTTGCTTCTACCTCCATAATTGCCTTGGCCCTGGGAAGACGGATGATCGTCTCCCCAACTGGGTTTGCCTTTATCCGCTTTATGGCCTTGCCCGTGAGACGAGGGATGCTCGCCTTCGGTGAAGGGTTTTCCCCGGGCCACGTCATACGCTTTCGCATGCGACGGCGGCTGATGCGTGCGCGAAGGCTCTGGGTGGGAATGGGAAGGTATTTTCTTTACTATTTTTGGAGCTGGCTTCTGGTAATGGGTGTCACGGTGTTGAGGGCGCTTGTGTTGATTGCTGGAATGGATTTTGGTTTTATGGCGTGGGTTGTGCCCATGGGTATGCACGACACAACCTTGAAAAACGAAACCGGTTAAAAATATAAAGAGCACGGAACCCCATGCCGGATATTTTAAAATGGAGACATTGCAATGGTTCTTGGTGCGGAATGGACCTATGGAACGCATGATTCGATACTCCCTCGGCGGACTCAATGAGTTGGATGGATAAGCTTATTATTATATGGTAACCTTATGTAAATCAGTATCCAAGGGTTTTCTTTGCGAGGATGGGAGGGAAAGCGGGGAGGAGGGGAAAGGCTAAAACTCGGTCTCATAGAGGTGGTAGCCGGCGTGGGATAGTCCCAGTTTTTGGTAAACGGCCTGACCGGCGGCGTTGTCTTTCTCGACATACAGCCGCAGGCCGCGCACGCCGGCATCCTTGCGGGCCAGTGATTCGATGTGCTGGAACAGCTTTGTGAAAACACCTCGGCGCCGGTGGCCGGGGTGGACGTAGACGCTTTGAATCCACCACAGGTCTCCGTTGCGCCAATCGCTCCATTCGCAGGTAACCATGGCCTGGCCCACCACCGACCCTTCAACCTCCGCCACAAAGTATCGGCATTTGTCCGGTTGCCGCAACCCCTGCTCCACACCCCGGTTTACGGTTTCAGGGTCAAGTTCCCTGGTTTCGGTTTCCAGGGCCATGCGCCGGTTGTATTCCGCGATGACCGGGGCATCCTCCAAACGGCCTTCCCGGATGAGCATGGGGCTGGAGGGCCTCATGAGTGATTTTGCAATTGGCGGGCGAGGTTGTTCACCATCTCTTGGAGTTTGGATTTGACCTTTTTGGCCTTAAGGGTGGTGTTTTCGTAATCTTCGTAACTGCTGAACACGATGGGTTGCACGGTGGTGACATGCGATTCGTAGGCCAGGATTTGGCTCAAATCCGCCGAGGCCATGTAGGACCGGTTGCCCCCGGCGTTACACAGGATACCGGCGAGTTTTTTCTCCATCGCGCCGCTGGTGATGTCGATGAAATTTTTCAGCGGTCCGGAGACTGAATAACAGTACACCGGCATGCCGATGACAAAGGCTTGGGCTTCGTCCATGGTTCGATAAGCGTGTTGCAGGTCCGGGTGATATTCTTTCAGGGGCCGCCCATCGCAGAATTCCATCTGCATGTTTCTGAGGTCAAGCACCTCCGCTTCCAGACCGGCCCGCTTCAATTCATCCGCTGCGTGCTGAACCAGAACCGCGGTTCGAGAGTTTTTATTAAGACTTCCCTGAATCAGAACCACTTGCGGCATGATGTTGCATTCCTTGATTGAGATATTTACTTTTGGCTCAGCACCTCGGCCAGCCGTTCCAGCGCCCAGTCGATCTCCGGTTTTTGGATGACCAGGGGAGGGGCGATACGTAACACATGCTGGTGGGTTTCCTTGCACAACAGGCCCTTCGTCTGCAGGGCTTCACAGAAACGCCGGGCGCCCCCGGCTTCGGGATGCAGTTCGATACCGATCATCAATCCCTTGCCACGGATTTCCTTGATATGGGGAGACGGGATTCCCCTGATCTGTTCCATTAAGTAAGTGCCCAGTTCAGCGGAATTTTCAACCAGACGTTCCTCGATCAGCACCTTCAACGCTTCCCGCGCCACTGCGCAGGCGAGGGGGTTGCCGCCGAACGTGCTTCCGTGGTCTCCCGGTTTGAAGACGCCCAGCACCTCCTTGTTGGACAGCACGGCGGATACCGGATAAAAGCCGCCGGAGAGGGCTTTGCCGATGATGGTCAGATCCGACTCGATGCCGTCGTGTTCCTCGGCGAACAGCTTGCCGGTGCGTCCCAGCCCGGTCTGGATTTCATCGAGAATCAGGATAACGTTGTTGACGTCGCACAGGCGGCGGGCTTCTTTCAGATAACCGGCGGGCGGGACGATCACCCCGCCTTCTCCCTGGAGGGGTTCCACCAGAAAGCCCACGGTGTTGGGGGTGATGGCTTGTTCCAGAGCTTCGGCATCGCCGAACGGAATGATTTTGAAGCCGGGGGTAAACGGGGCATAGCCCTGCCGGTATTGTTCTTCGGTGCTGAACCCGACAATGGTCAACGTCCGGCCGTGAAAGTTGTTGGCGCAGACGATGATCTCCGCTTGGCCCTCCGGAACTTGTTTGACCTCATACCCCCATTTGCGGACCGCTTTGATGGCCGATTCGACCGCCTCGGCCCCGCTGTTCATGGGCAGGACCGTGTGCGACCGGGTCAGCTCGCAGATTTCCTTATAAAAGGGTCCCAACTGATCGTTGCGGAAGGCCCGCGACACCAGGGTTAGCTTCTCCGCCTGTTCTTTGAGCGCTTTGAGGATGCGGGGATGGCAATGCCCCTGATTGACCGCCGAGTAGGCGGACAGGCAATCCAGGTACTTGTTGCCCTCCACATCCCAGACCCAGATCCCTTCGCCCCGGCACAGGACCACGTCCAAGGGCTTGTAATTGCTGGCCCCAAACTGGTTTTCAAGATCGATAAAATGCTGTGTTTTCATATCACCCAAAGGAGGTTTACTGTTGAAATGCCGTGATCGCCGTTCTATTATAAACCACCCGGGAAAAGGGCTGGTTGCTTACCGGAAGGGGAATCCAGGGGATTGGCCCAAAAAATACAATCGAATTGATATTTAAAGGGATTATAGTATAATCTGACCTCACTTTAGCAACCTAATTTTAGAGAACAGACCCCCATGGCGATTGATGACAAAGAACTTGACGAGTTGATGCCCCCCACCGAGCTGAACTGGACGGAAGACGCCAAATCCCGGATGCTGAACGTTCCCTTTTTCGTCCGCAAGAGCGTGGTGCGGGGAATCGAACAATACGCCAAAGATAAAAGCATCGACTTGATTGACGACGATGTGGTTTCCCGCGCCCGCCAGGAGCGCGAAGGCGCGGCCATCGCCGATGCGCGGGCCAAAAAGAAGGCCCAGGAGCAAACCGAAACCGTGGAAGAAAAAAAGGTTGCCCGCCAGTTCGTCAACTTCTCCTTCTTTAAACTGGACCCGGCCTTTCGCCGTCTGCCGCAGGAAGAAATCGACAAGGGCAAAAAGGAATTTCTGGAAGTGCTGGAGGAATACGATAACCGGAATGATATCATCCTGCTCAGCTACACCACCATGGGCATCCGCGCCGATGCGGAAATCATGTTCTGGAGAGTTTCACACCGGCTGGAAAATTTTCAGGAGATGACCACCAGGATGTACCGGACCGGCTTGGGAAAATATCTTATCCAGACCTATTCGTATTTTTCGCAAACCAAAAAATCAATGTACATGGATATCTTCAACCCGGAACATGAAGAGGACCGGACGCACATCATCCCCGGAAAAGCCAAGTACCTGTTCATCTATCCTTTCACCAAGAAGCGGGAATGGTACCTGCTCACGAAATTCGCGCGGCAGGGCATCATGGACGAGCATATTTTCATCGGCAACAAATACCCGTCGGTCAAGCTGAATACCACCTATTCCTTTGGAATTGACGACTACGAATTCGTCGTGGCGTTCGAGACGGATTATCCGGACGATTTTGTCGACCTGGTCATGGACCTCCGTGAAACCGAAGGCAGCCGTTACACGCTGGAAGATACTCCGATTTTCACCTGCACCGCCATGTCCCTGGAGGATGCGGTGAACAGCCTCGGCATTTAACCGAACAGCGACACCTCAAAAGAAACGATCCGCCGTCCTCCGGGACGGCTTTTTTTTGGGATGGAATGGGCCGGTTACGCCAGCAGTTGTCCGTATTCCCATTGGCCCGCGTAAACCTGGCCGCCCGCTACGATGTGAACGCCTTCGCCGTGCGGCAGGTCGTTTTGGAGTTGGCCGGTGTAGCGGTCGCCGTTGGCGTAATTATAGGTTCCCTGGCCGTTCATGGCGTCCTCCCTGAACTCACCGGAATATGAATCCCCGTTAGTGAACACCATTTTCCCCTGCCCGTCGGCCTTGCCGTATTTGAATTGTCCCGTGTATTTGTCGCCGTTGGCGGAAGTGTAGATGCCCATGCCATGAGGCATGCCGTTGCTGATCTGGCCTTCGTACAAATCGCCGTTTGGCCAGGAGCGGGTGAAGAATCCGTGGGCCTCTTTAGATTCTTCGGTGGACGAATAGGGTTCCTTATCGGTATTGGGGTCCTCCGGCGAAAAGGGTTTTTGGGTGGTTTCGAACGGTTGCTCGTCCGAGAATCGGGTTCGCGACCCGTTTCCGTAGATGTTTTCCAGGAATCGGTAGGCTTCGCCGATTTTCTGGAAACGCGCGTGGGCCTTTCGTTGAGCCTTGGAGTCCTCCGCGGGAAAGCGGTCGGGGTGCCAACGCTTGACCTCGGATTTGTAGGCCCGTTTAATTTCCTTCCAGGACGCCCCCGGCGGCAATTTTAAAATATCAAAATATTGCTTCATGAGTCCTTTGCAGGGTTCCGATACCAGGTCCTCAAACAGGTTTCCAAGCAGCGTCAATTTTACCCTGATCTATAAAATGTCAAAGCATAATATGGGTTTTTGGAAAAAGAGTGGGAAAATTACTCAGCGTTGTTTTTCAGGATGGGGGTGTTGCGCATGTGGCTCAACAAATGGTCCAGCCGGTCCCGCAATTCTTTGCGGTGCACCACCTGGTCGATCAGCCCGTGTTCGAGCAGAAATTCGGAGCGTTGGAAGCCTTCGGGGAGTTTCTGGCGGATGGTTTGCTCGATGACGCGTGGGCCGGCAAACCCGACCAGGGCTTTGGGTTCGGCGATGATGACGTCGCCCAGAAACGCGAAACTGGCCGAGACGCCGCCGGTAGTGGGATCGGCCAGTATGGAAATGTAGGGCAGTTTGTGTTCGGCCAGGCGTTGCAGGGCGGCGGAGGTTTTAGCCATTTGCATGAGGGAAAGAATGCCTTCCTGCATGCGCGCGCCGCCGGAACAACTTATGATGATCAGGCTCAGCTCCTTTTCGATGGCCCGTTCGATGGCGCGGGTGATCTTCTCGCCCACCACCGAACCCATGCTGCCTCCCAGGAAAAAGAAATCGAACACGCACAGCTCCAATTCATGTTCACCAATTTTCCCGGTGCCGCAGATGATGGAGTCGGCGCTTCCTCCGGCCTTGCGGGAAGCTTTAATCCGGTCCTTGTATTTTTTCTTATCTTTAAATTTGATCGGGTCGGCGGAGCTCAGGTTATGGTCGTGCTCCTCGAACGAATCGGGATTGACCAGCGATAGGATGCGGTCCGCCGCCCCCATCCGGAAATGATGATCGCATTTCGGGCAAATGTGGGTATTTGCAGCCAATTCCCCTTCCAGGATCTGTTCCTTGCACTTTTTGCATTCGATCCACGCATCAATGGGCTTCGGGATTTTTTTCCCGAGGCCGGTTTTCTTTATGATTCGTTCCAACCAGGACATGATTCAAACCTTCCAGTTTGATGACATTATGAAATCAAAGGAATCCATCTGTATCTGGAATTTTCAAAAATGGAAACTCCCTCAGTGAGATTTTATTTATCTT
>Ga0255058_10001302_pt1 | contig 14073 bp, 15 predicted proteins | sample Cases_109_9_MG_FD_188637 | JGI IMG/M metagenome (GOLD analysis project Ga0255058, IMG submission 188637) | Seawater microbial communities from Amundsen Gulf, Northwest Territories, Canada - Cases_109_9 | ecosystem: Environmental > Aquatic > Marine > Gulf | place: Canada: Northwest Territories... | reverse complement strand
TTTTATCTTCGATGCGGGTGAGCACTTCATGGCCGTGGTCGGTGACCAGTATCGTGTGCTCGTACTGGGCGGACAGGGCGCCGTCCTGGGTGACGGCAGTCCAGTTATCTTCCAGAATTTTGAGGTCGGGTTTCCCCTGGTTGATCATGGGTTCGATGGTGAAGGTCATCCCCTTCTCCAGCACCATACCCTGGCCGAACTTGCCGAAATGCAGGACCTGCGGGTCCTCATGAAATTTACGTCCAATGCCATGGCCGCAGAACTCGCGCACCACGGAATAGCCTCGAGGCTCGACATATTGTTGGATGGTAGCGCCGATATCCCCCAGCCGCGCTCCCGGCCGGACCACGGCGATGGCCTTATGGAGGGCCTCCCGGGTGGTGTCCACCAGTTTCTTGGCCTGCTTGCGGGGCGAGCCGACGAAAAAAGTCTGGTTGGTGTCACCGTGGAATCCGTCGACAATCGTGGTGATATCCAGATTCACCATATCCCCATTGCGCAGTATGCGGTCCGAGGGAATGCCATGACAAATCTCGTCGTTCACCGAGGTGCAGATGCTTTTCGGAAATCCCCGGTAATTCAGGGGGGCCGGGATGGCTCCGTTCTCGATGATAAAATCGTGGCACCGATCATTGAGATCGTTGGTCGTCACTCCCGGCTTGATGTACGGGGCGACCATCAACAAAACCTCCGCCGCCAGTTTGCCGGAGCGGCGCATCAATTCGATTTCGCCGTCTTTTTTAATGGTGACCATGGGTATACCCGAATTCCTTCAAATAGCGGACATTTTCCCGCCAGCGTTCCTTAACCTTCACGAAACTGTTTAGATACACTTTACTGCCCAAACGTTTCTCAATTTCTGTCCGCGCCTGGCTTCCGACCTTCTTGAGCAGGGCTCCCTTTTCGCCGATGACAATCTTCTTTTGGGAAGCCTTTTCCACATAAATAGCGGCATCGATGACGATCACCCCCTTCTGCCCCTCGCGCATGCTCTCCACCATCACCGCCACGGCATAGGGCACTTCCAGATGGGTGAGCCGGATGATCTTCTCCCGGATGATCTCGGCCACCAGAAACTCTTCCGGGCAGTCGGTGATCATGTCCTCGGGAAAATACTGCGGCCCCTCCGGCAGATGTTTCAGCAGGATCTCCTTCAGGATATCGAGCCCGTCCTCTTTCAAAGCGGAAATGGGGATGATATCGGTAAACGCCGCGCGGCTTTTCAACTCGTCCATCAAACGCAACAGTTCCGGCTTCGGCACCAGGTCGATCTTGTTGATCACCAGAAAAACCGGCGTCTTTACCCTTTTGAGCGAATCCAGCACAAACTCGTCCTCCGGCCGGAACTTCTGCTTTGCGTCGACCATGAACAGGATGACGTCGACATCCCCGTAGGTACTCATCGAGGTGTGTACCATCGCCTGGTTGAGTTTGCTGGTGGACTGGTGGATGCCGGGCGTATCCATTAAGATGATCTGACCGCCGGGCAGGTGGCAGATACCGGTGATCTTGTTGCGGGTGGTCTGGGGCCGCCGGGATATCGCCGCCAGCTTGCGCGACACCAGATGGTTGAGCAGGGTCGATTTCCCCACGTTGGGCTTGCCGATGAGGCTCGCGTAACCCGATTTGAATCCTTTGCTCTCTGAGGCTAAAATGCTATCGTTCACTTCTTTTGAAGGTGGGCGAATCGTTTCATTGCACGGAGTCAATTGTAGTATAGGACACGCCATAAACCAAGCTTGGATCAGCCTATGGAACCTATCGGTCTTTATCTTCACATCCCCTACTGCCTGCACAAGTGCGGCTACTGCGACTTCAACTCGCATAACATCGACGAGGCGGAGATGGAGTCCTACGTCCAGGCCCTGCTCTTGGAAATGGAGCATTATGCCAAGTCGGCAGGGCACTGCCGGGTAGACACCATCTTTTTCGGCGGCGGTACCCCGACCACCCTGCCCTTCGCCGACCTGGCCCGCATCCTGAAGGCCTGCCACCAGCAGTTCCAAGTGGACCCGGAAGCCGAGATCACCTGCGAGGCCAATCCTGCGACCATTCCGCAAACTGATCTGGCACAATTGCAGGAGGCTGGATTCAACCGCCTCAGCATCGGGGTGCAGTCGTTCGATCCGGACGAGCTGAAACGGCTGGAGCGGGTGCACAGCGTCAACGAAGTGTACCTCACGGTGGAGCGGGCCAGAAAAGCGGGATTCGACAATCTATCGCTCGACCTCATGTTCGGTTTGCCAGGGCAAACAGCCAGATTGTGGGAGTCAAATCTGCAAAAGGCAATCGGCTTAAATCCGGAACACCTGTCAGCGTATAACCTGACCATCGAGCCGGACACCGTCTTCTACAAACAACAATCGCAGGGCCAATTGAAAATGCCACCGGACGATTTCCAGCGGGAGTTGTATGAGATCACCATCGACACCCTCACCAGTGCTGGATATGAACATTACGAAATTTCCAATTACGCGAAACCGGAAAAACAGTGCCGGCATAATCTGATCTACTGGACCAACGGCGAATACCTTGGACTGGGCGCAGGCGCATCATCCGCCCTCAAGGGCAAACGTTTTAAAAATGTAAACCTGCCCGCCCGCTACATCGCGCGAATTTACCAAACCCAAACGGCGGTGGAGTCGCGCGAGACACTCGACCGCCGCCAACGCATGGGCGAGGCGGTCATGCTGGGACTCCGCCTGCGCGAAGGACTTAACCTTGTAACCTTCGAACAACAGTTCGGCACGTCATTTCACGAAGCGTTCGGCGACACGGTGACGCGTCTGGAGAAAATGGAATTGATGGAGTTGCGCAATGACCGGGCCGCATTGACCCGCGAGGGTCTGTTTCTCGCCGACTCGGTGATAGTCGAATTCATAACCGAACCGGAGAAAGTCATCTGACATGAGCGAAACCCCCGAAGCGGCATTTAAAAAACTGATCAATATTGTCAATACCCTGATGGGCGAAAACGGGTGCCCCTGGGACGTCGTGCAGACGCGCGAATCGCTCAAACCTTACCTGGTGGAAGAAGCCTACGAAACTTTGGAGGCGCTCGACAGCAACCAGCCGGAAAAGATTGTGGATGAACTGGGCGATCTGCTTTATCAAATCCTGTTTCACTCCAAGATTTCAGAGAATCGGAAAGAGTTCGACATCACCCAGGTGATCGACAACCTCGCCGAAAAAATGGTGCGGCGTCACCCGCACGTGTTTGAAGAGGCCACCGCCGATACGCCGGACGCGGTGATCGATCAATGGGAGCACATCAAGATCAGCGAGAAGGCGAACCGGGACCACAAGTCGGTACTCGATAGCGTGCCGAAAAACCTGCCGTCACTCGCCCGCGCGCAGAAGCTCACCAAAAAGGCCGCCAAGCACGGTTTCGACTGGCAGGAGATCCAGGACGTGTTCGCCAAGCTGGACGAAGAGGTTGCCGAGTTCAAGGAAGCGGTGCTGAACGGCAAGGACGGCGACATCGCCGGAGAACTGGGCGACATATTATTCGTGCTGGTGAATATCGCGCGGCACAAGAAAATCGACGCCGAGGAAGCGTTACGCGGCACCAACAACAAATTCATCGAGCGCTTTCAATACATCGAAGCGCAAGTAGAAAAATCCGGCAAGACCCTCCAAGACACTCCCCTCGATACACTCGAACGCTACTGGCAGGAAGCCAAGCGGCGAACCGCCGCTGGTAACTAAAACCCAGATTCTTCGTCGCCGACGCTTCTCAGAATGACAGTTATTACTCAATTTGTCATCCTGAACGCCCGCGAAGGATATGGGTTTTATCCGTGTTTATCTGTGTTCATCGGTGGTAAAAATTGCGGGTTCCGCGGGCACAAAAAAAACCCGGCGGGGCGGGGAGCCCAACCGGGGGTTTCGGTGATCGCGATTTTACTTGGGAATGACGTTGGAGGCCTGCGGGCCTTTCTTGCCGTCGGTCTTTTCGAACTCGACCGTCTGGCCCTCCGTCAGGGTTTTGAATCCTTCCGATTGAATTTCCGAGAAGTGAACGAAAACGTCTTCGCCATCTTCCCCTTCAATAAATCCGTATCCTTTGCTGTCGTTAAACCACTTTACTTTTCCTACTGACATACTCGTCGTGCTCCTTAAATGAGCGGGAAGCCGCTCGAGACAAAACCCAAAACCGCGTTCCCAGATTTTTCGTAAGACGGCCCTTCAAGACCTCCGCTGGCGGGTATCCTTCCCCAACAAAAAAACCATCCCAGAGGATGGCCGGTTCACATCGTATCAAATGTTCCCATCACCGCTGTCGGAAAAGCCCGTTAATCCGGGCGGATGGATTCAAAGCCCATCTCATTTTACGGCCCCTTTGTACCACAGGTGGTTCGATTTTCCCAATTTTTTTTAATGCATTGGATGCGATGGCGGGCACAAAAAACCCGGCGGAGATGAGGGCTCCGCCGGGTGAATAAGTGCGTGAGGTTATTTGGGAATGACGTTCGAGGCTTGCGGACCTTTTTTACCCTGGGTCTTTTCAAATTCGACCTCCTGACCCTCTTTCAGCGTTTTGAATCCTTCCGATTGAATTTCCGAGAAGTGAACAAACACGTCTTCCCCATCTTCAGATTCGATAAAACCATACCCCTTACTTTCATTGAACCACTTTACTTTACCTAAAGGCATACCAATCGCCCTCCTCAGATTGAGCGGGAAGGCGTTCCAGATAAAACTTAAAGCGCGTTCCCCAGTTGTCTTTCAGGCGATTACTGGCCCCACTCTGCAAAGACCCTGCCCGGGCCCAATTACTCGGACTACCGTGACCACTACCACCCCTTTTTTGGCAAGCGTATCCTACCACACTCCAATAAAACAGCCCATAGATTTGTGGCTCGTAAATTGGGAATTTTTTGTCCTGAAAGATACCCTGAAAGGGTGGTCCCGCTTGACCTGCGCCTCTCTCCCCGGCCCTCAGACCCTTGTACGGCCATGTTTTGGAAGCTTGTGCCTGCCTGCCGAATCCTTTAACCTGACATTAGGCTTGCACCCGTTGCCGTGTTGGAAAATAAACGGCATCTCGAACCACAACGATTGAATTCATGGAACAGTTTTTTCTTTTTATCGCAGCGAAATCAAAATTTTTGCTCGTGGCCGCGGCGGTGTTCCTGCTAATGGAATTTCTGCGGCCAGCGCACCGCCGTCAGAAGCGCTGGCGAAAGGACAGCGCTCTGGATCTGATTTATTCCTTCGCGCTGCCGGTGCTGGTGTATCCGGCGAGTGTATTGCTCAGCGCGTGGCTCATCGGCCAGTTCTGGCCCGTGCCTCTCAATCCGTCGGAGTCCGGCCAATTCCGCCAGACCGTCACGCAAAAACCGGACCACGGCGCCCTAGACCTTCAGCCGGACGGCCGCCTGGTTTACCGTCCCGGGTCCGGATTCCGTGGGATGGACCGATTCGTTCTGAAAACCGAATACAATGAAAATACCGTCACCCAGACGTTCCTGGTGACCGCCGCCCCGCCCGCTTCCCGGGACCGGGAAGCCGCGTCTGCGCCGAAGATTTCGATCATGGAGGTGGACCAGCAGGTGACCGGCCAAGTGACAATGGGGATCAGCGGTGTCTTTTTTCAAATGCGCCAGACGATCGACGGCTGGGACCTCGGATGGCAGTTGCTGTTAGCGACGTTTCTGGTGGATTTGGCGGGCTACTGGCGGCATCGGCTGATGCACTCGCGGTTTCTCTGGCCCTTCCACACCATCCATCACAGCCCGAAAGAGCTCGACTGGCTGTCCAACGAGCGCTTTCATCCAGTCAACACCTATATCTCATACTTGTTGAGCCTGACGGTGTTGATCCTGTTTTTCGAGGACCCCTTCATTCTTGCGCTGTGCATGCCGTTGCGCAAGGCGTATGGCATGTTCATCCATTCCAACGTCAACATCTCTTACGGACTGTTCGATGTTGTTCTGGCGAGCCCATTGTTTCATCACTGGCACCACGCGGCGAACGAAATGGCCGATAAAAATTACTGCACTTTTTTTTCTTTCCTGGATTGGATGTTCGGCACCTATTACCTGCCGAAAGACAAAAAGGAACCGGCCTCGGTGGGACTGGCCCAAGACGATCTGGCCAACCGGTTCTGGCCGCAGATGGTTTATCCCTTCATCAAACTGGCCCGCATGAAAGCCCGCTGAGCGGAGTCCCTCCGCTGGTAATTTTAAAACCTTTGTCGGCAAAATAAACTTTTTGATTGCGCTTTACGCCTCAGGGAAATGTCCTCCGGTCGCCTGCTCCGCCCAGAGGATAAGGGCCTCGCCGTCTTCGAGAATTTCCGGCGGGACTTCGTAATAGTTTTTGAGGGTTTGCTTGGCAGAAGGTCGAAACGGCTTCATGCCATATTTCTCGTAAACGGGGCGGGTTTGATCGTTGGTTTTGAAGTACAGGCGTCCTTTATGCAGGATGCCGAAAAACAGGTCGCAGTGGTACAACCCGAACCCGCCGAACATGGCGCGGCAGGTGACGGGTTCCATTCCCGCCAACTGGTCCAGCACAAATTCTTTAAAGGAGTCTTGTTTCATCACCTTTCATTGGTCCTCCTTTGCCGGAGTCAATACAAAATACAGGTTGCCTGCCATGATCAACAGCCCTGCCCCGGTCATCAGGGCAAACATAACGAACGCGGCGTGCAGGATTCCTCCGGACCACAGCCCTCCCGCAAGATGAGTAGTCACCATGCCCAGCAGGCCGGCGTTGTGCAATATGAAATGATATTTGACGCCGTCCGGCCAGGGGACGGGACGGGCGTTGAAGCGGGGAAGCACATGATACGCCACCCCGGAAATAAACATGGTCATGAATCCCAGCAGGTTGAGATGAATGTGAACGAAGCGCAGCCGCTGGCTCCATTCCGGTTGGGTGCCGATCACCACACCCATCACCACCCCCAGCACCAGGTAAATCAGCGCCATTTTGGTAAAGCGTTTCGCGTAAATTTCCATTCAATTATTTCTCCGGTTGTAAATAGGTTCGTCCGCGCCATTCGGCCTGTCCTCTGAATAACACGTGGATCATGGAGTTGATCATGATGGCGGCCATGACCAGGGCTCCCAAAGGAAACAACAATGCATAACGCTTTTCCAGATTCAGTTCATGGCATAAGGTCCATTCCGTAATCAACACCAGACCCAGCCCTGCCAAAGCCATCGCCTGCCACCCCAGGCCCGATCCCATCCACAGGTGAACCCCGGCCATGAGCCACGGCGTCACCACGAACCCCAATACGCAAAGGATATAATAAAACGTTTTGAAGATGGATTTTTTCATCGCCAGGAAAACGTTTTTGCGCCAACCGGTCCATATTTCCCGGAACGAATGGTACATGCGGATGGAATAAATTTTCTGGGCATCGGCGATCATGATTTTGGCGCCGGCGTGTTTCACCAGTCGCGCCATGCCGATATCCTCCAGGATAGTCTGCTTGAGCGTTTCATGACCTCCAATTCGGTCATACACTTCCCGTCGCAACAGGATAAAGGCTCCGACGCCCATCGCGGCCGGAGACTCCGGATCATTCACCTTTCTGAATCGGGTGAGAGCCGCGATAAATGCGAAAATGACCGGTTGTACCGCCCGCTCCCAAAACGAACCGAACTCCACCCCAGGCAAGAGGGAGAGCATGTCCAACCGATGCTTATGCATCAGCTGAACCGCCGTCGTCAAGGAATACGGCTGGAACACGGGATCTGCATCGGTGAACAGGAGCAGTTCACCCTGCGCCTTTTGCCCGGCCTGATGCAGGGCGAAGGGTTTGCCATACCAATCAGCAGGTAATGAGGCCCCCTGAATGGCGACCAGGTTGGCATGACGCTCCCGCAACGATTCAATAATACCCGGCGTGTAGTCGGTGGAGTTGTCATCGACCACAATCACTTCAAAGTGTGGATAGTTCTGGTTCAGCAAAGAGGTGAGACAGGCTTCTATATCCCGCTCCTCGTCGCGTGCCGGGACACAAACCGAAACGAAAGGATAGGCTGAAAGGGGTCCGGTTGCCGGTTCGACCTTGACCAAAAAATAGGTGTTGATAGTCAAATAGACCACGATCGCAATAATCAGGGCCGCCTGTAAAACGGAAAGAAAGGTCAGCACTTTGAGCTCTGATTATTGATTTTTGCCACTATAAAAATCCCACTCATTTGAATTCAAGAAATTTCCATGTTACTCTGAAAAGGTCATTTTTGATCTTTTCGGGAGCTGACAAGCCAGCGCTTTAGGCAAATAACTCAAATTTTTTCAATAGGTTATTTGTCTCCCTTGAGCGAATCAAAATCCAGTCTTGTTCTTGTGGCACACTATAACAAGTCTCTTGTCTATCAAACAGTTATAAATTTATCCCAACCCAAAATTTCACCCATGCGTCGAGTTAACTCTAAATTTCAAAATAAATTCTTTCTTTTTTTGATTTTAATATGTTTCGGCTTAACCGTATTTTGGGCTCCACCGGCCGATGCCCTATGTATCAAAAATCGCCAGGCCAATTTACGGCAAGGCCCTGGACTTCACTACGACAAAATCTGGGAAGTGTTCCGCTACATGCCGTTCCAGCAGTTGGGTAAAAAAGGCGAGTGGTTGCGGGTGAAGGATATGGACGGCGATATCTACTGGGTGCACAAAAGGCTCACCACCAAGTCGTTCAAATGCGCCGTCATCAAAAATGATGCGACCAATTTACGTCGCGGCCCCGGCACCCATTATAAAAAGGTTAAAGGAATGCCAGGAGAAAAGTATTTTTCCATGAAAGTCCTCAAGATCAAAGACAACTGGGTGCAGGTCGTGGATGCCTGGGGGGACAAAGCGTGGATTTACCGGCCTCTGGTCTGGATCAAGTAGAGCCCTTGAGGATCCCTAATCTCCGAGCAGTAGTCTCGCCCGGTTTTTGAACACCATGTGGAACAGCAGATTGCAGTACTGGTCCACTTCCTTTTTTTCATCTTCGAGAACCGCATAATTCCAGAACCCGTACAGCTTGGCGGCTTTGATCAATTTCTCCGAGTACAAACTCCAGGAGAAGCGCTCTTTGACGCGAATGATGGCTTGGCCTCCCAGCGTTTCCCAGCATGAAGGGGCCTTTTCGCACCGAAGTAAAAAATCCAGAATGGGCAGACTGATAAGCTCCGGCTGAGTGGGATTGATCAGATAACCGTTTTCCCCGTCCTCAATGATTTCCTGCGGCCCCCCGAACTGGGTCGCGAATACTGGCAGGCCGCTGGCCATCCCTTCCAGAACCGTCAACCCGAACGCCTCAAACAGCGCGGGTTGCACAAACACTCCTCTTCGGTCGGCAATAATCCGATACGACTCCGCGCCATCCCTCCTCGATGAGTTTTCGACCCAGCGGATTTTATTCTGGAGTCCATACTCTTCGATCAACTGATACATTTTTTTCAATTCGCACAATTCCTCTTCGTCCGTCGCCCTCTCCTCCCGAACGGTGTGGGTCACGACGATCAAATTGGTCCTGTCCTGAAGATCCTTGCTTTGGCCAAAACTTTCCACCAGTCCGGTCAGGTTTTTGATTTTATCCAGCCGTGCTATGGTGAAAATGGGAGTTTTATCCGGATGCTCCAGCTCCCCAAAAATATCATCCCCCTTTTTAAAAAATAACCGCTCGTTCAATTCTTCCGTTTGGTTTTTCAGCCGCCGCGATGTGTCGGTGTATGGGAAATAAATGGATTCATCGACTCCAGGAGAAACCACATTGAATTTGGGATGAAGCAGGTTAACCCCATTAATCACCTTGTACAACTCCGGCATGGAAAACAGGCAGTAAGATTCGTATTGTCCCAAGCTGGTCTCCGTGCCCGCAATTTCCTGCGTGGTACTGGAAATGATAACGTCCGCCTTGTTCATGGAAATCAGATCGGCGGTAAACTGGAGCGAGAAGTTGTAATCCTTTTCCATATCCTGCCAGTACAAGTCGGAAAACAGAAACTTGGACTTCTCCAACGCATGGGCGATATTACACTGAATCACCTGCAACCAGGGAGCCAGTAGAGACGCCACCAGGTTGCCATCCGAATAATTTCCGATGATCATATCCGGTTTGCCACCGAATTCCGTCAGCAATTCGTTTTTCGCATCCAGCGCGAACTGCTCCAGAAACGGCCACACCTGAAACCGCGAGAGCCAGTGAGGAACGATATTCTGATTCTCATCCTTGAATGGGACGCGCAGAATCCAGCAATGGTCCGTCCCGTTGATTTTTTCGAGACGTTGATTGCTGGTCGTGCCTTCATTTTCGGGAATGAGGCGGGTCACCATCATGATTTTGGGCGGCACTGAAATTCCGGCGGAAGCGAGCGATTTTTTCAGATGAGTTTCCAGCGCCTTCACCTGGTCGAGAATATAAACCACCTGACCCCCGGTGTCGGGACGGCCCAGCACATGGTCCTGCCCGAACCATCCATGCGGCGAGATCACCGCGACACGGGATACCAGCGGAATGGCACCGATGAACTCTTCGAGGTAATCAGCGCTGGGCGATTCAAAAAGATTGGAGAGCAATTGCAGGTGGGTCAGGGTCCGCTCTACGGTATCCCCGAACCCCTCTCGTATTCCAAGACCGTTCAGAGTGGCACGGGCTTCATGGATCGGCGCCTTCTCATCCAACGATTCCAGGGAATCGATGGCTTTTTGAAGCGCTTCCACCAATGCTGTCGGACCTTCGATGATTTCTCCATCCACCAGTATCTGATCGTTGTTGATACTGTGGATCTTGAGAAATTCGCAGAGATACGCCTGCCAGTCCTCCGGTTCTTCCCGTAGTTTGCCGGCCATGTAGCTGTTCAAATATCTATGGCCGGAGCCGATCTTTTTGGGTTCGGGAATTTCAGGTCCCGTACTGTAAAACGGTTGAAAATTGATCAGCAGTTTTTTTTCGGGGGGAATATGGGCGCGATCCGCCACAATTTCCCGGTAATCCAGAAACTCCTCCGGGGTCAGCTCATCCATGCGGTCTTCCACATTATGAATCCGGTAAAAATGATATTGCGCCGCCTGGCTTCGATGAAGAAGTAACACGTCTTCTTCCAGCAACAGCATTTCCTGAGTCCTTGAAAAAAAAACCTCCAGCTTGGAAAAATCATCGGGGTCCATTTTTCCGGAATTCCGTTGGTCTAGAAATTGAGTGAACCGCAGGACGATTTCATTGCGAAGCAGGTGTTTTGACGGTTGCAGATTCAACTCATAAACAAACTCCCTGAGACACCGGGCCTCTTCTTCCGTCATCAGGGAAGACAATGTCTGCTTGTTATCCAACGGAACCCTCCAGAAATTTAAATCGGCGATTAATGACTACGCTATTTTTCGTTCGGCCACTTGGTGTTTGGGGAAGCGGATTTTGAATTTGGTGCCCTCTCCCAGTTCACTTTCCACATCGATGGTGCCTTGATGGCGGTCCACGATATATTTGCAGATGGCAAGCCCGAGGCCGCTTCCTCCGTCCATCCGGGAGCGCGCTTTGTCAACACGGTAAAAGCGGTCGAATATTTTGGGAAGGTCCTGCTCGGGGATGCCAATTCCCGTATCCTTGATGGTGAAGTAAACGGTGTCATCCATATCCTGAAGCGTAATTTTGATCTCCCCACCGCCGGGGGTGAATTTAATGGCGTTGTGAATCAGAATCCATACCATTTGTTTGAGGCGGTGCGCATCTCCCAAAATCGTCACCGGTTCCAGGTAGGCCAGAATAATTTTAACGTCCTTTTCATCGGCCAGAATTTCTCCCTGCCGACTGACCTCTTCAATGATATTGCCCAGCTCAACAGGTTCCTTCTCCAGCGAAATTTCCCCTTCATCGCCTTTCGACAGGATTAATAAATCCTCAAGAATGCGCGACATATAATTGATTTCTTCCAGATTGCTGGACAACACCTCCTGGTATTCCCTCTTGGAGCGGGGTTTGCCCAGCACCAACTCGCTCTGCCCCTTCAGAACCGTCAACGGTGTGCGGAGTTCGTGCGAAGCGTCACTGCTGAACTGACGCATCTGGGCAAACGACTTCTCCAGCCGGTCCATCATTTCGTTAAACGTGTTGGCGAGATTGCCGATTTCATCCTGAACCTCGGGCATCGGGATGCGCTGGCTGAGGTTGGCCCCGTGTGCGATATTCTGTGCTGTCTGAGTAATTTCCGCCACGGGTTTCAAGGCACGGGTGGCCATGAAGCGCCCTCCCAAAGTACTCAGAATCAAAACCCCCGGGATGGCGGCGAACAGAAAAATCCGCAAATTCTTCAACGTATCCTCAACTCCCTTCAGAGAGGTTCCGACCTGGATGAGGTTGACCAGGTTGTCGTTCCGGATCACCGGCATCGTAATCACCCGAATGTGATGCTTGGGAGCCAGGGTAAACGTCTCGTAGGTGATTTCACCTTTCGTAGCGCGTGAATAGGAATCCTGCGTCAGAGGAAATTTGGACGCATCAATCCCTTTCGACTGGGAACCCACGTTTCCCGAACCGTCATAAATCCGGTAAAATTTATTGATATTGCTGTACCCCAGAAACTGATCGAAAAACAAATCCAGTCCCGGCAAAGGGGTCCTGGAATAATCGATCAGGGCCGCTTTTTTGACCACGCTGGCCGACACCTTCAACGAATTGTCGATGCTTTCGTGCAGTCGTTTGGAAAGAAAGGCGTAGAGCAGAATACTGAACAGGATTAAAAAAAATCCAAGAACCGCGACATGCCAGGCTGTCAATCTGGAGCGGATGGAATTGAAAATCATAACTTCTAAACCCTCATGACATAGCCGACGCCTCTCAAGGTGTGGAGAAGCTTGGCTGGATATTTCTTATCAATTTTTTTCCTCAAATGATTGACGTAAACATCGATGACGTTGGTGAATGTATCGAAGTTGTAATCCCAGACATGTTCCGCAATCATGGTGCGCGTCAGCACCTTGCCTTCGTTGCGCATGAAATATTCAAGAAGGCTGTATTCTTTTCCGGTGAGTTCAATCTCCTCACCATTGCGGCTCACCTTGTGGCTGACCATATCCAGACACAGATCGCCCACTTTCAACTCCGTTTGGGTTTCAGCCTGGCCGCGCCGCAACAGGGACCGTATTCGGGCCAGCAATTCTGAAAAGGCAAAAGGTTTGGTCAGATAATCGTCCGCTCCCTTGTTCAAACCCGTGACCTTGTCCTCCACCGCGTCCTTGGCGGTCAGCAACAGGATCGGGGTACTCACCTTTTTATCCCGGAGCCGGGTCAACACTTCCAACCCGTCCATTTTCGGAAGCATCAGGTCCAGGATGATCATGTCGTACTGGTTCATGTCCGCGAGGTGAAACCCCTCTTCACCGTCGTAAGCCACGTCCACCGCGTAGGTCTCCTCCTCCAAACCTTTCTTGATGAACCCGGCGACTTTTTTCTCATCTTCGACGATCAATATCCGCATTTCATCAATCCCATTTTTTCTGAACCTTGTGGAGATCGATCTCCCCTTTCAGCATCTTCACATGTTTTTCGCAATCCCTGATGATGGAGGAGTACATGGCGCGGCAGGTTTCGTCATTGGCATCTTCCATGGCTTGTTTGCAAATCTTCAGGGCATCCTGGGAGGTTTCCAGGGCTTTCAATATATTTTCGTTAAATTTTCGATTCATTGAGGGCTCAGTTTATTTAGTGGAACAGTACGATTTTATTTTACATCATTTTTTAATGAATGCACCCGGACTGGGCAGGAGAAACCGCTTAACCGCGGTCACCGTTGCCGGTATTTCCCTCATCAGGCCCTTCTTTTTCAATATCTTTGCGGAACATGAACCGAACCAGCACCACGCCCAGCACAATGCCCATATACGGCAGGCCGTCAAATAAGGTGAGCAAACCCTTGCCTATCACCCCATAATCGCCCCGACCCAACTGCGTCAAGATGTTGTTCCCGGACCGTTCCACCGCATAAACAAGCATTTGGATGACCATACCGCACACAAATCCGATGAATCCGCCGAATCCGAAGTAGAAGTATTTCATAGTTCCCATGGATTTTCCCTCCCCGGCACTCCAGGAGAATGATTGGCATTATTGGGGCGAAATTGTGCTGG
>Ga0255058_10001301_pt1 | contig 14076 bp, 14 predicted proteins | sample Cases_109_9_MG_FD_188637 | JGI IMG/M metagenome (GOLD analysis project Ga0255058, IMG submission 188637) | Seawater microbial communities from Amundsen Gulf, Northwest Territories, Canada - Cases_109_9 | ecosystem: Environmental > Aquatic > Marine > Gulf | place: Canada: Northwest Territories... | reverse complement strand
GATCCGTATTTCCTTCCCTTTGTTTTTTTCAGGTCTGATTCTAATGGTCGCTTCCCCCCGGTTCCCTGGCGCCAACGCCATACTTTGGCCGCGGTTTTGCGTCTATCCCTGATCCAGGCTCTCCCTCAACTTTTGTGACAGCTTTTTCATTCCGAACGGCTTCTGGATAAACCCATCACACCCTTTTGCAAGAATGGTTTTTGCAATAGACCATCGATTTGTCTTTGATGGTTCTAATATCTTACCTTCCATTAAAAATCTCCTTTATCGAAAAACAAAAAGGGCTCTTTTCCCAAAGAACTCTCTCCGTCGCACTGGTTAAGCTCATTTCGAGTGGATACTTCATTGAATAGCGTTTTATCTTTCATTGCCGAGGAGCATATCACAGGTTAGCATAACGCTGTATACTATGACAAGATTTAATCAGCATTAACCATTTGCAATGATAGATAAAATGAAGAACTGAATCTGCTCATTTGAGAGGGAGTCCGGCAGTTGGTTGTAAAATTTGGCTAATCCTTGAACCGCGAGCATATAATTTTTTTTGGTGTGCGGGGAAAACCGTTGAAGCGTCATGTAATCGAGGAAATGGATTTTAAGATTGTTACTCATGATAATACCTCCTTAAAGTAAAAGTTGATAAAATATGAACACTAGCCAACTAAGGAGGCATTATAGCCGATATGTGTTTAATCAGAAATGTTTTTCAGGGTGGATTAATCTAGATATGACGAAGTGGATGCCTAATTCCGCGTAGCGGTTCACTTCTTGCCCAAGTGATCGCTCAGAAAGATCAGATTTCTGTGCACATTGCCAATGATATTCCTCGCTAAAAATGAATAACACAGAGGGGTCAAAAATGCAATTCTTCCAAGATTCCTATTCGAGAAAGCCAAAGTCGAGCATTCTTTAAAAATTTTGATATATATCAGATTATGGGTTTCTTTTCCGAACCTAAAAGTACTACATTTGTATAAAATGATAGATTAAATTCCTTTTCGTGATATTCTGGGAGACTATAAATTATTTGGATGTGACTAAGAAAAGGGTGGCAGGTTATAAGCAGTCTTTTTTATTTGGTATTTGGGATTCGCAGGGGACAAGGGTTTGGCAGAGCCCACATCCATATCCATCAAAACCATAATTTGATGTCACATAATCTTTGGTAACCGGAAAAAGGTGTCTGTAGCAAACCGCCTTATCCTTTCCCGATTCCGTGATGGCTCCCACCGGGCATCTTGAAATGCACTTTCCGCAGATACCATCGGTAAAATAAAGACAGTACTCGGTGTGTTTGGCGTAGGGCCGGGGAGTGGGTGGAACCTGAATTTGAGCGACAACCGAACCGACACGCATCGCCTTTCCTACGGATGTTATCAGGCCGTCGCATAGGCCAAATGTTCCAAGCCCGGATGCATATGCTGCATGTCGCTCGGACCATGTAGAGGCAATCCCGTACTTTGGAGAGATTCTCATGCTAAATTGGGGAGCGAGTGTAGGGGCGATCGCCTTGTAGCCTTCCGACTCTAGATATGACTGTAGATACTTGCGGAGTTTTTCATTAACTTCTTCACCGAAAATACGACCTCTTGCCCATCTTTCCGAGGGATAATATTTTTCTTTTCGGTTATCGGCTTTCGTTGCCTTATTATGTGGTAGAACCCAGCTTATGACGGTAAGCTCTTCCGGCTTTACACTAAATTCTCTGAAGGTTATGGCGAAGATCTCCCAGGGTGTCATACAAAAAGGGCCAACGTGTTCTTTAAATGCCTCGTATAAAGGATCGTCTCCCCGTGAAAATCCAACCAAAGGTGTTTCAAAAGCTTTGTCATTTTTTTGATTCTTGAGCGTATTTTCAGTCGAATTTTCGATGAAACCCTTAATAGCATCTTCAATCCATTTTGAAGAATTTTTTAATCGATTCATGAATGAAATTGTCTCCTACCCTAATCGAATCAAAACTCGATTGGATGTTATTTGTTATCACTTCTCCGCATACCATATGAGGCGCCCAGGTGCAGTATTGCCATTTATAAAAACTCTACCAGAAACCAGTCAAATGCGGAACAGAAAAACGCCTCTCCCTCTCCTGGTTAACCAGCCGACCTATTTTTTATCAGGTCTTAAGATAAGGGTGTGTCTTCCATGGGCGGTTATTGCCTTATCACTGAACCACCAGTACACCTTATCGCCGTTCATGTAAGGTCTAATCTGATCCTTCATGTGTGGATCAAACAACCGACCGGAGACGCCTCCGGGCAATACAGCCAGAATCTTTTCATCATCACCCAGGTCAGCCACCATTCTTAGAGAAGCCGGAACCGCAACAGAATACGGTTCATTGAATCGATAATAACCCCGATAGAGTGCCTCTCCGGAACCGGGGGCGGGGTGGGAACCCCCTCCCAAGAACCCTTTTCCAAAGCCTTTGCGCCTGATGGGACTGACAAATTCCATCTGGTGAAGTTTTCCCCACAACCACTCATCTGGATTTTCCCCTAAGGTGGAACCGAGCTTCTCCTTAGTCATCAGGGCTGCCCTGTGGAACAAGTCTTTTAGAGTTTCCCTTTTCGCCGGGGTTTCGACATTGTCAAACCAGGGGGATGACCCTTTTAAAACCATATCCGCAAGCCTCTCCTCCCAGAAATACCAGTTGTCCAACAGGGTTTCTGAAAGTGTTTTGCCCAGCTCATCTTCAAAGACTAAAAGAGCAAATTCCCGGTAAATCGCCTGAAACACCGACGGTGCAACCTTGCCCGGGTCATCGCGAAAATCCCACCCTGAAAGAATCTCTGCCATCTCTTTTGTATCCTCAAAACGAGAAAGTATGTTTGCCATATGCGGCACGATGACACTTGCCATCAGATTCTTGGTATCTCTTTGAAACCACCAGTGATCATCCATGGTTTTTTTCCCGCCGTTTCCAAGAAGTTCTTTGAGCCTTCTATAGCGATAGGAAGCGGAAAAATGGGATGAATAATAATAGGGATAATCTCTTTTTACAGTCTTGTGGTTAGAGGTACCGACCCACCCCCTGCTAGGGTTGTAACTCTGTGGCATTTCGTCAAAGGGGATCCAGTCGGTCCAGTTGTCTTTGTTTTCTTCCACAACAAAAGGGAGCTCTCCTTCAATCTGCGAACGGATCGGCAGCTTACCGGTTGTCTGCCAACCGATATTTCCATCTTTGTCGGCAAAAACCCAGTTGAGCATGATTACCGTCACATCTCGAAGTGCCTCCCGGACCTCCCAGGCGGTTTTGCTGGTTAGGAGCCTTTCGAACCCGAGGGAAGGTTTCATAGTTTCAAACATCGACCACCGCATGGTGATGACCTTATCGGATCTCAAATCCGGGAGTACCCCGGAAATAACCGGGCCTCTTTTTGTAAGTCTGATCCTTATTTCCTCTTTTTTGTACCCACCGGGGGCTTCTTTGTCTTTTATGCGAAGCGTTTCTTCAATAATCTCAAACCGACGTGGCGCACCCCCCTCCAGATACCGGTCAGGGTCTTTCGGGTCCAGGGTCTCGACATAGAGATCCTGGGTATCACCGTAGGCGTTTGTTACACCAACGGCGTAATGGTCGGTTCTGCCGACGACCATGCCCGGGATACCGGGTATGACGACACCTATTGCTCTGAATTGTGGGGTAATCAGGCCACAGGGGTACCACGGTCCGGGGAGTATGCTCGATTCCAGGTGGGGATCATTTGCCACTATCGGTTTTCCGCTTGCAGAGAATTGAGACCCCACTGCCCAGTTGTTGCTGCCGATTTGAAAAAATCGATCCTCCATATATGTTTTTATGGTCTTGTCAGACAGAAAACCGAAGGGTGCTGCGTGCCGGACTTTCCATAGTCCGGCATCACTTTGTAAAACAGAATCATCCGGATTGATGTTCAGGGGAAAGATCTCTTTTGCTTTCTCCATACCGAGTTTTTCAACCAGCATCTGGGTGATAACCTCATCCTGGAGGTTTGCAGAGGAATCCCAACCCATATAATACATGATCGATATCGAATCTTCGATGGTCCACCGCCCGGGTTTGATACCGGCCAATTTGAATTCAAGGGGGTGGGTATCTGCCCGGGTCGTTATATAGGCATTCACTCCGTCTACATACTTTTGTAAGAATTGCCGGGTTTCTGCGTTTAATATCTTTGCATGTTTTTTCGCATTGCGATGAAAACCGATAGTCCGCATTTTGATATCAATCGTCTTGCCGTCATCTCCGGCCAGCTCGGAGATTCTTCCTGTGGCAAAAAGCTTTGTAAGCTCCATCGGAAACAACCTGTCCTGGGCGGTGATAAACCCCTGGGCCATAATCACATCATGAATATTTTCGGCATAGATGTAGGCCATTCCCTTTTCGTCCCTTATGACAGTTACCGGTTCCTTCAAACCGGAAAGCATAAGTTCACCCTCACGGTGAAAATCGTTCAGGGTAGATATTTTTCTATAACCAAAGGCAATGATAAATATGATGAGAATAAATAAAGCCCACTTTACGGATGATCTCATCATTTGTCTCCTTTGTTTAAGGGTTTATCCATTTGCAAGGTCACTTCCCTTTATGGCAAACCATATGGTGCCGGCGATCCCACAGCCAAAAGCGACCAAAAAGTTCGTGGACGGTCCGATTTGCCACAGGAAAGCCCCGCCAAAAGCGGCCACGGATACAAAAGCATCACGCAGAAGATAATAGGTACCAAACATGCCCGCCTTCATTTTATCGGGTGAAAGATCCAAAATCAGTGCTTTTCGCGTTGGTTCGCCAAATTCTTTCAGGCCCCTTAGTATGAAAGCCAGAACAAGCCATTCAAAGGATCGGCAAAATAAGAGGGTCAAAGGAAAAAATGTAAAAAACATAAATGTGATGACAACAAACGGCTTCTTGTGACTTTTATCTGCAAAATACGCCACCGGGATATAGATCAGCATGGCAGTGGTCATTTCAATTCCGGTCAACAGACCGAATTGAAACGCCGTGACCGGCTCGGCAATAATCTTCATGGACCAAACAACGACAAAAGCATAGGGTATCTGTTCACAAAAACGTACCAAAATATCGGAGACGAGCAGTTTTTTCAAAGACGAACCGATATGGGGAAGCATCTTTAAGGGATTTTTTTCAGGCGCATTGTCAGCCTGACCATTTAATTCTTCAGGCTGTTTCTCTTCAATAAGCCCTTGTTGAAGTATTAATGCAACCCCGGCGAGTAGAAAGGCAAATATAAAGGCGATACGCACGCCATCCTGTTCTCCCCAAATACCGATGCAAATCCCACCTAAAATCGGCCCGAGGGCCATCGGGATTCTGCGGACAAACGAATTCATGCTTACACCCATGGTTCGCTTATCGGTTGGAAGAACATGGGCGATGAGGCTCATGGTCGCCGGAAGTGATATCGCACTCCATGATAAAAAAAGGACAGCACCTGCCAACACCGCCTGGAATTTGGGTATGACAATCACGATTAAAAATCCACACATGGCGATGAAGTTGAAAACCATCAAAGCGCGTTTGGTCCCGATTCTGTCGGAAAGATAGCCACCTGCAAAAGCGTACAAGGCTGATAACAGATTATCGAGGCCATTGAGCATTCCCACCGACAAGGCACCGCCACCGAGTGCGATGAGATAAATCGGCAGAAACCGCTCCGCCATTCTTTCGCCCATCCCAACCAGAATCACCATGCACAGCATCCCAACGGTGCTCCTTTGCAGGCCTAAAAAACCCGGTATTTCAGAAACCCGCTTTTGTAAAGAACGGCTCATGATTCACTTTTTCAGTTTTTTTAATCCCTGAATTAAAACCGGTGATTTTATTTCCACTCATGTCATCCCCGCTTTAAACAATGCGCCCAGCATCTTGTCCAAATCATGTTGATTCTTATAAGGGAGTCTTTCACGCCAGACCTCAACCGTGGTTCCCGGGCTCTTTTTGAGGATTTCCTTTACCTGGGCCCTGGCTTCCGCGTCACGATCCAGTTCAATATATATCGCCGCCAGAAAGGCCCGTGCCGGAAAAAAGTCGGGCATGACGTCGAGGGCTCCCTCCATTGCCGCCTCAGCCTCATCGTACCGATTGTTCAGGAACAGGGCATGCCCAAAATTAAAATGGTTATAGGGGTGGAACGGATCAAGACGCATCGCCCTCTCTATCAGTTCGATGGCCTCTTTTGACCTGCCCGAGAAATTAAGAATGCTCCCGAGCTCCGTAAAGCCCTCGGCATAATTGGGGTTCAGGGCCTCGGGTTCATCAAATACAGCGATCGCCTTTTCATGTTCTTTTTTCCATAAGTAAAGGTTGCCGAGTAAACAGAGCCTTCCTTCGATAATGCTATCCAGATCGATGGCCTTCTTGGCCAGTTCATGGGCACGATCAATTGATTGGGGGTCCTGACTCCATCCCATTGTCCAATCGAGTAGATGTGTCCACCCGGCTTTGATATATGCAAGGGCATATCCGGGATCGACCAAAATGGCTTTTTGGAATATGAGGCGTGCCTGGGTATTTGCCTCCTTCGAGAAGCGGTTGTAATATTCCAGGCCGCGTAAAAAGTGATCATAGGCCACAACATTATCCGTAGCCTTTTCAGCAAGGCGTCTGTGTTCTTCTTCCCCCAGCTTTACGGCTAAAACCGTCACGATTTTTTGGGTAACTTCATCCTGAAGGGCAAATATGTCTCCTAGATTTTTATCATACCGCTCCGCCCAGATGTGACCCCCCGATACCGCATCAACCAGTTGGGCGGTAATCCGCACCCGCTCGCCGGCTTTTCTGACGCTGCCTTCCAAGACATACCGTACACCGAGGTCCTTGCTCACCTGCTGTACTTTGACCGGCTTATCCTTATATGTAAACACCGAGTTGCGGGCAATAACGAAGAGTTCGGAAATCTTTGACAGATCGGTAATCAGGTCTTCTGTGATGCCATCACTGAAATACCCTTGCTCGGAATCACCGCTCATGTTGACAAACGGCAATACTGCGATGGAAGGTTTGTCCGGAAACGAAAGATCTTGGATCCCACCCAAAGCGGGCCTTGACCTGTCATTTGCATCCATCCGCACCCGATATATGCTGACCGGATCCGGGATATTTTTGACCGTCTGTTCGCCAAGGTAATCATATCCCAAAGAGAGCTTGTTTTTCACCTGATCATAAACAATTTTGGAGATGCAAATGCCCCCTCCGTCGGCGAAGCCTTCCAACCGGGCTGCAATATTTATCCCGTCACCATAGATCCGTTTCTCCTCCTCTATGATATCTCCTAGGTTGATCCCGATTCGAAACACCATCTGGCGGTTTTCGGGTAATCCGGTGTTCCTTGATTTTATCTCCTTTTGAATCTTGACAGCACACGCCACCGCATCGACCACACTGGCAAACTCCGCTAAAAGGTTATCGCCGGGTGAATCAACAACCCGACCCCCATGTTTATCAATACGGGTGGCCATCACTTCCTTATAAAGAGTCAACGTTTGGACCGTCGCTTCTTCATCGTCGCGCATCAGTCGACTATAGCCCTTGACGTCGGCGCTGAGGATAGCGGCAAGTTTGCGTTTTATACCTGCTGTGGCCATGGGATCACCTCTGTATCGGTTTTAGAAAATAGAACAGCCTTGGCGAAGGGCAAAGGCGTCCAGTGCCTTTAAATATACCGATTCAGCCATAAAGGGTCAACTGCAATCTCGGACCTGCAAAACAGGTCTATCCCCTTGATGTAACCGGTTCTCTTTTAAAGCGAGTATCCTCATCAGGCAAAGGGTAATTAGAAATTGTTATGGAAAAAACGACTTGAACTTGTTAAGATGTATGATCGGCTTTAAAAATATCGATATGAAACAACGGTTTTATGAGGGACATCATGGTCGGCAAATTCGATACCGAATATCAGCATCATAATCGGCTGGGCCTCCACATCTTCTCAAATGAAGACCTACATAAGATCCACGCTGCGACTTTAGAGGTTCTAGAAAAAACAGGTATTTTTGTTGAAAATGCGAACGCCCTGGAACTGTTTAACGGTGCCGGCGCCATTATCGATAACAAGAAAAAGGTGGTAAGGATTCCCCCTGGACTGGTTGAAGAATCGATTCGTTCAGCACCCTCTAAAATTGTTTTGGCCGGTCGCGACCCGAAACACGACAAAATTCTCGAGGCAACCAGGTCTTTTTCACCAATTTCAGCGAGGGTATTCAAGTAGTCGATCTATATACCGGCAAGCACAGAACGCCGATCAAATCGGATCTTGTCAATGTGGCCAGAGTCGTCGACTTTCTCAGTGACGTCGATATTTGTGAAAAGGCACTCAGCGCTCACGATGTCCCCCAGGAAATTGCACCGCTCCATAATGCAGAAGCGTTCCTTTCGCACACGACCAAACACTGCTGTTTCGGCCCGGGAAACGGCATGCTCTTAAAAAAAATCGTTGACATGGGAGCCGCCATCGTCGGGGGGACCGACAGGCTCGAAGAACGACCTATCATATCGTTTACCACCTGCCCGGTCAGCCCCTTGAAGTTGATCAACGAATGCTGTGAAATTATAATGGAGGCTGCCCGCTCAGGTTTGACGGTTAATATCTTATCCATGGCATTGGCAGGCGGCACTTCTCCGGTCACCCTTGCGGGGACAATAGTAACGCACAACGCGGAAGTCCTTGGCGGGGTGGTGTTAAATCAATTAACATCCAAAGGCGCACCAATCATTTACGGCAGTTCGACAACTGCAATGGATTTAAGGCTGGCTGCAGCAGCGGTGGGATCTCCGGAGTGTGCGATTATCAGTGGTGCTGTGGCTCGATTAGCCCGTTACTACAGCCTGCCGAGTTATGTTGCCGGCGGTTAGGGTGACAGCAAAATTTCCGACATCCAGGCCGGCCACGAAAAGACACTCACAGGCCTTATTCCAGCGTTGGCAGGCGCCAACCTGATTTATGGTTTGGGGATGCTCGAAAGCGGCATCACGTTTGATTTTGGCCAACTGGTTTTGGATAATGAATTTGCACGGATGATCAAACATACGCTGGCGGGAATTCCGGTAAGCGACGAGAGCTTGGCCGTCGATGTCATAAAAGAAGTGGGACCCTTCCGGGACTTTTTAAGCCATGACAGTACATTGAGGCATATGCGATCGCAATCTCAACCCCGGCTAATAGACCGGAGAACCCGGGAGGACTGGCTGAGCCTCGGCGAAACCGATTTGTACCAGCGAGCGACTGACCAAGCACAACACATTGCCAAAACCCACCGGCCGGAACCGCTCCCGGATAATGTTCTTTCAAGACTCAGATCCATTGTTGAGGAAACAGAAAAGGAATTGAGAATTTAACCCCGAGTGAGCACAAAAAACCTCAACTGGAGGGTTTTTAGTTTAACGAATAACATCTAATCGTGTTTTGACTCGATTAGGGTTTAAAAAAAGTTGAGGAGGCCAATGAAAGAGACCATTTCAACCCGGATGGGGGACGGACAGCGCGTTTTTATGCCGAAAACAGCGGTAAAAGAAGATCTGTTAAAGGGAACAAAAAATGCAGCTGAAAAAGGGAGTATCCCTGAATTGACGTCGGATGATCTTGAACAGCTCTTTGACATTTTTGCGGAACCATCGAGGGTGGTCAGTGTTTCGCCGGGTAGTGAGGTGATTGTAACCGACGATGGTTGTAACATGAGCTTCTATTCTGCGCAAGATAGCGGGGGCGTGGGTATTCCGTTGACCCGTTTACAGGCGGTTCTCACCCATGAGCGAGCCTGTGCTGCCGATACCACCTCCATCGGTCATGGTGATTACAGCTTCAAACCAATAAAACCGATCATTAACTATGAAACACATGAATATTATAACGCTTCAATGTTGACCACTGTACCGTTGTTTTATGGGGCTCAGCCGAATCTGGGACTCTATTTCCGTCCGGACGGTCCTTTCCCAAACCCTTGGGAATTGATGAATAAAGGGGAGATCAAGGCATCTTTTCAAGCACAGGAGGCAGCGGCAGAGAAACTGACCCGTGATATTGTTTTTGTTGGGAAGAAACTTTCCGAGGTCGGTTGTGAGGGTATCAATCTCGATACAGCCGGATCGGCGGGTGACGTTGACTTTTATGCCGCTTTACAAGCCGTGGTGGCACTAAAGCAGGCTGCTCCGGAGATGGGAGTGGAATTTGGGTCTTCCGGAGAATTTATTATGGGGATGCACGGAGATATTCGATTTGACGGAAAACGGATAGCCGGCATGTACCCCCATCAACAGGTTAAGGCGGCTGAAGCAGCGGGAGTTGACATTTATGGTCCGGCCGTCAACACCGATACTGCCAAGTCCATCCCGTGGAATCTGGCCCGTGCTGTGACTTTTGTTAAACATACAGTTTCCGTCGCAAACATACCTGTCCATGTCAATGTCGGTATGGGTGTCGGGGGAATCCCCATGCTCGATGAACCTCCTATTGACTGTGTGACAAGGGCTTCGAAAGCATTGGTGGAGATCGGCAAGGCGGATGGATTGTAGGTCGGCGTCGGTGATCCCTTTGGTATGCCGATTGCCCATATTATGGCGTCAGGTATGGGAGGTATCCGGACCGCCGGAGATCTGGTAGCCTGGATGCAAATTACCCGTAGGATGAAAATTACCGAAGCCAAAAATTACGTGGCAGATCGACTGGGTGTAAGCCTTCTTGATTTGACCGATGAAGCGGTGATGCGCGAGATCAGAAACGACCTGGGCATCGGGACAGTCACGGCAACGGCCGGTGGCCCAAAGGGAATACGTGCCAAGCTAAAAGTCGCGGAGTTACTCGATATCCAGATCAATTCGGTTACACGATTTCAAAAACAAATCGTATCCTGACACTCTAAAAACGTTAGCTTACTTTTCCGGTTTGTCCGGATTTTAGGTAAAAAATGGACCTCTATTACACTCTGGCCATTCTTGTAACGCTGACCGCTCTCTTTAGCTATATCAACCATAAGTTCTTGGGGCTACCGGTCACCATCGGTGTTATGCTGATCGCCCTTATCTTGTCCCTGGTAATCATCCTCCTCGGTATGCTCGGTTTTGGTTTGGAAGCACATGCCAAAAAGGTGCTGAGCCAGATTGAATTTGATCGAACCCTGCTCCACGGCATGCTCAGCTTCCTCCTTTTCGCCGGTGCGCTTCATATCAACATAAATGATCTTGCTGCAGGCAAATGGATTATCGGTTCCCTTTCGACGGTTGGCATACTCTTATCCATGTTCTTTGTGGGGACCATAGTATGGCTGATTCTGACAGTATTAAAGATTCCCCTTTCTTACATTTACTGTCTGCTCTTCGGTGCCCTTATCTCACCGACAGACCCTATTGCGGTCCTCGGGATCCTTAAAACCGCAGACGCACCGAAGAGTCTGGAAATAAAGATTGCAGGAGAATCTCTTTTTAATGACGGCATCGGCGTTGTGGCCTTTTTAATCCTTCTGGAGATTACCCTCGGAACCCACCCTGTTTCTGCCGGCTACGTCGGCATGCTTTTTTTTCAGGAGGTTATGGGTGGCGCTGTATTGGGGTCAGCCATCGGTTATATAGCCTACCGTATGATAAAGAGTGTCGACAACTATCAGGTGGAGTTGATGATAACACTTGCCCTGGTAACCGGCGGCTATGCACTTGCCCGCGCCATCCACGTTTCCGGTCCCATCGCCATCGTGCTGGCTGGACTTCTTGTGGGTAATCAGGGTCGTCTGTTAGCCATGTCGGAGAAAACGCGTGACCATCTTGATCTCTTCTGGGAGTTGATCGATGAAATTTTAAACGCGGTGTTGTTCCTGTTGATCGGTCTTGAGGTGCTGGTATTGACTTTTCCGCGATATTCGGTGTTGGCCAGTCTCCTTGTCATACCGGCTGTACTTATGGTTCGGTTTGTCATCATTGGTTGTCAGGTGACACTGTTACGTCCCATACAGCGATTTAGCCCGGGCGCCATAAGAATCATGACCTGGGCGGGTCTTCGGGGCGGTATTTCAGTGGCATTGGCACTGTCTTTGCCAACGGGATATACGCGCGAGATCATCCTGACGATCACCTACGCAGTAGTTGTCTTCTCTGTTCTCGTCCAGGGACTTACCATTGGAAAAGTGGTGAGAAAACAGAGCATGAAAAATAAACGACTCAAGTAGCAATCGAGAGTGACCGGTGGACACCGGGTTCCAAATGGTGTATCATACTGTTTGGTTCTGGTCAGCTTTCCATTGTAAAAGCTTATTTTTGACGAAATTCAGCCCAGCGCAAAATAGCACGCATCCTTTGCATATTGATAAAAAATAGAAACAAGGAGAGTTGTCATGGCGACAGAAGATAAAAGAGAATATATTCGACTTGAAACTTCAAGGCCCGTTGAATTTACTGTTCAGAGGCGCACTTACTATGGTTCAATCGAAAATATCGGCAGTGGTGGCGTCTTTGTGAAAACCAGCCAGACGTTTTCAATCGGACAGGAGATCTCGATGAGTTTTCCATCCCCGCCCTTTGAAAAAGAGGATAGGACCGGTACAATCGTCGATATAAACCCCAAAGGCTTTCGTGTAAAATTCAATCATCCCGGGTACGCCAGATAAAGTCCAAAAACACATCCTGATTGCGGGTCAAAGCGTCGAGATTATTTTTCAATGCCAAGAAGTTCAACTTCAAAAATCAACACTGCGTTTGGACCGATACTTGGGCCGGCGCCCTGTTGACCATAGGCAAGCTCAGATGGTATAAAGAGTTTATATTTACTACCCACGTTCATCAGTAAAAGCGCTTCAATCCACCCCTTAATCACACCGTTAACAGGAAATGACGCCGGTTTTCCTCTTTTGTAGGAACTGTCAAATTCAACGCCATCGATCGTGGTTCCTCTATAATGTACCTTAACCTTATCGGTTTTTTCTGGATTGGGTCCGTCGCCCTGTTTCAAAATCAAATATTGTAGACCGCTCTCAGTTGTTACCACACCTTTTTTCTTTCTATTTTCTTCCAGAAATTTATTTCCCACCTCAATAGCCCCCTTTGCCAATAACTTATTTTTTTCTCTCTGCCTTTTATTCATTTTTGCTGAAAATTCACGCATGACGGACTCAGCCTCTTCTTCAGCCACCCGGAGCGTCTTTTTGTTAAACTGATCCTTTATGCCATCTATCAATAGATCGAGCTCTATCTCTTCTTTGAAATTCTCTAGTGACTTGGCTATATTGTTTCCGATAATATAGCTTATTTTATCCTTATAATTTTCAAGGGGTTTGGCGTTTTCATTTTCAGCAAGGACGTCGCTATTGTTGATGAAAAGAAACAGACTACAAATACATATTGAGAAAATAAAGGTAGTTTTCACAAATAGCTCCTATCTTTATATGTTGGTTAATGCCTGGTCCGCCAAAGGCGGAATGTGCGCTCGCTGTTGATGGGCACAAGCCTAATCCTCAAGCATCCAGATCGGTATCCACACACCGATTTCTTTTCCCATAGGCTCACTGTAGAAAGTGGCTACTTTTTGGGTTCGGTTCCGTATCGCAATTTTTTGGGTTGCGATATTATCCTCACCGATGATGGAAAAAAGTTTCCGATCGCCGATCCGTGCGGTCAGCCCTTCTAAGAGTTTGGTGCCGATACCCAAACCCCGATATTCCGGCCGGACCGAGGTATACCCCCTTTCCAGGTGTTTACTGAGATCAAGACCGGAGCGTTCTTTCACCGACTTTACATATTCCGGCCGGGGTTGCTTCAAACTTGAGTTTCCTACAATCAAGCCCTCTTCCTCGGCATATCCGATCAAAAACGCCCGCTCTAGATTGTACCTCACCCACTTGGTGTCTACCGAACCACCCGCTTCGACCATACGACAAATTTCATCCAAATATCCGGGCAACAGGTCTTTTGGCTCAACAAAATGGTAAACCAAATTCTGTCCCAGCGTATAGACAGAATCTCCATCATCCCGTACCCGTCCTCGCAAAAATCTTTTGAGGCCGTATCTGTTTAGGTACAACAGCAGATATACCGGATCCTTCAAATGGCTCCAGACCGGTCGACCGGGTAGTTTAGCGATTTGCTGATAGTCTGTC
>Ga0255058_10001300_pt1 | contig 14086 bp, 11 predicted proteins | sample Cases_109_9_MG_FD_188637 | JGI IMG/M metagenome (GOLD analysis project Ga0255058, IMG submission 188637) | Seawater microbial communities from Amundsen Gulf, Northwest Territories, Canada - Cases_109_9 | ecosystem: Environmental > Aquatic > Marine > Gulf | place: Canada: Northwest Territories... | reverse complement strand
GAGAGCAGTCCACGACCATGCCGACTCTATTCATCTCGTCGATCACCTGGCGCCCGAAGTCGGTGAGGCCGATATCCTCGTCATGGCAGCCGGAGCCGGCCAGATTGTTGCGGTTATAGGCAAAGAGCATGTGGCGCACGCCGGCCTCGTAATAGAGTTGCACCAGATCGACCCGGCCACCCAGCGCGTTCATGCCCTCGATATCGAAGGTGACGGCAATCTTGCCTTCCGCTCGCGCCAGGTCGATGTCGCCAACCGACGCGACGATGCGGCAGTAGGGCGCCTCGATCGGCAGGCGGCATCGCAGTGCGGCGATAGTCTCCATCGCCTGGGTCCAGGGTTGGAGATCATATGCGACATTGATGGAAAGGTAATCGACGCCCGCTTCGCGCCAAGGCGCGAGAAGCGGATCGAGTGGCGCATCGGGTAGCGTTTCGAAACCGCCGTGGTCGTCCCAGACGAAGCTTTCTCGATAAATCGCCGATGCGTCCATCACGCCGACCCCACGCCGAATGTCGGGTTAGCATAGATGATAGGACGGCAGCTGACAGCTTCTCGAGAGGTTTCCTTTTGGTGGGCGCCACAAGCTCTAAAAATTTACCTCAATCATGAACATCGGTGTGAAAGGTCTTTGAAATAATCTGCCAGCCGTCTGTGGTCCGTAGCAATGTTAGGTAGTCGGTGAAATATTTCGGCGGCATGGCACAATTGACCGTCGCAAGGGCCGTATCGGGTCCGGCCTTGTGGATCGACAAGATCCGGTCGTGACGCCTCAGGCCCTGATCGCGGGGCGACCGGCGGGCCGCGATCATCTCGAAATACTGGTCACGCGAAAGGTCGGTCACCGTCGCCCCGTCGGTTAAATACAAGTGCGAATTCGGGTGGAACAGGCGACCGAATTTGTCCAAATCGCCGTCATACAAGCCATCGAAATAGTCCTGCAGCAGGTCGGCGATCTCGCCGATGCTGGCATCGCTGAAACGATCGCTCATGAATTTATCTCCGTTTCGTCATTCTGGGATCTCCCGGATGGCCACCGAGGGACATCTCGCACGCGCCTGGTCCTTTGTTCAAGAGGAGAAGACAGTGGGTCGCTTACCGGAGGCCAGGCTCCAGGGTCTCGTCGGGATCGATCCACTCGTCGACCGGCACGGACTCCCGCCACTCGTTCGGTGCGTCGGGGCCGCCTGCGCGCAAGGTGGAAAAGTCGACCGGCAGGATACGGGCATAGCCGATGGCGCTCTCGACGACGATCACCTCCGAGCCGCTAGCGAGCACATCGCTCTCGATGGGTGTTACGACGGTTATGAAGGAGCCGTCATCGCGGGCGATGATGTATTCCACACCGTCGGTTGAATCGGATGCCTCGCTGATCCCGAACCCTGCCGCCCCGCCAGCCGCCGCCGCCAGCCACTTCACCACGTCGGGAGAGCCCGTAAGCACGGCAACGGCGATCCCCAATACGGCCCCTACACCGGCGGCGATCGTATTGAAGGTCTCGTCCTCCTGGCCGGTGCGTTCGATCGTCACCGGCCGCACGGCCACGATCTCGCCCATGTCGGTGACCTGGCCCATGCCGAGCTCGGACCCTAGATAGGTGTCCTGCGTGGGGTTCGTGGCGCAAGCGCCGATCGCGATAGATGCAATCAGAAATAGCGTAAAGCTCTTCATGCTTGGCAGCTAAACCGATATTCAGGGCCGAGTCGAGTCCGCGTAGAAGCTCAACTTAGGATCGCGTCTCTCTTTCACAGCGCGGGTCCCATCAGGTAGGTGGGCAGCCAGGTCGCGATGGCGGGAAAAAGGCAGAGCAAGAGAATAGCAACGACCATGCACAGCATGAAGGGCAGGGCGCCCATCAATACGGTGGGCAGTTTCACGTCCGGGACGATCGCGTTGATGACGTAGAGGTTAAGCCCGACCGGCGGCGTGATCAGTCCGATTTCCATGTTGATGGTGAATATCACGGCGAACCAATAGGGATCGAAGCCCACCTGGGTGATGATCGGCAGCAGTATCGGCGCCGTCATCAAGATCACCGCGACCGGCGGCAGGAAGAAGCCGGCGACCAGCAAGAACAGATTGATCAGACCCATCAGCGCCCATTTGTTGACCGCCAGCTCGACGATGAACTGGGCGACCGACTGGGTGACGAAGAGCGACGAGAGGGTGAAGCTGAACAGCGCCGAGGCACCGATGATCATCAGGATCATCACGCTCTCGCGCATGGACTCGCTGAGGATTTTCCAGATCTTGCTGGGCTGCCAAACCCCGTAGATGACCGCCACGAGAAGCAAGCAGAACAGGGCCCCCACCCCGGCCGCTTCCGAAGGCGTGGCGACCCCGCCGTAGAGCACGTAGAGCACGCCGACGATAATCGCGAGGAACGGCAGGACTCGTGGCAGGATCTCCAGTTTCTGCCGCCAAGTGAAGTGTCCCGCCAGGTTCTTGAGACTGTAGCCGTGCCGGTGGGCGATGAACAGCGACCAGGCCATGAACAACACGGTCAGCAGCAGCCCGGGCAGCACCCCGGCGAGGAATAGGCGGCCGATAGAGGTCTCGGTGGCGATGCCATAGACGATCATGGTGATCGACGGCGGGATGAGGATGCCAAGCGTACCGCCCGCGGCGATCGATCCGGTGGCAAGCCCGTCTGGAAACCCACGGGCCCGCATCTCCGGGATGCCCATCTTGCCGATCGCCGCGCAGGTGGCCGGCGAGGAGCCGCTCAAGGCGGCGAATATGGCGCATGCGCCGATGTTCGAGATGATCAGGCCGCCGGGAACGCGGTGGAGCCAGCGGTCCAACGCCTCGTATAGATCCTTGCCGGCCGGCGAGGAGGCCACCGCCGCCCCCATGACGATGAACAGGGGAATGGAGACGAGCGCGAACTCCGCCAAGCCGCCGAAGAACGTTTCCGCCACGACATCGAGCGCACCCAGCCCTTCGAAGGCAACGAGGAAGGCGACCGCCACCAGCCCTAGACCGAAGGCGACGGGTATCCCCGTGGCCAGCACCGACAAGGTGGTGACCACGACGAGCAAACCGATGATTAGCGGATCCATCGGCTAATCTTCGCCGGACCGAAGGGCGCGATCGACGCTCGACGGGCCTTCACCCATAAGCAGCTCGGCGATGTCGGCCAGGTACTGCAGCGCCAAGAGGCCGATGCCCAAGGGCAGCGCCAGATAGGGGATCCAGAGCGGCAACTCCCAAATCGTGTCCGTTCGCCATCCGCCGACGAGCGCTTCGTCGAACAGGACGTAGCCATACCAAGCGAGGATGCTGGCGAAGATCAAACCGCCGCAGCTGGCGATGATCGCCAAGATGCGTCGACCGCGCGCACCCAGATAGTTCGGCAGAAGATCGACGTTCACATGTCCCTTGACGGACAAGATATAGGGGCTGCCAAGAAAGGTTGCGGCAACCAGTGAGAAGGTCGCGTAGTCGGTTTGCCAGGTGGCGGAGGCTTTCAGGAAATAGCGGATCACCACCATCTCGCAGACCACGAGAATGGCCGACGCGATCAGCCCGGCCGCCAGCATTCCGAAAAGCTTGGATGCCAGGTGGACGGCCACGATGAACAGTCTCATGCGCGTCACCGGTGCGTGTATGGAAAGGCGGCCCCTCCCGCCCGGGACCGGCAGGTCCCGGGCCGGGAGGGGTGCGAAACGCGAGGAGACTATTCGACAGCCAGGGCCTTATCGATCAGTTCGCGGCCCCCGGGAACCTTCTCCGCAAATGACTTGTAGGAGGTTTGGTCCGCAATGACGCGCCACGCCGCGGCTTGCTCGGCCGTCATGGCCACAACCTCGACACCGGCGCCTTTGTAGGCCTCTACCAGCTTGTCGTCCAAGCCCTTGGCGGCGTCAAAGAAGAAGTCCTCGGCCACTTGGCCGGCCGCCATCAGCGCATCGCGTTGCTCTTGGGTCAGGCCCTCGAACGACTGTTTCGACATGAGGATCGGCTCGTACATGAACCAAAGGGCAAATTCCCCTGGCGCCGTCAGGCAGGTCACCTGCTCGAAGATCCGGTAAGAGACGAAGCTGCCAGAGCTGGTATTGGCGCCATCGAGCACGCCCGTCTGCAACGCCGTGTATATTTCCGAGCTCGGCATGGATTGGATCGATGCGCCCGCACCGGCCAGCATCTGGTTGAAAGCCTTGCCGGCGGCGCGGAACACCTGACCCTTAATAGTCTCGGGCTCGAGAACACAGTTTTTCTTCGAGGCAAATCCACCGGCCAGCCAGGCATCCGACAGCACGACCACGCCGGCCTCGTCGATGATGCCTTTGATCTGCTCCATGAACGGCGAGTCGTTGAGACGCTTGGCATGCTCGTGGTTCTTCACCAGGCCCGGCATGAGGGTCGCGTCGAATTCAGGGTGGCGGCCGGCGGCATAAGCCAGCGGAAACGCCGAGATATCCAACTGCCCCTTGACCATGGCGCCCCATTGTTCCTTGGGCTTGTAGAGGGACTTGGCGGGATAGACTTGAACGTCGAGACCGACGTCCGCGTTGGCGACTTCGCGGGCGATGATCTGAACCATCTCGTCGCGCACGTCACCCTTTCCCCCCGGCCATTGGTGTGAGGCTTTAAGAGTTTCCGCGCTGGCGGAAACGGCGATCGCCGGTGCCGCCATTATAAATACCAGAGCCGTAATAAGCTGCTTCTTCAGCATGCCTCTCATTGGATTTGCCCTCCCTGATTCAGCTCCAACTTGTTTCGGATCACAGCCTGCCGTTAGCAGAACTTCGCTTGTCCGATTGGGTTATAGATGATCGCATTCGCGCTTGTGAATAGGGGACCCTAGGCTTGTTTGCGCCCACGAATCAAGTTTGGAACATAATCTGGTTTGCAACCGTGGCGCGCTGCCCAGTGCGCCGCATGGCCTTCACGTCATTCGGCGGCTTCAGTGCCGATCGACTTCAGGACATGCGAAAGATCCAGCGGCTCCGGCGGGCGCGTTACATCGGCATGGGAAGAACGCGGCAGCCAACGCTCGAATTTTTTTGCCAGAGACCGCGAGCCGTGCAGTTCGATGGCCTGAGACCCAACCGCCACACACACTGGGATGTCGCCCATCGAGACCCGGGTCATGGTTCGTAAGTCGGTCACCACATAAAGATCGACCTCATAACCAGGATCTTGGACGCAGAGATCAACCGCAAGTTCGGTCACGATGAGCCACCATTTATCGACCCACCAATTGCCTTTCGCCAACCTCGGCCGGTCCGTGTACTCGAAACACACGACCGTCTGCCCAGGTGGAAAATGCTGCTTATCGATGCTGCAGCGCAGGAACCACATAAACAGGCTTACATCCAACTCGTCCTCGGCAAGGCGGTTGCGCACCCAGCGCTGACCCCAAGCGCCATAGAGCTCGATGATAGGCCTTACCTCAAGCCCAGCCGGTGTCGGATGATATTCAACCACCCCGGCCGCGGACGCCGGCCGGCGCGTGATAAGCCCGCAATCCTCGAGGCTCTTGAGGCGTTTTGAAAGCAACGTCGGTGACATTCTCGGCACGCCCTTGCGAATCTCGTTGAACCGGCGCGCGCCGCCCAAGAGGTCGCGCAGGATCAGCAGGGTCCACCTTTCATTGAGGATCTCAGCTGCGCGTGCGACCGGACAGTACTGTCCATAACTTGTCATGATGGCTGCAGACTAGCTGGCCGCCGACACGCATTCCAGTACATTTCCTGTACTTGAGGACGAGGGCTCCTTTCACGATTATGTCTGCACCCGCTTTTGGCCACGACGCGCCGCGACGATTTCTGAGGAGGCAATAATGTCGGATCCAACTATGCCTGAGATTGTAGAGGAAACGCCTTTGGGGAGCGACGCCGTAAGCGTCTTGGCGGAGGCCCTGCGGGGGCCGGTTCTCACGCCGGCGGACCCAGGATATGACGACGCACGGGTGATTTGGAATGGCAGTGCCGACAAGCGCCCGGCGATCATTGCCCAGTGCGTCGGCGTGGCCGACGTGATCGATGCGGTCGACTTCGCGCGGAAGCACGATCTCCTGGTGGCAGTGCGCGGTGGCGGGCACAACGTCGCCGGAAACGCCGTTTGCGATGGCGGGATCGTGATCGACTTGTCTGCCATGAATGGGGTACGGGTCGACCCAGGGGCCCGCCGGGCGCGGGCCGGCGGGGGTGCTACCTTAGGTGATGTCGATCGCGAGACCCAGGCCTTCGGTCTCGCCGCGCCCTTGGGCGTGGTCTCGCTTACCGGCATTGCCGGTCTCACCCTGTGTGGTGGAATGGGTTGGTTGCGCCGCAAGCACGGCATGGCTTGTGATGCGCTGGTTTCGGTCGATCTGGTCACCGCCGACGGGCAGTTTCTCACCGCCAGCGAGACCGAGAATTCCGATTTGTTCTGGGCTGTGCGCGGCGGTGGCGGCAATTTCGGAGTCGTCACCTCATTCGAATACGAGCTTTACCCTGTCGGGCCCATGGTAACGCTTTGTGCGCCCTTCTACCCTTTGGAAGAGGGCGGGCGCGTCATGCGGCGTTGGCGCGACTTGATGGTCGAAGCGCCGGAGGACTTCGCGTCCAATTTCCTGCTCTGGAGCATCCCGACCCACCCGAACTTCCCCGCCGAGCTGCATGGCAGACCGGTTGTCATCGCCGCCGGTGTACATATCGGTGCGTTGGAGGAGGGCGAGCGTGTGATCCAGCCGTTACGCGAGTTGGGCGACCCCGTGCTCGATCTCAGCGGGCCGGCGCCCTACGCCGGCGTGCAAAGCGCTTTCGATCCCTTGTTCGTCAAAGGCGAACGGTTGAACTATTGGAAATCGATTTATACCGATAGCCTGGACGACCAGGCAATCGACCTGATCATCGCCCGTGCGAACGATCGGCCCTCACCCTGGTCGTTAATCGCGGTCTGGCAATTGGGCGGCGCCATGAGCCGTGTCGATCCGGAAAAAACCGCGATCGGCGAACGCCGAGCACCCTATCTCGTCAGCTTCGATACCTCGTGGACGGAGGCCAGTGACAACGACCGCGCGATCGCTTGGACACGGGACGCCTGGGCCGAGATGAAGCCCTTCTCGCGCGGTGGCGCTTACCTCAATTTCCCCGGACAAGGCGAAGAAGGCGAGGCATTGTTGCGGGCCTCCTACGGCGATGCCAACTACGATCGCTTGGTCCGGACAAAATCCGAGTACGATCCGGCCAACCTATTCCGGCTTAACCAGAATATCCAACCCGCCAAGTAGGCGGCCAATTTCGCCTGCTCGCGACATGTCTCATAAGAACCGTCTGCCGGTGATCTGGACGATTGCCGCGAAGTGCCCGGATTGCTATCAGGTTCATCACACGGCGGACGGGGTGAGGCGGGCACATGGAGAGCAAGACCACGGAACTGCACGAGGCAATGGGGACTTGGCGCCGCGATATCCATAAACACCCGGAGTTGGGCTTTCGCGAGGTGCGCACGGCGGCCAAGGTGGCCGACCTCTTGGAGGACTTCGGGCTGGAGGTGCATCGCGGCGTCGGCACCACCGGGGTGGTCGGCGTCCTGCGCCGCGGCCAAGGCAACCGGGCGATCGGGCTGCGCGCCGACATGGATGCCCTGCCCATTCAAGAGGCCAACGACTTCGCGCACCGCTCGGTCAACGACAAGGTCTTTCATGGCTGCGGCCATGACGGCCACACCGCCATGCTGTTGGGTGGGGCCAGGCGTCTGGCGGAGGAAGGCGACTTCGACGGCAGCGTCTATTTCATCTTCCAGCCGAGCGAGGAGGATGGCCGGGGGGCGCTGTCGATGATCGACGACGGTCTATTCGAGCGCTTTCCCATGGATGCGGTCTACGGTTTGCACAACATGCCGGGCCTTCCGGCCGGGCATTTCGCCGTGCGCAAGGGGCCCATGATGACCTCGGAGGACATCTTCGTTATTACCATCCAGGGACGCGGCGGTCATGCCTCCATGCCCGATCGCACCGTGGATCCCGTGGTGATCGGGGCGGAGGTGGTGCTGGCGCTCCAGACCATCGTTTCGCGCTCCGTCGGGCCCCAGGACTGGGGCGTGGTTTCGGTGACCGAGATGCTGACCGACGGCGCGCGCAACGTCATTCCCTCCGTGGTGACCATCAAAGGCGACTGCCGTGCGCTTACGGCCGAGACGCAAGGCCGCATCGAGGCCCGCATGCGGCAAATCGTAGCGGGGATCTGTGCCGCGCATGGCGCCGAAGGCCAGGTCGACTACCGGCAAGACTTCGTCGTGACCGTGAACACGCCGGCCGAAACCGAGGCCGCCGTAGCGGCCGCCCGCCAAGTGGCCGGCGAGCCCGCCGTCGACCCCGACTGCCCGACTTGCGGCGGCTCGGAGGACTTCGCGCGCATGCTTCAAAAAAAGCCCGGCTGCTATATCCTGATCGGCAATGGGACCGAGGGGCACTGCGGCTCTTCGCTTCACAATCCCCACTATGATCTCAACGACGAGATCCTCGCTATCGGCTGCGATTACTGGGCCACCCTGGTAAAGGCGCAACTTCCGCCGCGCCAAACCTGACCGGGGCTGGCGCCAGGGGTTCTACTTAGCTCGCGGGTAACAGGGAGGTGCCGGGCTTGGAAAAGATGCGCCCGAAGCCCTCGATCTCATCCTTGATCCCGGCGCGGCGCAGGCAGCTCCACATCTGCGCCTGGTTGCTGGTGACGACCGGCTTGCCGGCCAAGTCCTCGATTTCCGCGGCAACCTCGAGCGATCGAATGCCGCCGCAGCTCAGGAAGATCGCATCGGCGTCGGGGCGGTCGATCTCCAGCGCGAAATTCTTCCAGTAGTCGGGCGTCACGCAGCCGAACTCGATGCCGGTCTCCAGGTTCAACCCCTGAATGTCGAGCACCTCGAACCCCTTCGCCACGAGGAATTCCGCCTCCGCCGTGTTGATCTCGTCGAGATAGGGGGTGCCGACCACCAGTCTGCGTGCTCCAAGCTCGCCCAGCGCATCGACGACGCCGGTCACCAAGGTCATCGGCCGCGCATAGGGCGCACCCTTCTTGATCTCGTCCATGATCCGCCGTTCGCCGATCACGATGGAGCCGCTGGTGCAGCTATAGCTGATCACGTCGGGCTGGGTATCCGGCTGCAGGCGCGCGGCGGTATCGGCCATGGCCTCGATGTGGCGGGCGAGGGTCTCGTTCGTGGTGTAGTCGTCGGTTTTCAACCGCGTGAAGTGAACGGCGACCCCCTCGGGGGCCATGGCGAAGATATCAGATTCCGCTGCCAGGTCGGTCGACATCAGAATAAAGCCCAGCTTCGCCCGCCAATGCTTTCCCGCATCGAGTTCCGCTTGCCATGGGCTGGATGCGACCTTGTCGCCCGTCTTGAACATCGCCCCCTCCGTTACACGACCACGTCTTCCAATGCATTGGGATGCGCCGTGATTTGCTCATACCCGTCTTCGGTGACGATGAAACTGTCACCGACCTGCGCGCGGAAGGTCTTGGCGACGCTGACCGAGCCATCGACCGCCAACACCATGCCGGGCCGCAGTACCGTCTTGTCACCATAGACCAGCTGCGGCTTTTCCAGAAAGCTGAAGCCGGTCGCCCGGCCGCAGCGGAACGGATAGTCGAAGCCGGCCGCTTGGATGACCTCGGCATAGCCGGCATGGACTTCCTCCGCGGTGACCCCGGGGCGCAGCAGCTTGAGGGCGGCTGCCTGGCTTTCGAGCGCCACTCGATAAACCGCCTCTTGCGACCTGTCCGCGATCTCGCCGATCCAGAACGTACGGTCAAAGCCGAGTTTGAACCGGTGAAAGTTGGTCATTCCGCAAAAGCACAGGAACACCGGATCGCCCCGCTTCATCACGCGCGTCGTGGCACGGTGATGCGGCATGGTGATCTCCTTGCCCGATGCCATGATCTGCAGGAAGTGCGTGTTCGGCGACATGCGTGCGTCGTCATAGTGCGCCTCGAGCAGCTCGGCCGCCTTGCGCGTGCCGGCCGACGATGTGGCGAGCGCAACCTCGTATTCGCGCACGCCATCGCCGAGCGCCGCGCGGCCCGCCGCCATCATCGCCATCGCGACCTGACCGGCGTGCCGCGCCAGTCCTAGTTCCTCATCCGACTTGATCATCCGCATGTCGGCGACGACCGGCGTGACATCGCCAAGCCGGGATCTGTCGACGATCGTCTCGGTATAGGTGCGCACCATCGGCGGCATCAGATCCGGCTCGATCGCCACGCGACCGGCCCCCGTCAGCACTGCCGCCAAGGCCGCGCGCCATTCGTCGCCTAATCCGTCGTTCCAGGCTTCGATCCGATCCACCACGGCGGCGGTCTCGGCCATGTCCAATTCCATGCTGGGTGTAATCAACAGGCTATCGCCATCCGTCGGGACGACGAGGATCGTCGGCCGCCCGAACTCCATGTGGAGATAGTCGTAGTAGCCGGTGTAGTAATAGACGCTGTCGTCGTCGGTGATCAGCGCGACATCAAAGCCCGCCGCGGCCAGCCTTCCACGAAGGCCGTTCATTCTCCGCGCAAACATCACGCCGATCCCCTGCACAGGTTGGTTGAACAAACGCTGCAATAAATTTCGCGCGATGTATAGACTGAAGCCTACGTGACGAGAGCGTGGATCGAGGCGGCGATGGCGAAAGATGTCAGCGAATGGCTTGGGCGGCTGGGGCTCGAGACCTACGCCGAGGCGTTCGCCCGCAACGATGTGGATCTCCGCTCGCTCCCGCACTTGGACCAGGATGACCTCAAGGAACTGGGCGTCTCGCTCGGCCACCGGAAAGTGATCCTCGCCGCGATCGCCGACCGGCGGGATGGGACGGCGGCCGGGCCCGCCCCGCCGACCGCGGGGTCGGCGACAAGGTCCCGCAGAGAGGCCGAGCGGCGACATCTAACGGTGATGTTCGTCGATCTGGTGGGCTCGACGGCGCTGTCGGGGCGCCTTGACCCGGAAGTAATGCGCGAGGTCATCATCACCTATCAAAATGCCGTGGCCGGGGCGGTGACCCGCTTCGAGGGGCATTTGGCCAAGTACATGGGCGACGGCGTGCTCTGCTATTTCGGCTGGCCGCGGGCGCACGAAGACGATGCGGAACGCGCGGTTCGGGCCGGCCTTTCGATCATGCGGGCCCTTGCCGGCATCACGACACCCGATGGTGGGGCCCTGTCGGCGCGCGCCGGCATCGCTTCTGGACTGGTCGTCGTCGGCGACCTGATCGGCGAGGGGGCGGCCCAGGAAGAAGCCGTGGTCGGCGATACTCCGAATCTCGCTTCGAGGTTGCAGGGACTCGCCGCGCCGGGCCAGCTGGTCTTGGCGAACTCGACGCGCCGCCTGCTCGGTGACGTTTTCGAACTGTCGGATCTGGGCGAGCATGTGCTGAAAGGCATCGACGGCAAAACGGCCGCGTTTGGCGTGCTCGGCGAACGATCGGTGGAGAGCCGATTCGAGGCCCGCTCGTCGGGTGAAATCTCGGCCATGGTTGGGCGCGAGCACGAGTTGGCCTTGATGTTGGAACGGTGGAAGCAGGCGAAGGGCGGCGAGGGCCAACTCGTGCTGTTGACCGGCGAGGCCGGGATCGGCAAGTCGCGCATCACCCGGGCGTTGTTGGACGCGCTTGATGACGACGAGCATCTCCGCCTCTCCCTCCAATGTTCGCCCTATCACCGAGACTCGGCGCTTTATCCCGTGATTCAGCAACTGACCTTTGCCGCTGGAATAGGCGCCGGTGACAGCAACGACGATAAGCTGGACAAGCTGGAAGCGGTGTTGGTGGACGGCAACGCGGCGCCGATCGGCGCCCTGCTCGGTCTGGCGACGGAAGAGCGATACGGCCCGATGAATTTGGCGCCGCAGCAGCAGCGCGCCCAAACGTTGCAGGCACTGGCCGGACAACTGATCGGACTTTCGCGCGACGAGCCGGTGCTCTTCGTTTTGGAGGACGCCCACTGGATCGATGCCACGACGTTGGAGCTGGTCGACCTGTGTCTCGATCAGGTCACCGACGCCAGGGTGCTGATGCTGATCACGGCGCGGCCGGTGTTTGAACACGGTTTCGGCGACCATCCCGCCGTCTCCAGGCTTGCCCTCAACCGTCTCGGGCGCGCTCAGGTCATCGCCATCGTCTCCAAGCTGACCGGAGGCAGGCGGCTGCCGGAGGAGCTGTTGAAGGTCATCGTGACCCAGACCGACGGGGTGCCGCTGTTCGTCGAGGAGTTGACCAAGTCGGTTCTGGAGTCGGGCCAGCTCGAGGCATCCGAAGAGGGGTTCAAGCTAAGCGGACCTCTAAGCCGCTTGGCAATCCCGGCAACGCTGCACGACTCGCTCATGGCCCGTCTCGACCGCCTGCAACCGGTCAAGGACGTGGCGCAGATGGCGGCCTGTATAGGGCGTGAGTTCGACTATCAGTTGCTGAAGACCATCTCGGCGCAAGATGACCTGGAGCTGCGCGGTGCGCTCGATCAACTGGTTTCCGCCGAGCTGATCTTCCGACGGGGTCTGGCGAGCGATGCCACCTATATCTTCAAACACGCCCTGGTACGCGATGCCGCTTACGAAAGCCTGCTCAAGGCACGCCGGCAGGTCATCCATGAAAGGCTCGTGGAGGTGCTGGAAGCGGGTGAGGGCGCCAGGCCCGAAATTCTTGCCCATCACGCGACGCAAGCCGGGCGCCTGGAAGCGGCCATCGGCCATTGGGAGGAGGCCGGCAATGCGGCCATGGCTCAGCCAGCCTACCAGGAAGCCATCACGCATTATCGATCGGCCATCGATTTGATGGAGCACATGGAAGACCAAAAGGCATGGGCAGAGCGCGAATTGAAGATCCAGCTCCGGCTCGCCCAGGCCTTGATCGCGAAGCAGGGACATGGGGCCGCGGCCACGGCGGAAGCGTTCGCGCGGGCCGCCGTTCTGGTCGAGGAGACGGGCAACATCGATCTCCGTGTGCCGGTCTACTACGGTATTTGGGTCGGCCACTATCTGCGCGGCGAACACGAAAGAAACTTTCGCACGGCAAGCGAGCTAACGAGTCAGGTGGACCGGCAGGACGACATCGTCCCGCGACTGATCGCGCACCGCTTGTTCGGGACGACGCTTGTCGCCTTGGGTCGGCTTGGCGAGGCAAGGCGACACCTCGAGACCTCGGTCGGTCTGTACTTGCCCGAGGCGCACGAGGATCTGGCCAATCAGTTCGGGCAGGACCCAGCCATTGCGGCGCGCACTTACCTCACATTCAACATGTGGCTGCTGGGATACGTCGATCAGGCCGCCGGCCACGCCGCGGCGATCGAAGAGGCCGCCGATCGCCTGGCCCACGTCAACACGGTCTGTTGGGTGGCCATGCATTTGGCGACCTACGCGCTCTATTCCCGGAACGATGAGCTCTTGCGCACAAGCGTCGCGCGACTTGACGCGGTGTCGTCACAGCACGGGATGCGGCTTTGGCAGAATTATTGCGAGTTCTCTAAAGGACTGATGCAAAGCAGGGCCGGCGACCCGTCGGGTCTGGAACGGTTCGAGAAAGCCTTCGACGAATACGTATCCAACGGCCACTGGTTGTTCATGCCGATTTTCAAAGTCGAGCAGGCGAGGGAATTGTATCGGCTTGGGCGCAACCGGGACGCGTTGCTGGTGCTTCAGGAAGCAAAGAATATCATCGAGGTCACGGGTGAGTGTTGGGCAGAGGCCGAGCTTTGTCGGGTCGAAGGAGAAACCGAAGCGGCTCTATCCCGCCAGGGCGAGGCCGAGACGGCCTTTCGACGGGCCCTGGAGATCTCCCGGGCTCAGGGCGCGAAATCCTGGGAGCTGCGCGCCGCGACTAGCCTCACAAGACTGTGGGCTAAGCAGGGCGATCACCGGACGGGGCTCGACCTACTGCAACCGGTCCATGCCTGGTTCACCGAGGGTCACGATACGCCTGATCTTAAAGACGCCAAGGCACTGCTCGATCAGCTCGGCTGACGGTCGCCGCCCGATCGGTTGGGCGCTTTTCGAGCTTCAACGAAACGTCGTCGAACATAAAAAGGGAGGGGCGAAGCGCCCCTCCCTAGCCCTAATTATTCATGGCGGCCATCGGATTTGGGCGAGGCGCGCGTTAGCGGCCGGGTTGACGGCGGTTTTT